>MDSZ01181872.1_pt1 | contig 10587 bp, 4 predicted proteins | sample 811201 | NCBI WGS metagenome assembly MDSZ01 (sample SAMN05326647, study PRJNA326480) | marine metagenome | isolation source: seawater | place: Indian Ocean: North | collected 2010
ATTATCTTTTAAAGATTCTTTAAAACTTTCAGAATCCACAATGGATACTGCAAGAGCTCTTGGTATTGGAGCAGATGAATCAGCTAAATTAACTGGTCTATTGATGACAATCGCAGGTCATTCTGAAACAAGTTCACAAAACTTTATGAAACAAGCTGAAGCACTCGCGACATCAGCGGGTGTTGCTCCTGGTGTGGTATTGAAAGATATGGCTGGAGCGTCAGAAGATATTGCGAAATTCACACAAGGTACTGGTGAAAATATGGTTAGAGCAGCAATTTCTGCGAGAAAGATGGGATTATCTCTTAGTGAGGTAGCAGGTGTAGCTGAAAATTTATTAGACTTCCAAAGTTCTCTTCAAGCAGAGATGGAAGCGTCCGCTATTATAGGAAGACAATTAAATCTTCAAAGAGCTAGAGAGTTAGCGTTAGCTGGTGATTTAGAAGGAATGCAAAATGAAATTTTAAATATAGTTGGAAGTGAAGCAGAATTTAATAGAATGAATGTTATTCAGAGAAAAGCTTTAGCGGGTGCTTTGGGATTAGAAGTATCTCAATTAGCTAAAATGGTATCTCACGCTGGTAAATCAAGAAAAGAATTAATGGGAATGTCTGATGTTTCTCTTGACCAAATAGCGAGTGAAGAAGCGATTGGTGATATGACAAGGTTTACGAATGAAATGAGAGCGGCTGGTACGGAATTAATCGGATTAATTGCAGGGATTGCGAATTTAGGAGGAGTGTTTGGAGAGTTATCAGCGACACAAAAATTATCTACTTTAATTATTATAGCTGCTATTTCTTATATAGGTATATACGCTTTAAAAACAATGATTCAAATTGGTTTGAATAGAGCTTTAGCTAAATCTGAAGAAAAAGTAAATCAAGCAAGAAAGAAAGGTCCAAAAAGAGGATTGTTCGAAAGGATATTTGGAAAAAATACAAAACCATCAAGAATTATAGCAGGTTCATTAGCGTTGGTAATAATGTCAGTTGCTGTCTTGATAGCCGCTAAGGCTTTTCAACAATTCAATACTGTTAATTGGGAATCTGTATTGTTTGGATTGGGTACTTTAGTAGTTATGGGATTTGTAGCTAAAATGTTATCAAAAGGTTCGAAAGAAATGATAATCGGTGCTTTTGCAATCGCGTTATTAGGAGCTGCACTCATACCTGCCGCTTACGCTTTTTCATTACTAGCGGGAGTTGACCCGTTATCAATAATAGCGTTCTCAGCATCATTAATTGTATTAGGTGCAGCTGTGTTTGGATTGGGATTACTTATGTTTTCTGGTATTGGTGCTTTGGTATTTGGTGCTGGAATTTTAGCTTTATTAGCTTTGGGTGGTGCGGTATTGTTATTAGGAGTTGGTTTAACTATGGCAGCTCCTCATTTACAAGCTTTCAGTTCGTGGATAGCAGGTCTAGCAGAAACTATGACTATAATAACACCAAACATACCATCGATACAAGCACTTGGTAACGCGTTAAGTACAATAACATTACCTCTAATGTTTTTGGGAATGAGTGGATATTTGGCTGCTCCAGGACTTAATATGTTGGCAACTGCTGGTATTAATTTAAGAGAAGGATTTCAAGGATTTGTAACTGCTATGAATGGTGTTCCAGAAATATTAGTAAAATTGTCAGAAATTAATACTATGGGTATATATTCGTTAGCGGGTGCTTTGGGAGTCCTATCAGCTGCTTTAACTGCGATTGGAGTAGCATCGGTTTTTGCAGCACCGGCGATGATGGCTGTAATTGCATCTGCTACGACATTAAGTGCCTTGGGACTATTAGGTGATACTGGTGGTGATACTGGTGGAGGAGAATCTTCAGAGTTTGAAGAAATGAAAACTTCTTTAAAAAATATGGAAACTAAAATGGGGTTATTGTTAGCTGGATTCCAAGATGGTACATTTGCTGATACGATAGGTAAGGCAACTGGTAAAAATACAAGTAATATTAAAGCAGAAATTAAACCAAGTTTACTTTAGGAGAATTTGAGTGAGTCTTAAAAATTTAAAAAGTGCTTTTTCTAATATTCAAGGATTTGAAAATAATTCAAATAAAAATCCTGATAATAGCGGACTTTCTAATATAGCGAAAGGTAATCAAACACCTACAAAAACTACACCAAGTGTTTCTACTGAATTTGGTGGTACGATTGATTTCACAACTCAAGAACCTAATTCATTTTTAGATACTATACAAAAATCAGTTGTTGAAACAGAAGCTTTTAATCCAACTCCGTTATCAACATTACCAAGACCTGAAACAAGTATTTTTAGTCCAACTCCACTTTCATCTTTATCGAGACCTGAATTGAACGAGTTTGGTACAACACTTGAGAAATCAACAATTGACCCAAATGATGTAATTCCAACACCTACTAAGTCAACAATTGAACCAAACTCATTTGGTGATACTCTTGAAAAGACAACAGTCGAACCAAATTCATTTGGTGATACTCTTGAAAAGACAACAGTCGAACCAAATTCATTTCCACAATCTGATGTGACTACAAATTTAGAAGAACCAGATGAATTTATACAATCTGATTTGGTTAATTTACAGAGTGAATTTGCTGTTCAACAAGAACCTCAAGTAGTTGATAATATTCAAAACACTTACGGAATGGGATTTACACCAAATAGGTCAGCTGACGATGGGTTTTCTGACTTTACTGCAGTAGATATTCCAAATTTAAATTTTTCAAATGACCAAAGTTTAAGTGGTCAACTTTCATACGCTGGTGAAAATGTCAATTTCTTTGGTGGTGATAATTCTTATTATCCATCGATTAATCCACCCATATCAGGTTTTCATCCTTACTTTAATCAAGGTGGATATTCTTTTGGTGATGGTGATTTAGGTAATTCTCAATATATAGGTGTTTCAACTGGAACACATACAGAATATAATGGAGATATAACTTTTGAAAATCAATCAACAATAGGTAATGATTTAATTGATTCTTCAATATCTGGATTTGCAGCTAATTTTGGACCAACTGGTGATACATTTGGTGAAGGTGAAGTTGGTAATTCCAAGTTTGTTCTTGAACCATCCCAATTTTCTTTAATGACCAATCTACAAAATTCAGCGGTCAATTATTTTAATGATAACGACGCTACGGGTTTTACATTATCTGATTCAGATACTCCATTTACAAGTCAATTTCAAGGTATAGACGAAACAGCTTTAACATTTACAAAACAACCAAGTCTGTTAAATTACGATACTCACGATGTAATTACTACTGATACGAATACTTTAACATTTACAAATCAAGAAAGTAGTGGTGTTAATTTTCTTGATATTGAAGCACTATACGCTTCAGGATTTACACCAAATTTAAATGAGCTTTCAGATACACAATTTATCGGTATAGATAATGACACCAATATTTATGAAGCAACAACAGATTATTACGATAGTATTCATACGAGAAATCCAATAAGTGATACTTTTGGAGGACCTGTAGATTTTATGAGTGGTTTAAATTCATATTATGGTGAGGTTAATAGTGATGGAACACCCAATACTGGTATTCCGGGATTTACTAATGAGTTTGGATTAACAGAAACTTCATTACCAGGTTATAATCAAGGTGCTGGAGAAATGGGAATTTCTAAATTCTTAAAAGAGGACGGTACTGCTATAGAAACTGGAACTCATACAATGTGGGGTGAATCAAATTTAACTTTGGAAAGTCAAATCAATTCTGGATTATCGTTCTTTAATAAATCAAGTATATATCTTGGTGACGACCCATCAACAGAAGATGTAGTAGAAGAAGATTTTACACAACCATACGCTAGAGGATTTACACCAAATTTATCTGCAGTAGATTTGACAAACAGTCAATTTGAAGGAGTTAATGAAGATGAAGGTACATATACTGCTAGAACTTCATTTCACGGTGGTTATAATATAAATACTGATAATATAGATGGAGAAGTAGATGGGACATTATTTGACCCAGCTGAGGATGAAGGACAATTTGGAACATCAAATGTAGGGTTAAGTCAATTTCCATCTAAAGAGGTAACTTTACAAAGTGGTGTAAAGATTGACTTCTCATCATTTGCAACAGATGATGGTAATTCATTTCAATATGAAACATTATACAATAGTGACCAAACAGTAACAGAAAATAAATTCACCAATGGTGTTAAAATGGGCTTAAAAAATGATGGTGCGGGTGACCATCCATCTCAAGGACCAGGTGGTTTATTATTTGGATTAAGTAGAGGTAATGAACCATATATAATACAAGAAACTGGTGGGGGATTAACATCTGGTGATAGAATTATACCAATTCAAAGTGCTATTGATGATACCCTTAGAATGGCAGACTTTGTGTCATCACCACAAGGGATAGCTTTTGTTTTAAAAGAAAACGCGTTAGGTTTAGCGGAGTTTATTCCAAGTGATGATGTAAAAAATATTGCTGGAAATCCATATGGTAATAGATTGTATGACCCAACATCATTATCATCTGGAGTACAAATAGGACCTGTTAATTTCAGATTAAGAAGAGATTATGGTCCTGTTGCAGCGTTAGCTGATTTACTATTACCATTTCCAACAGCTGGTGAAAGTTATCCACATAGTGATGGTAATTTTTTAGAAATAACTGGTGATAAACTCAAAGACAAAAAAATACCAACTCTTTTCCCAACAAAGGATGTAGAAGATAGTAGTATTCATAAATCAAATCAACAAAAATCAATGTCACCATTTGAAAATATGAAACCAGAAAATGGTGTTCTTTTAAATAATAATCTATTAACAGACCATCTTCAAACCGATAGTAATTACGCTAAATATGATTCATTAACAATAATGGACACACAAGTAGCTGATTCTGCAGGAGTTCCTATAGACATTGGAAATATGATGTCTCCTGATACACAACCTCAAAAACAAATTGAAGAAGCTAGTAAAGAAAAACACGGAATGCCATTATATTTTAGAGATATGAGAGATGGTAGAGCTTTAATATTTAGAGCTTATATAACTGGATTGAATGAAAGTTTTTCCCCAAATTGGAGTTCAGAAAATTATATTGGAAGAAGTGAGCCTGTTTATATTTATTCAGGAGGAACTGAGAGGGAAATAGGGTTTTCTTTAAAATTAATAGCTCAAAGTGCTGTTGAATTAACAGCTATTTATGAAAAATTAAATAGACTAACATCATTGTTATATCCTGAATATGTAGATTTGGATGTGTCACCATTGGTATTTGATGCTGAAGGTAATTCTCAAGCTTTAGATATTGGTAGTATAGCGAGTAAAACAAGAATGAAACCACCATTAACAAAATTTAGATTAGGTGAATTATATGGTGCTGGTCCAATAAGAAATAAAGAAGTTACGGGTTTTATTAAAAGTCTAAGTTATACTTTTCCTGACGAAAGTCCCTGGGAAACAAGAAGAGGATATCGTGTACCAAAATATATAGATGTAGAGTTAGGTTATCAAGTGATTCACGATGAAGTACCAAGTTTAGCTTTTGCAAAAGTAGCAGAATCAGGAGAACAACAAAGTTTTTATGGAATAAATCAATTTAACGCTCCTTTTAAAACATCAGGAAAATTAGCTGAAGCAGTAACAACTACATAAGGATAATATAAATGGCTAGATATGAAAATACAGAAATTAAATACAATGAAGATAAAGGTGTTTACTCTCAAAATACTACTATTTATAATAGTATTCCTGAACAAGATTCAGATATATATGTTATAACACAATTAGGAGACCGATTAGATTTATTAGCAAATCAATTTTATGGTGATGTTAATTTATGGTGGTACATAGCGAAAGCCAATGGATTAAAAGATTTAAGAGTAGAAGCTGGTAAATCATTAAGGATACCTGGTACGACTGATTTCGCTACAGGAAGATAGTTATGAGTAAATGGTTTACGAACTTAAAAGAACAAATGATGGAGATAGATAGGTTATCTAAAGATGAACCAAAAAAACCTTATGGACACGGTTCACAAGAAGAATTAAGTAACACATACAAAAAATATTTATTAAGTGAAGGGATTCCAGATAAAAATCCAAATCTTCCATTATCAACATATAATAGGAGTAAATTTACACTATGGGATATGGTTCTAAGATTTTGTCAAAACAAAAAAGTAAAATATATTTTAGATATAGCTAGTTTTAGTGGTCAATTTCCTTATCTTTGTAATCTTAATGGTTTAAATGGTTTTGGAATAGACGCTACTGTACCAACCTTCGCTAAAAAAAAAGATTTTATAGTAGAGTTAGGTGTGTTTAATTTAGTTGAATATTTTTCAAAAGAAGAAAATAAATTTCCTAAATTTGATGTAATAACTTGTTTTAATTGTCCAGATTTAGCTTTTGGTTATGATGATGAATTTTTAGAAAAGTTTAAAAATTTAATTTTTAATTCTTCTTGTAAATATCTTATTTGGGTTTGTAATAATAATGGAGAGATAAAACAACATAGTAATCATTCAGAAATAAAAGGATTAAAATTATTGAAACACCTATCTTTTTCCAATGCAAGACATCACGCTATTTATAAAGTAGAAAAATAGAGAATATTATGAGTATAAATTCAAGAATGTTTGGTAGTCAAGTTCCCGATTCTTTAAAAAGAAAAATAAAGGCACTTCAAGCCGCTTCAAAAAGACAATTAAAACCTGGTGAGATGATTGATGACCACGAAATACAGAACATTTTTGGCCAAGTTGAAAATTTAAGAGGCGTGGGTGGTAATCTTTCATCAAAAACACCCTTTGTAAGAATGTGGACAGCTGTCAATATAGCACAATCCATTGAAAAAACTAACCAACCAACTGATATAAAATCTTATCAATTAAAAACAGATGAATATGTAAAAAATAATAAAATTTATGTTTGGCATAATGTAAATGACTCACGAAGAGTTTACAAAGTAGGAAATCATACTTTGAATACTCTAGCCGCAGACCCTAATTCACAAATAAAAAGTGGAACACTAACTACTAAAGATAATAAAACAATAGCTTCAAGTGTTGTTAAAAAATTAGTACCATATGAACAAGAAACAGATTATAATTTGTGGATGAAACCATCAGCGGGAATAACTTCTGTTTCGTGTGCTACTGATGGGTCAAAATATCCACATACTTTAAAAAGAACGACTATAGAATTTCAAGTTCATAACTTTAGTGATTATGAAAAAATATATACAAGATATTTTTTAAGACCAGGTGCACAGATATTTGTAGATTTTGGGTGGGATACATCTTATTTGTATTCTCCTGAAATGTTATTAAATGGTGGTACTGATGGAAAAGTAGATGTTGAATCTTTTTTATATGGTAAAAATGGTTATGTTACTAATTCAAAAGGTGATTTAGATACTCTTGTTGGATTCGTAACTGATTACTCTTCAAAAGTAAGAGAAGATGGGGGATTCGATTGTAGTGTAGAAATTTTGTCAAAAAATGGAGCTATAGTAAGTAACACAATTGATGATAATTTTAAAAAAAGAGTGGAGTATGGGTTAGATTTAGAAGTAATGGCTTTGGCAGTATCTGGAGTATTAAATGAATCAACTATCTATGATGCGGCAAAAAACTGGACTAAATCTGATACATCTTCAACTACAAGAGGTGAATTAAAACAAGCGTTTGAAATAGCTGCGAAAACTTATTTAGGAGGGTTAGCCGTTTTACCAGGTGATAATACACCAAACCAAGATAATAATGTTAATGGAGCAGAAACTTTAAAATGGGGAGTTTATTATGGTGGTAATACAAAACATCATTATGAACTATATATTAATTTTGGTTTTTTTGAAGATAAAATTCTTAATAAAGAATTAGGTTTTAATGACATATTTGAAAATGATAAAAGCGCTGAAGGTAATATAAAGTCAAAATTTAATTCAAGAAATTCTTTCATAACATTTAATAAGTATCTTCAAAAAGCTATGGAAAATAGATTTGATACTCATTGTCCATTTTTATATCCAAAAAGTTGGGGTAAAACTTTTCCTACATATAATACTTTAAGAGATATGATACCAGATGACCGTTTATATGATACTGAATTTTATCCAAGAAAAACCGATTCAAGTTATGGGAAGAAAGGTACATATAGAAATCCACCAACCCTATTACCGGAAATGAAAGATACTACAGATACTATAGAGGATATTGATAGAAGACGGAATAGATTACCATTAAGAGAAATATTTTTAAGTGTAAAAACACTTAAAGCTGTTGTACAACGAAGTAATACTGTTTCTGAACTTTTAAATAATTTATGTGATACTATAAATGATTTTTCAAAAGGAATAGTAGATTTATCACCAGCTACAAATAATTACGCTGCACACACGATAACTTTTATAGATAGAAATGTAGTAAAGGATTTACACAATGATGATGTTGGAACTGACTTTACTGCAAGGTCTGAATTTTTAAAAAAATTATTAACTTTTAGACCATATAGTCCAGACTCAATAGTTAAAGGTTATGATTTAGATTTTTCAATGCCACAAGGTGGTTTGGGAAATATGTTGGCAGTTCAAGCTTCGGGTACAACTGACACTAAATCTATGGGAGTTACATCATTGTTAAATGGATTAATATCTATGGAGGAAGTTGAAAGATTTAGAGCTGATAATTCTTTAAAGGATTTATACACAAGATGGTTACCAAGTATAGGTGATGAGTCTGGTAGAAGACTTAGAACTAATTTGATGCACGGTAATTCAAAAGCTTTTAGTTTTGATAAAGATGATGTTATATATTCTAATGTCGGTACTACAGGTAATTATAGTAGATATCCTAATGTGTCTTGGCAACACGAAGATGGTGATGAAGAAACTACTTCGTTCAATAACTTACTTGGTAGAGCTCTACAGAAAAATTTTAATTTAGAGGGTGATTTTGTAACTGATGATGAAAAGGACGAAGTTCAAACCGTAGAAGCGGATGAAGATATGTCATCACAAGCGGCTAATATCGCTGCAGCAAATAATCAAATATTGGTTGATGATATTTTTGAATATTATATGACCGTAGCTGCACAAGAATACTCAAATAGTGTGTTACCTTTAATTGAAGCTAAATTAACTTTAAAAATACACGGAATATCAGGATTTATGCCGGGTGATTTAATTACTGTTGATTATTTACCTGAACAATATTACACAAGTGCTTTTTTTCAAATTATGTCAATAGAACAAGAGGTATCATCAGAATCTTGGACTACAACTTTAGAAACACAAATGAGGTTATTACCATCAATGAATAAATTAACAATTAACGCTCAAGATTTAAGAAGAGTTAGAGTTAATAAAGCACAAGTATTAATTACTGCTAATCCAGATGCAGAGGATGCTGGTGAATATGATAGAATACAATCTGTAATTAAATTCTTTGATAATTTAGAAATAATTCCTAAAGCTGAAGCTTTCGGTGCAAATAAATTAGCGGAAGTTGAAAATATACAAAGTGTTTATAAAACATCATTTATAATGACACCATATAATAAACCTGGTGAAGATAATATGTATTCGTATGTTCAAATTGATTCTAAAGAAATTTATAATAAATTAAAAGGTCAGAAAAAAGATAATTCAAAAGAACAAAAAGCTAAACCAAAAACTGGTAGTTTGATTGGTGATTATAACAATTACAAATATCCTGATAATAAGAAAAAATTATGGATTGAAGATAAAGGGTTTTTAAGAACAGATAGTGACGCACCATCTGAGGCGAAAGGTAGACTGTGGATGATAAATGATTATGTTTATACTTGGAATATGGATAAAACTCAATGTCATCAAGGTGATGAGGTTTACATTATTGTTTCATCAAAACATAATTGGTACATATTCCCACCAGACCCAACTTTACTTTCAAAATATGGTAGTAAGATTGACCAATTCTTTGTTAAAGGTCAAGAAACTTATAGTTCGATGGATGTATCTACAGAAGATAAAGAAAAAGAGTTTGAACAATTAAAAACAGAATTACAAGCTAGAGTTGATGCAGAAGAAATAACTGAAGATGAAATGGACGCTATATTAGAAAGTTACCAATCAACTAATTCATCTTCATAAAAAAAAGCTTGTTTTTTACATAAAAAGGTTTTATATTCATATACGATGTATTATGTCATACCGATATTTTCAGACCCATATTTACATCCATTACACAAGGACAATGGATTATCTACGCTTTATGTACAAGATATAGATAGTACTGAAGACCCGTTTTTTATAATACAAAAACATCCTGATTCTGATAAATTTTTAGAAGATTATAAATGGTTAAAAGAAGAAATGATTATCACACCAGATGCAAAAACTCTGTTACATATTTATCCTTTTGAATTTGTTATAGACTTAAACGCTATGTGGTGGTTAAAAACTAACAAACCATTCAATATCGATAGTATTAGGAATAACGCAATAGATTTCTTGAGTAACAAGTTCTACAATGTAAAAAAACTTAATGAAATCATACCATTATCGAAACATAATGAGTATTGTAGTGATGTTTATGAAGGAATGGCTAGAGCATATACAGGTGAGA
>MDSZ01050486.1_pt1 | contig 10585 bp, 11 predicted proteins | sample 811201 | NCBI WGS metagenome assembly MDSZ01 (sample SAMN05326647, study PRJNA326480) | marine metagenome | isolation source: seawater | place: Indian Ocean: North | collected 2010
GAAAAAGAGAAGATTTTAAGATTTTTAGCCTATAGAGGGTTTAGTTATGAAATAATTAAAAACGCTCTCAGAGAATTCGATTAATGGCACTTGCAAATAAATACAGACCCAAATTATTTTCAGAAGTAATTGGACAAGACAATGCTGTCCAAGCCCTTAGAAACATAATAAAGAACAAAAATTTTCATAATGGTTATATATTTTCAGGCACGAGAGGTGTCGGTAAAACGACGCTAGGTAGGCTTTTTGCTAAAGCCCTTAATTGCTCAAATTATGATGCAAAAAATCATAACCCCTGCGATGTTTGTTCAAATTGCATTGAGATTCAAAAGAATTCTCATCTTGATTTAATTGAAATTGACGCTGCATCTAGAACAGGTGTGGATGATATGCGAGAACTACTAGACTCAGTCCAATATAGACCTTCCCAAGGTAAATACAAAGTTTATCTAATTGATGAAGTTCATATGCTTTCAATGCAAAGCTTCAATGCCTTACTCAAAACTTTGGAAGAGCCACCAAGTCATGTCATTTTTATAATGGCAACAACTGAGACTCATAAAATACCAAAAACAATTGTTTCTAGGTGTTTGCAATTCAATTTAAAACTAGTTTCTGATGAGCAAATAAAGCAAAATATTAACAATATCTTCAAGCAAGAGAACGTCACATCTGACACTAAATCCATAGATTTGCTTATAGAGCTAGCTAAAGGGTCTGTAAGAGATTCTTTGACTTTAGCTGATCAAGCAATATCTCATTGCGATGGAAATCTTACAGAAGAATTAATTTCAAGATTACACGGTGTTCTAGATCTCTCTTCAACAACAAAATTATTTGAAGCAATCTTCAAGAATGATGTAAAAAGGGTAATTGAGGAGTTAAAGCGTTACCAGTCTTTAGATGTCAATTATGAAATTCTTTTTGATAGGTCACTCAGCTTTTTACATGAAAAAATTGTGAATTCAACATTAAAAAAGGATTACATAACACAAGATCTACACCTCTACTATCAATTCTTTTCAAATGGACTAGTGGATGCAAAAAGTACAGGAAAGACAAGAGATTGTTTTGATATATCAGTTCTTAGATGCTTAACTTTTTCTGATGAAGCAAAATCAGAATCAAAAAAAAAATCTGAATTAAAGCAGAGTAAAGTTATTGAATCAAATACAAGTTCAGAAGGAAAAAATAATCAAAATAAAACAGAAAATTTAAAACAATTAAAAGAAAAAAAAATTGAACAAGAAGATACAGAAAAAAATCTTTCTCCTAGCAACTGGCTTGAAGTATTTGAGCAAACTGACTTGAAAGGGCCATCTCGTGCCTTTTTTTCTAATTTGCAATTAAAAAAGGTTTTGGGAGATACTATTTACTTTGAAGGTGCTGAAATGTTTGTCGACAGAATAAATGTTGAAATTATTCAAAACCTTACTGATTCACTTAAAAGATTGAACTTTCCTGAATATAAAGTCGAAATTCATTCAACAGAAAAAGCAAAAAATACTCCTTCTTCAAACTGGGAGCAAAAAAGAAAAAAAGACATAGAAAAATTTAAAGAAGAAATCATTAAAAGTGACTTATTTGTAAATTTAAAGAATAATTTTGGTGAAAATATCGATGAGGATAAAATAATTATTAAAGATCATGAAGAATGAAAATAGTTTATTAAATAAGCTCATACAAGCCTTTAAAATACTGCCTGGTATTGGAGAAAAGTCTGCTCAGAGGATGGCATTTCATATTCTAGAAAAAAATAAAGAAGGTGGAAAAAACCTAGCAAAGCTTATTAATGAATCGGTAGAATATATTCGCAACTGCTCAGAATGTAGAAATCTCACAGAAGAAGCTGTATGTGATATATGTTCAGATGAAAAAAGAAATAAAAAACTTATCTGTGTTGTTGAAAGTCCAACAGATGTACTAGCAATTGAAAATTCTGGTTGTTTTAAAGGTAAATATTTTGTTCTTATGGGCAGACTGTCACCCATAGATGGAGTAGCTCCCGAGGATCTTGGCATACCCAAATTAATTGAGAGAGTAAAGTCTTCTGAAATAGATGAAATTATTATAGCAACCAGCCCAACTATAGAAGGAGATGCAACATCTTTCTATATAAAAGACCAAATAGATGAAAACAGTATTGTAATTTCTAGAATAGCTTATGGTGTTCCTATGGGGGGAGAATTAGAATATGTTGATAACACAACATTAGGAAGAGCTATTCAAGGTCGTAGAGAGATAAATTAATGACAATCAAATCAGATAAATGGATTATTGAGCAATCTAAAAAACATAAATTAATTAGTCCTTTTGAATCAAAACAAATTAGAGAAGTTGAGGGGGAAAAAATTGTTTCATATGGTGTCTCTAGTTATGGATATGATGTAAGGTGTTCGAATGAATTTAAAATTTTTACAAATACTCATTCTTCCATAGTCGATCCAAAAAGTTTCGATCCAAAAAGCTTTATTGACGTAACCGCTGATCAATGCATCATACCTCCAAACTCATTTGCACTTGCTAGAACCGTTGAATATTTTAAAATCCCGAGATCTGTTTTAACCTTGTGTTTAGGAAAATCTACATATGCACGCTGTGGAATAATAGTCAATGTAACACCGCTTGAACCAGAGTGGGAAGGGCATGTTACATTAGAGTTTTCCAATACAACAAATTTACCAGCAAAAATTTATGCAAATGAAGGTGTAGCTCAAATGATCTTCTTTGAATCTGATCAAGTTTGCAATATCAGCTACAAAGACAGGGATGGAAAATATCAGGGACAAACAGGTGTTACTTTGCCAAAAACCTAGGCATTTCAGAAATAATTAAAACCCTTTCCTCATCATTTTTCAAAATTGCTGAACTTTTTATAATCATGTGATCAAGTGAAGGAGCAATGAAATATTTTATTGGTCCGACAGATTCTGATTCTGCTACTACTACGATTGTTTCAAACTCCCCAAAATTTGTAGAAACAATCTCATTTTCTAACTGTCGGTATTTTTTAGAAACTATCTTAGCCTTTGTATTATCAAAAATATTTAATTGGTATTCCTTTTTTCCGTATTTTGCATTTAGTCTTACTTGAACATCACTCGAAAGCTGTTCCAAAACTTGCTCTGTAAATTCTAAATCTCCTAACTCTTTGGAATTTATATCATTTTTTGAAAAAAATACTTCAAATTTTTTTGGTGAGTCCCTAAAAGGATCATTAACCTTTGTATTTATAGATATAGCTTGCTGATTTTCAATTTTAAAATTTGAATCTAGGGAGTACTTGAGCCAAAGTATTTGCATTTTTACTTTGGTATTTACTTCATTACCACTAACCTCAAAATAACGTTTGAGTGGAAAGTCACCATATTTTGTTTCAAAAATAAAATCAGCATCATAGCTCTTAAACTCAGCAGCACTTAAAGTGAATATTAGAGTAAAACTTGATAAAAACCTTATCATTTGACGAGAAAGGAAATAGTTTCAGGATAAATTTTATGCTCAAGGCTTTTCATCTTTTTAATTAGACTTTTTTCAGTATCATATGGTTCAATTTTAAAAGATTCTTGACGAATTATGGGCCCAGAATCTAATTCACTTGTAACGTAATGAATTGTTGCCCCGTGAATTTTATCATTGGCTTTTAAAGCTCTTTGATGTGTATTTAAACCAGGATATTTTGGTAACAGAGAAGGATGAATATTAATAATTTGACCCTCCCAATTAGCAACTATTTTTTTTGACATAATTCTCATATAACCAGCCAAAACAATAAGGTCAGGATTTAGATCTTCAAGGTAAGAGTTTATATGATCATCATATTCATCTCTATCACTGAAATTCTTGTGATCAATAATTTTGCAATTAATATTATGCTCTTTACAGAAAGATAAGCCTCCAGCCGTGGGGTTATTTGTGAAACATGAGCACACTTCATAACCGTATTTTTTTTGGTGTTCAAGAATAGATTTTAAATTTGAGCCAGTGCCTGAAAAGAAAACAATTATTCTCATACAAACTTAAATTTCACTTCCTCTTTCGTTACAAAACCAATTTCTATAAGACTGTTATTGACTAACTTAGCTTTAGTAACGTTATCTTTGGAAACAATAAGAACAAAGCCTATACCGCAATTGAATACTCTAAACATTTCATCGTCTTCTATATTTCCTAAGGTTTTGACTTCTCTAAAAATTTCTGGCATATCCCATTTTGTTTTGTCGATATTCATAGTGAAATTGTTATTAATCCTTGAAAGATTTTCTTTAAAACCACCGCCTGTAATGTGTGCCATACCATTAACTTCAACATGCTCTAATAATTCTAAGATTTCCTTTACGTATATTTTTGTAGGCGTTAATAAATGCTTGATGATCTCATCTGGCGTAGTGTCATTAATTATTTTGTTAATTAAAGAGTAACCGTTAGAGTGAAAACCTGATGATGGAAGTCCTAATATTACATTTTCTTCCTCAATTTTTGATCCATTAATTATTTTATCTTTATCATTTACACCCATTGAAAAACCAACAAGATCGAAATTTTCATTTTTATAATGATTAGGCATTTCTGCAGTTTCGCCCCCAACCAAATCACACTCTGCTTGCATGCAACCATCAAGAATTCCCTCTAAAATTTGTTGTCCTTTATCACGATCTAAATTATTGCATCCATAGTAATCTAGAAAAGCAATAGGCTTCGCACCACTTACAATCAAATCATTAACACACATTGCAACAAGATCTATACCAATTGTCGACAAATCATTATTCCTCAGAGCAATGCGCATTTTTGTGCCAACTCCATCGCAAGCAAGAGCATAAACAGGGTCTTTAAAACTACTTGGAATTTCTACATAACCAGAAAAACTGCCAATATTGCTCAACGAGTATTTTTGGCTAGTATTTGCAGTTAAAGTTTTGATGTCATCAATAAATTTTTGACCTTCTTCGAGATTTACACCTGAGCCCTTGTAGTTATTTTTATTTTTTGTCATAAAATAGATTAATCTTAAGAGTATGCTTCTTAAAAAATTATATAAATTTCAAGCAATTATACTGACTTTACTGTCTTTATGCCTCAACCTCAATGCTCAAATCTCAGATAATTTCCTTCTTCTTTATGAAAGCTATGACAAATTGAATAAGATTGAGGAAGTCATACAAGAATCAGAAAAAAGAATATATAGGAAGTATGGTGTAAGTGAAGCCTCTATTTCGGAGAGAAATTTAGAGATTCAGCCTACTGAGCATTTTATTGGCTACCAGATAAAAAAATTTAATAACTTAAGATTAATAGAATTAAAGTTTAATAAAGATAGTATTGAAAAATTCTTTGTAAATAACTCTGTACCATTTTTTAGTTTCAGAGGAAAAATAAGAGTCTTCATTGCAGCAAATGACTCATTTTTTAATGATTCAAACTTTTTTATCATTGATAACAAAGATTTTCAAAATGAACTTTCCTATGCAAAGCTTTTATCTGAATTAAACCAAAACATAGAGCTTGAGTTTGAATATTTAGAGGATTTTCCAGAGACTGGTTTCAAATTAGAAAATTTATTAATTCAAATAGAAAAAGAAGAAGAAAATAATTGGCTACTTATGCTTGTTGATAGGTTTGACCTGGTTAGCTGGAGCTATAGATTTCCAAAAACTTCCAGCGTGCTCATAAATAACAATTTTAATTTTTCTTCAAAACTTTTAGATGAAGCTATAAATGAGTTAGTAAAAGTAGATAATGAAATTGTAAAAAAAACATATACAGCATCATTTCAACCTAATCTGGAAATAGACGACATTGAAGAGATATTTAATAAGCTTTCAGAAAGTACAGATATTTTAAATTTTAGAGTTCTGAGAGTTAATGAAGAATCTATTGATTTTGAATACGAAAGTTATCTAGATTCAGAGGGTGCAACAAAATTTTTTACTGGATTGGGTGCAATTAAAGTAGATGAAAAATATAAATCGTAATAAACAGTTTTTTTTTGATTTCGGCAGAGATTATGAAGCAAGCTTGGATAATTTTTTCTTTACATCAAAAAATAAATTACTTAAAGCAGAACTAGAAAATTTTTTAAGTGGCGAAGTTAGTCAGAATGTTTTTTTAACAGGCGCTAATGGGGATGGCAAAACTTTCTTATTGAATAGTATCCTTAATCATGAGCTTACGCAGAATCTCCAAGTCATATATATTGACGTTGCATTACTGAATCAGGAAAAAAATTACCTTGAAGGCCTGAGTGATTTCGACTTAATTTGTCTTGATAATATCGATAAAACACCCAAGACACTTGAGGTGCAAATTTTCAATTTAATAAACCAGTGTAAAGACTCTTCAACAAATTTATTATTTGCCTCTTCAAACCATCCTACAAGTTTTAACTTTCTACCCGACTTAGTTTCTAGATTAAAGGCATTCAAGCAGTATAAGATCCATTCAATTGAAGATGAGGATGTGATCGACTGTTTAAATTTTGTGGTGTCTAAACTAAGATTAAATTATTCAGAAGATTTGATAATTTATTTTTCGACAAGAATAAAAAGAGATTTCCAATCTATTAAGACCGCAATCCAGGGGTTTGACAAATTTTTATATTCGGAACAAAAACAGCCAACGAAAATGTCAGCTGCTTCTTTTTTAAAAACTTATCTTTGAATTACAGTTTCACACTCAAGGCAATAAATTTTTATATTGTTATAAATATTTCTAGTTTGTATATCAAAACCTGTTTCTCTCTTCAAAAAAGATTCAATGAGTTGTGGTAACTCAAAGGGATTAACTGGAGCTGGAGCAGGTGGTATTACGTGCTCTACTTTATGATCCTCAAGTTTTGCAACTTTCACTGCATGGTCGATTGCATCCTGTAGCGTGCCCAATTCATCAACCAATCCTATTTCAAGAGCCATTTCTCCAGAATAGACTCTGCCTTTAGCAATTTCTCTAACAGTCTCAATAGGCAGCCCCCTGTCTTCAGCTGTTTGAGTAGTAAATTGTACATAAATTGAATCAATTCCTGCTTCAAAAGTTGCTGTAAATTCTTCTGGCCAATCCATGGCAGTAAAATCAAATGCACCATATTTAGTTGTTGAATAACCGTCATAATTAATGCCCATCCAGTCATATATCTTTTCAAAACTAAACAATGTTCCGTAAACTCCAATAGAGCCAGTGATTGTATCTGGTTCTGCATAAATTTTATCTGCCAAAGATGAGATCCAGTATCCACCAGAGGCAGCTAATGTTCCCATAGACACAATTACTGGTATTCCTTTTTCTTTAGCTTTTTCAATTTCCCATCTCATATAGTCTGAAGCAACGACACTTCCTCCAGGAGAATTAACTCTAAGTACAATAGCTTTAGTATTCTCATCTTCGTGAGCTTCTTTTAGCATGGCAACAACACCATCAGAACCTGCAGTACCATAGGTAACATCACCCTCCATGATGGTTCCTTCAACTGTTACAACTTTTATTTCGTTTGTACTGTTTACTGGCAATACTTCTTCAAAACTTGCTAAATAATCTCTGTAATACACAACATTTAGCTTTTCTTCATCCTCATCTGAAGCACCATATTTTTTAATCATCCTTTTATCAAAATCTTCCTCTTCTTCTTGGAAGTCAACGAGCCCCCAATCTAGGGCAGCAGTTCTTGGAGTTGTTTTTCCATCAACAATTTCTTTAAATGATTCGTCTGCAACCCATTGCATATCTATTCCTCTATTTTCGTACACAAAATTTTTCCATTTTGTCCAAAGAGGTTCATAAAAAGCAAGGTTAGTTTTTGCTTCCTCACTCATGTTATCCCTCAAAAACGATTCAGGCCCTGTTTTAAAATCACCAGCAGCATAAATTCGTGGTGTAATTAGGAATTTTTCGAAGAAATTTTTTAAATACTGTCTTGCGCCACCAAAACCTTGAATATCCACGATGCCATAAGTTGAAGTTGAAATCTCTGAAGCTCCTGAGGCAAGTAAATAATCTGTTGATACCATATAATCTGTTCGAATTATTATTTCTTTACCAGCATCAACAGCTTCCTTAATTTTTTTAGCTATAGGTAGGGCATAAACTATGCTTACTCCTAAACCAGCTGTATCAAAAATCATTACTGATACTCGGTCATCATTTTTAAAATCCTCGAAGTAGTCCAACATATCTTGATAGGGATAATAAATTGGTTGTGGACCAGCACCAAAACTTAGGCCCTCAATTTCAGAGTACCATTGAGCAGGCGCAGGTGTTGGAGGTTGGTCTACAACAACACCACGCGGACTGAAGACAACTACTTTCCCTGTAGGGTCAACTTTATCTTCTGTTTCCCATAAAGGACTAACTAGCCCTCCGATTATATTAAAGACCACTATCAAGAATATCCCAGTAGCTAGAGTAAATCTCACTCCTTTCCAGAAATAATCTCGTCCAGTTGATATATAGCTCCAAATTGTTTTAAGCACGTTCCCAGTTTTATCGAAAAAACTGTCATTCTTAACTTTTTTTGTTTTTGTAGTTTTTTTTGTAGTTGGCATTTTTTCCTTTATTTAAATTATCTGAAATCCCATTGTAAGCAGATAAAGTCTAACCATCAAATTTTTGCTTTATTTTAGTTAACTTGTCCTCAGATATAATAAGATTATGAGAGTATTATTTTTTTTAGCTGCATTAGTTCTCGTCTCATGCTCGAAAGAAGATATTGAAATCTCCCAAGGAGGAGGGCTTTCTTCAGAAATTCTTGAAATTTCCCAAGGAGGAGGGCTTTCTTCAGAAATTCTTAAGGAGAAAATAGTAGTTCTCAACATATGGGCAGATTGGTGCCCACCATGTATTGTAGAAATGCCTTATTTTAACAAATTGAATAACAAAGAAGATGTAATAGTCTTAGGATTTCATTTTGATCAATTTGACGTGCTTGAGACTAGAGAAGTAAATAAACTAATTGCGAAGTTTAATGTAGAATTTAAAAATTTGAAAACTGACCCTAGGGATATTTGGGGCATAGAAATACCCATACATGTTCCTACAACTTACATCATCAAAAATAATAAGGTTGTTGAAACTTTAATAACCCCACAAACTTATGAGTCATTAATTGAAGCCACAGAGATTTAATTCTCTACCCTTGATTTAAACTTTCCTTTAGCCAGCTGTGTTGTAATAATCTGTCCTTCATCAAGTTTATTTGGATCATCAATAGCTTTACCTTGCTCATTAAAAGTAATGGAATAGCCCCTGTTTAGAATTTGACTCGGATTAAGAGCTATAAGCTTTTCTTGCATTAGATTCATATCTTGTTTTTTATTTCTTAACAGCATTTTTTGTTTCTCAAGTAATGACTTAAGTAGATTCATTACCATATTTTTTTGGTTTTTAACTTCGAAAAGAGGAGAGAGTGCATCAAACTGTGTTCTAATAATTTCAAAATTACTCAGCTTACTTTTGAGATTTAATTTATTGTTTACAATTAATCTATCGGTCACTGAATCAAGTCTTTGATAGTGTTCCTCAAGTCTTTGTTTAGGAGAACGCAATAACCTTTTTAAGGTTGATATATTTTCTTTGGCTAAAGAAACATTATTTTTTATTTCTTTAACTAATCTTTCCTTTAAGAAAGCTAAGAAATCTTTTAAATTGCTAGCTCCTTCGCTCACAATTTCAGCAGCAGCTGTTGGAGTAGCTGCACGTAGATTTGAAACAAAATCTGTCAGCGTAAAATCTGTTTCGTGTCCGACACCACTAATAATTGGAATAGGGCAGTCTGCTATTTGTCTGCATAAACCTTCATCATTAAAACTCCACAAGTCTTCGATAGAGCCACCGCCTCTACATATTATTACTGCATCATAGGCTTGACTTTTATGATGTAGTTCGATTAATTCCAAGGACTTCATAATTGATTCTACTGAGCCATCACCTTGCACCTTACAGGGCACAATTGTGATATTAATGTGTGGAGCTCTTCTTTCGAGTGTTGAAATAACATCCCTTACTGCTGCTCCATGTTTTGAAGTCAGAACCGCAACATTATTGATAATCTCTGGGATTTCTTGAGTGCTTTTCTTAGCAAAAAGACCTTCAGAATTAAGTTTATTTTTAAGTAATTCATACTTACGCATCAATTCACCAAAACCAGCAAGCTCCATTTTGCTTGCAATTAATTGATATCTTCCTGATTTTGCATAAATTGATAACTTTCCTTGAAGTATTACCTGATCACCTTCTTTAGGTTTAAATCGAAGGCTGTTATTTTGAAGTCTAAACATGGTGCAGCTTAAAACTGAATTAGAGTCCTTTATTGAGAAATACCAATGACCAGATGTGCCATATTCTCTAAAATTTGAAATTTCGCCAGCCACCCAAACAGGAGGGAAAGCTTCATTTAAAAAATCGCTTGCTGTTTGATTTATTTCAGTAACTGAGTGTATTTCTCTTTGCTGAATAATGTCCTGAGAGTAGTCTTCCATATAAATTTATTATATTCTAATGATCTTCGCGAGTTTAGCTCAGTTGGTTAGAGCACCTGCTTTACACGCAGGGGGTCGTAGGTTCGAATCCTACAACTCGCACCATTATTATTATGTCA
>MDSZ01084257.1_pt1 | contig 10585 bp, 8 predicted proteins | sample 811201 | NCBI WGS metagenome assembly MDSZ01 (sample SAMN05326647, study PRJNA326480) | marine metagenome | isolation source: seawater | place: Indian Ocean: North | collected 2010
AATGATGCAATTCTGTTCGTACAATACTGCATTAACGGGCTCATAGAATTATCCTCTCACATTAAACTATAAATTGTGTTCTATATTATAGTATTTATCATAGGAAGTATATGGGGGAGTTTTGCTAACGTTTGTATTCATAGAATGCCTATTGGTGAGAGTATTGTTGTAAAAAGATCTTATTGTCCAGATTGCAGATCAAAAATTAATTGGTTTAACAACATTCCTCTGATTTCCTTTTTGCTACTTGGTGGAAAATGTAAAAGTTGTCAGTCTAGTATAGATAAAAAATATTTTATAGTTGAAATTATAAGTGCTGTAAGTTTTTTATTTGTATTTCATTTTTTTGGTTTTACAATTACTTCTTTATTATTAGCGACACTGAGTATATTTTTTATCATAATTTTTTTTATAGATTTAAAATATTATATTATTCCTAACACACTTACTTTTCCATTAATGATAATTGGTTTTGTAAAATCATTTGATCCAAATTTAAATTTAGATCTATTTCCTAATTATCTTAATTCTTTAATTGGTGGAATTTTAGGTTACTTAGTTATCTGGTTAATAATTCTTTTTTATAAAAAAATAAAAAATAAAGAAGGAATGGGACTGGGTGATGCTAAGTTATTATCTGCAATAGGATTTTGGTTTGGGTGGATAAGTATTCCTTTCATAATTTTTTTATCATCGGTAATAGCACTTCTTGTTGTAACACCATCATTAATTAACAAATCAAAAGCACTATCCTCACAAATACCTTTTGGACCCTATATTGTTATAGGTTGTGTGTTATATTTATTTTTGATTGAATACATTTTTCAATTTCTAATTATATGAAAAAATTTTTTGTTACAATTATAATTGTTATAATCTCTTTTTATTTTTTTATAGAATTTATTGGAGATAGATTAATTAAAAATGTTTTACAAGAAAATATATCAAGCTCATTAAATAGAGATATAACAATTGAAAAATTAAATATTAATTATTTTAATGGAAAAGCTAAAGCAAAAGGAATTAGTTTATTAAATAAAAAATTCGATGGCTATTTGATTAGAATTGAATTTATAGATGTAAACTTAGATGCATTTTCAATTTTTTCTAATGATATAATTATTAATGATGTCTTGCTTGAAAATATAAAAGTAAATTATTATTTTAATTTTGCCGAAAAGATAATTTCTGACAATGTACGTTCATTAAAGCAAGATATGGAAAATAAAAATACATACTCTGATTCAAATAAATTTTTCAATATTAAAAATCTAGATGTGAAAAATATTTCTTTAACTGCACTTTCACCTAATTTAAATATTGAAAAATCTATTACGTTAAGTGATATGAATTTTAGTAACGTAGGTAACACTGACCAAAGTAAAGACTACAAAGATATATTAAAAGATATATTCAATGACACAATGTACACAGTTAAAGAAAAAATATTCAGTGAAAATTTTTTAGAAAAACTTGAGAACTTTGATCCAAATGATATTGAGAATAAAGTCAAAGATAAGTTAAAAAATAAACTTAAAAAACTTATCAATTAAGTGAATATTTTTTTATACATATGTATAATTATATCAGCATTTAATATATTTATTTTTGCTTACGCATATTCTTTAAAATTTTTTCCAATAAAATGGCGGAAGAAAGTTAATCAAGATACACTTGTAGGAATGGCAATAATATTTTTTACAATGCTAACTATGTTTGCTTGGATAATTTATTTTTATTACAAACTTAATATTTAGTAGTTTTCTCTCCAACTTCCTCTGTTCACACCAATTTGACCCTCATTAGACAGTAAGCTTATAAGTGTATCTTTTTGTTCATCACTACTTGTTGTTATGTTAGCAAATAATCTATCAGCAAATACGACTAGTTTAGAAAGTACACCGGGTTGTAAATAATAACAACCAGTATCCTCATCAAAACCTGAGTTTTCAGCAAAAGTTTTTGTAGCACCATCAATATCCTCTGATGTATTTAATCCACACTCATCGTCGGCAGAACATACATAAGCGTCACCAACAGCACAAGATGATCCTAGAGGAGGTTTATAAACTGGGTAGTATACAGTGCCTTTAAAAACTGTAGGTGAAGCACTGGCTTTTTGGTAAAGGTTCTGAGTTAATTGTGATTGGCCGCCCTGCACTAGTGGTAAATCCTGGCTTTTATCAAAAGGCTTATCCAACTTAAATACCCAAGCATCTTTAGTTATTGCTGGACAATCACCCTGGTCCATTGTCTCATCCGCTGTATTAACACATAAAGGGTTTAAACGATAACCATCGTCTTGATCAATTTTTCTAGCATTCAAAGCCTCTGTCAAAGTTCCTACACCTCCAGGATTTACTAATTTAAAGTTTGGAAAATCAAAATCTCTAATTCCATATAAGATATTATCCATACCTTTTGATCTTCGACCTATATCAGAAAAATCTCCTGTCGAACCAAACAAATATAAATTTTTTGTATCGCTTCCATAAGCTGCATCCATGCCAAAAAAGCTATATCTACCATTTTCGTCATTAGTATTCAGTGAAAATAAAGTTGTATGATCAAATAAATCGATCGAAGTAGGGTTTTGTCCTCCAGATGTGTCAGCACTAGTTAAATTAATTTTTGTAATTTTTCCCTCAAAGTCATTTACATAAACCATTCCTCCTCTCCAGTCCGCTCCTCTAAATGTATCTGGAGTAATTAAAACAGGGTCACCTAGTATTGCATTTGGAATATCAGCATGAAGATCTCCATCGACATCTATAAATTTATTATTTATGTCAACTATTTCAATTAATCCAGCACCGCCTTGTGCTATTTTACCTGGATACAAAGATCCAGACTGCTCGTTCATAGTTTCTAAATCAATAATGTATACTGCAGATCCAACTCCTCCAAACTTACCAAAACCAGCGGGCATCACAGCAACATATTTATCATTATCAATAGTATCTGTGTCTCCTCCAACTGGAAGCCTAAATATTCTTGGTGTTGACCAAGTTTCACCCAATTTACTGTAATCATATTCAGGTAGTGCAGTTCCAACATTTGGAACATTTATTTTGAAAAAAGTTGTCTCATCATCCTCTTTATTATCACCTTCACCGACATTGATTACCATATCCTCTGTGAATGTAATAGTTACTAGAGAAGCTTCTTGTGAAACTGAAGCCACAGTAAGTTTTTTGTCTTCTCCATCAACTAATTTAAAAGCCTCTAAAGTTTCTGGATTATCAATGAATTCTTGTGGCATAGTGTAGCTAAAATTCCATACTCTTCCTTTATAACAAGCGTTGGTACCAGTAGAATAAAAATTAGCATCTGAGACACAACTTCTTATAGCGTCTCTTGCTGTATAAATTTCATCATCACTATCATCTGCTGCTTCAGCAGCTATGTCTGTATCTCTTGCTACTGTGATATTAAATTGTGCATTTTTAGCTTCTTCAGAGTCGTTTATATCTATACTTCCTCCTGTGTAATCTAGATTTGTGTCTGGATTTTCAGTACTATTAACAATTTCACCATCAGCTTTTGCTATCATTACTTTTTGGTTAACAAAGTCATTATATATTGAATATACATGAAGAGGCTTTAATGGGTCTGTTATATCTAGAACAGAGTAACCTGCTCCACCTCTGCCATAAGGTATCATTAATATAGTGTGCCAAGACTTTGTTCCTACTTCAAAAGTTCCATCTGGTTTAATGCCAGATATATACATGTCATGAACTACTGGTGAGCCATCAACCCCGAATATTGCATTCGTTCCTCCTTTTTTAGTTCCTGCGATTCCTCTTAAGTTATCGTTTATTACCTCTGGCAATTTTCCTGCAACAAAAGGTGGAACAAAAGCCCATCGCTCAAGACCAGTTTCAGCATCAAATGCATGTAACATTCCATCATTTGCTCCAACATATAAAGTTCTTGGTCTAGTGCTAAGACTATTAGCCCAGGGTCTGTACCCATTTTTTGCTCTAAAGTAAGCTTCTTGATTTGTACCGGTGTATAAAGTATTTGCACTTGGAGCTCCGACCTCAACTATATTCGAATGATATATATCTCCTAACACTGAGTCTCTTATATTACCCTTGTCCTCACATTTTCCACCGTACACAAAATAATCTTCACCTCTAACAAAGTTAATCAAACCTTTGATATCATCAGAGTTTCCATTTTGACCTACACATGGAGTACCAGCATTATGGTGATCGCTAACTGTCATTCCCAAAATTTCAAATAAAGAATTTATTTTTTCAGAATTGCTCTCTACGAAGTTATTGTAATTTGTAGTGTAGTCGGTTCCTTCACCTGGTAAAACAGTCCAAATTTTCCTTGTGTTTGCTACAGCTTGTTCTTTAACTTTAATTGCTGCATCCCAATTATCTGGATGTTCCATGTTAACAATACCATCCGCAGAGACTTCGCTTCTTATTAAGTGCCCTACCCACTCTCCTCCTTTAATATACTCAAATTGTCCTTGATATAAATCTCCACCTTCTTGAACTGTTGCAGTTATAGATGGAGCTGAAAATGAAAGTCTAGTTGCTATAATTCGTTCAATTTCACTTTTTAATTTCGTCACTAATTCTTTTGGGTTTTCTGCCAGAATATATTGTCTACACTCTGGGTCGCTTTGTTGTGGAGTACCAAAATTCGGATCATCACAACTTCCAGCTTTTGCACCCTCTTCAAATTGTGTTATTCCCAAGTCGTCTATACCGCCCCCATAGGCAATAAAAATTGTTTTTACTCCTCTTGGTATTCCATCTTTATCAGGATTAACTCCCATTGCCTTTGTATCATTTCTTAAAGCTCTTATTTGAGCCATGGCCCTATCATGGTGAAACCACCGTCCATCACCAATAACAACTACATAATTTAATTGGCATGGTGGTTTATCTTCACCAACGATACCTACATTACCATCAAGAAAATATTTATATGCAAGTTGAGAAAATGCAGTTCCATCTGTTCCAAATCTTAACTCCATTCTATCCACAGCGTTTATAATTCTACCTGCTGTATTTGGTCCAACCCCTACCTTCAAACATGAGTTTCCATCACATTGACTTGATCGTCCAAGTGGATGTTGTCCGCCTGTCCAATTCCTATAATAATTACACTGATCGCCACATCTATGAAATTTCTTTCTAGGTGTAGGCTTTGGACACTCTTGGTGACAAGACCTCTCACTAAAAGGTACCCACTTACCACTTGCTCCCCCTTTATTTGGTACTGTACCAGCATTCCAGTATCCATAACCAAAGTATGCCCCACTAGTTAAAGAACTATCATTTACAACTGCTTTAATTGCGTCTCTCGCACCATCAGCTCTACTTATAATTGTTGAGCCCATTTCATCAACCCAAGTCATATTAGCTCCACTAATATCAAATTCTTGAATAGAGGTTTTTATACTTCCTACCCAAACTCTATCACTTGAAACATGCAAAGCCTTCGGTCGGACAAAGTAAGTATCATCAGTTGTAGAAGCAAGTGTGCCACTTACTCCAATAGTTTCTGTCCTTGAAATTTTATCAGCGCTAATCGAAAGTTTTTGAAGGGTATTTTTAGTTGAGCTTGTAGAATACATCACAGTTTCATCATCTGGATCAATTTCTATTCTTGTAGCTACATGGTAATCATTTCCATCTCGTAATCTTTTATAATGTTTGTGAGTTCCACCAGCTGTGGGACAATAAATTCCATCTTTTAATTCAAGTGGGAATTTATAGATTTCATCGTCAATGGTATGATAAAGATTTTTTCCATTATCCATCGTAATTGAGTCTATATCTGGTAATTTATCTCTGAAACTTGAAGCAACGGCATCAAGATTACAATTATCCGCAGCACCTGTTGTCAGATTCCTACTATAGAAAAATGGTTGATTATCGTACTGTCCGCAAACTTTTCTTTTTTTCTTCTTTTTTTTTCCTACTTTATCTACTCTAATACAATTTACATTTTCTCCAGTTGCAATGAGGTAATCATTACTGCCTACAGTCCTAATAGTAAGACCAAAAGCAGTCATTGCATCATAATCCCCTCCATCGCTTGCATCTCCTAATTCGTTTCGATCGATAACTTCTACACAACCTCCATCAGCATCAATTGCAACAATACTATGATAATTAAAAGAAACTGCATAAATGACTTCTTTATTTGCTGGAGTGGTTCCTTTTACATTTTTTGACTTCGCCATATCCAATACAGTTCTAACTCTGGTATCTTGATTTCCCGTTTCAAGTTCACAGGATTTCATACTGTTTTTTCCTTGAAATACTCTATCTCCTATACCATCACCGTCAGGGTCAACAAATCCAGTGTCAAAATCTTCAGTAGCATAATCGAACTTTATAATTCCCCCAGCAGATTGTCCAACTAAGACATTACCGTCATCAAGTAAAACAACATCACGTGGCTCGAATATTGCCGCTCCTCCAAAAGGTTTGTGCACCATGCTGAGCGAAGTATCAAGTAGAATTAATATATTAGCTTTAACGTCTCCTGCACCTGAACCGGGTGGCAGTGACTTTGAAAAAGCATTTGGATTAGTAAGTATGGCAAATGTGAATAAGTAAAAAATTATTTTTTTAAATCTATTCATATAAAATTACCAATACTTCCTATATTCAGATTTAGTTATTATCAATTCTTCATCAATAATGGTGTTAAATTTTAATAACTTTTTATAATAATATTGTTTACCATTTTTTTGCCAAGCCACATGACCTAACCATTTAGTATCAAAAACTTCCTCTACCTCTTCTTTAAAATTGTCTTGAATATAATAAAATAAAAAAGATTTTTTATCTTTAATTTTAGAAATAGGGTTATTAGAGAGCAGCTTATAACCAAGAACAATTTCCGGCTCTTCACCTAGTGAATATATTCTAATTTCAGTCTCTTGTGGATGGTGATCTGGGCACCAATATTCAAATTTTGTTACAACAAAACCATAATTCAAACTTTCTGCCCCAAGATCATTTTCTAGCAATTCAATATTTTTTTCTACATCAGGCTCCCCCAGAATTTTAGTAACATTTGAAAAATTTTCCCCTATATCAAATTCTAAGTCACATTCTTCGGAATGCGCTTGGGAAAAAATTAAAAATGTTGAAAAGAAGAAAGATAAGAATATTGTTTTTTTTTTCATAATATTATGTCGGCATTACAACTACATTTTCTAATGGTATTAAAATTTCAACATCACCATTATGTAATTCTCCAGCATTTCCAACTCCATAAAAGATTCCACAAGAGTAGATTTTATATGCTGTACCTTGTGTGTCAACATTACTTGTGTTTGTTGCAATACTTGATCCATCATCCCTAAAAGCCGCACCCCCAATATTGATTATAAAATATTCATACGCAAACCTTTTAAGAAAATTAAATTCTGACATTACGAATTTTTGCCTACTTTTTGTATCACCTTCATTAATAATTACATTCTCACCATCAGTTTTAAATTTTGATGCACCTGCCGATGCAGCTGCACACTCAGAGTATGGGTCATTACACAACAAAGGTCCAACAATTTCTAAAAAGCTTTTTTGGATTGGAAGTTTCCCCGTGCCTACAACCTTTATGTTACCATCATCGTCAGTATCAAGATTTTTAAAACTGGCTAAACACCTCGAGTCTGACCTATTTACAGTTGTGTCATTAAGTGCTGGGCCTCTACTAAATGTATGTCTAAAATAACCACCTTCTTTTTCTTGATCGTATTCAGTTTTTTTATCATCCCATAAATCTTTTCTTACATTATAATCAGAAAGTGGACCTGGATCACCAGGAATATCACCCAAGACAGATCTGTCTGATGGCATAGAGTTCATCCAATGTCCGAGATAATTATCTAAAATCCATTTTTCACCTTCTATCAGTCCCGTCTCTGCAACGTAAAAAGTTTGTTGGTATTGATCACTGCTATTATTACTTTGGTGATCTCCAGATGAAATAACTATCAAAGAACCACCCATTAAAGACATTACTATTAAAAGTACAATAGATAAAATTAATGCGAATCCTTTTTCTTTATTTTTATTCATTTATTTGATCATCCTCCAAGATTTCTTGTATGCACTGTTAAAAATATTGAGTCTCTTTTATAAGCAGCTTGATCATCAGTAAATATTTCAGGTTCTCTTCCTAACGATAATATTTCTCTTGATACTCCTTGTTTCAAATTTTTAAAAAATCCAGTTTTACTAGCGGATCTAAAAGTTAAAGTCATATCAACAGATCGAATATCATAAATCTTATCTGGATTTTTTGGATCTGCATTGACAACTCGACCAAACTTATCTAATGCAACAAATGACATATCTGTTAAATATTCTCTTACTAATTCACCACTATAACAATCGTCGCCTGGACATTCGTTGCTGTCCACCACCCACTTTCCTTCACCTTCTCTATCACCAATCGCTTGTTTCCAATATTTCTTAGATCTAAAGACACCATAAAATTGGTCTCCATCTTTTTCTAAAGCTCGAGCAAAATATGATATCTTATATTTTTTGTAATATTGTTCCCCTGCAGCAATATTAGCTTTGGCATCAAAATCTCCGAACACAATATGTATTTGATCACAACATGAATTATTTACTTTTGTTGATGTATCAAGGATTGTATATCCTGGAGCCAATGGATCTCCAGCACCTGGTTTTTTAGTTTTATCGCCAATTGTATTTCTATAAATTACGATAGGTGCATGACTTTTTCTTTCTGATGCGTCTGTGTCTCCAGGAATAAATTCTAAATAATCATATCTTGGTATTTTTTCACCTTCAGGTCTTAATTCGTTTTCTTTATTGTATCCGTAATAATACTTATAGCCCGCCATCCTAACATCTCTCATTATCATTGAGACTATGTCTCTTCCTGATTTACTTATTCCTGCAACATCTGTAACACGTGAATAAGTATTATTAATTATTGAATAGGTTGTATACATGGCAGCTATAATAATTGAGGAAATAACAATACCTATCAGCATCTCAATCATAGTAACACCAGAAATTTTTTTCATTATTCCGCCATTCCCGTAAATGGACCATCACCTTTACCACCTGTATTGGTTTGATATTTAGGTTCATAGTCTGCTTGAAAATATAAAAATCTTCTCTTCTTTCCGTCATTTAAATTGAATTGAATTCTACCTACGTACATTCGTTCATCAAAAACATTATTATTTTGAAATTCACAATTATTTTTTGCCCAACGGCACATTTCAAACATTTTGATTGATTTTGTATCCTTTTGACTTTTACACTTTATTAATTGATCTTCTGATAAAATTGCATTCCATTTTAATATTTGATTACCCGCCGCACTAGTTGCTCCCCAAATAGAACTTTCATCTTTTTTATACAGTGCTTGTCTGTTTGCCTTTGAAGTTGTCGAGCAATTTGCAATATTGATACCATCTGTTACACTACTTTTTGTTTTACTATCTGATCCGCACACTTGAGAGTCCTCTGCATAAGCAAGGTTAGCGTAAAACTCAACAAACTTAGAACATTTTTTTCTATCATCATCTGATGGCATGTATGCTTTACCACCTTCATATATTAATGCTTTTTCATCATTTTCACTTACACCGACATAAGTATCTTTATAACCAAGCACTCCTTCAGCAATCATCCCGACTAAATGCCCAGCTTTAGATCTTTCCCCTGAAACATCAATAGAATTGACCGCATAACCAACCATTTGAAAAATCCCAATGAAACCTATACCTACAATTACACTTGCAACTATTGCTTCTAGTATACTCATTCCTTTTTCGTTCTTCTTATTGAGCAACCCAACCTCCTGTTTCATCTTCGCTTACTGTTTTTCTTTCATTCCATTTTTCTAGTTTTATATTCCCAAATCTTGACCAAACTATACGATAATCACATTGAGGACCTCTAGCTACTGCTTTTTCGTCTTTTGGATTTAAATGATCATCACAAAATCCACCGGTGCCACTTAGAAAAAAACTATTTTCACCTTCGAAATGATCTGAAGTGCTATACCATCTACCATCTTTAGAGAAACATACCGCCTCTCTTTGTGAAAAATCAATTGTAATATTATTATCTAATTCCACCTTGGTTACCTCTGGTCTTTGGGAAACCAGCCCATCATCATCCCATTGATCATCATCATCTGGATCACATCTATTTGCTGGCACTCTAAAGTCTTCATCAGTAGAAATTTTATCTCCTAAAGTATCTGCTGACATCCCTCTTGAAACAATCTTTAGTTTATCATCACTTGCGTCACCAGGGGGAACTATTAAGACCTGTACAAATGAGTATAAGCCTCTTTGAACTTGCGAGTTTATATTGTCGAAAACTCCTAGCGCCCTAAGCATATCAGACTTAACTTTTCGGCCTTTATTCCAATTATCTAAAGTTGGATATGAAATAGCTGATATTATGCCAACAATACATAAAACAACAATAACTTCTAAAGTGGTGAAGCCTTTATTGTTCTTTACCAGCGCTTGCATCTATTTTACCTGCTTTGACAAGTTCCTCTAATGATTTGGTCATTGTAACCATTCCATCTTTAA
>MDSZ01111999.1_pt1 | contig 10585 bp, 13 predicted proteins | sample 811201 | NCBI WGS metagenome assembly MDSZ01 (sample SAMN05326647, study PRJNA326480) | marine metagenome | isolation source: seawater | place: Indian Ocean: North | collected 2010
GTTGATGGCCAGCTCGTCGAGGGGGCCGGTGCCGCCGGTGACCAGGCAGTAGTTGATCAGGCGCAGGTAGTGAACGAAGTCACGCTTGCACTTCTCTTTACCCTCGGTTGCGCACTGGCGGGGCTGACGGCCGGTGGCGCCGTTGGGGTACTGGGCATAGACAGCGTCGACGGCGCGCTGAGCGATGGCGTCATAGTTAGCAGCCAGCTTTTCAGCAGCTTCCAGACGGGCAGCAGCACGTTGGATGGAACCCTGCACGGACTCCATGTCGGAGGCGGAAGGGAAACGTGATGCGCTGTCGGCTGCGCCGACAACGGTGGTGATGACGGACTTCATGATGAGGAAGTAGTTGGGTTTGAAGGGTTAAGAGACTTAGTTCAGCTGATGGCGCTGATCACCATGTCGAAGTAGCTAGCAGCTTCGCCGGAAAGGCTGGAGCAATCACCCTGAGTCACAGCGGCCTTCTTGGCCTGGCTGTTGGTGTTGGTGATCAGAGCGCCAGCAGCAGCTTTCATGATTGCCACTGCGCGGGCTGCGGAACCGGTAGGCACGCCAAGGGCTGCATAGGTCTCACGGAGACCGTTCAAGCAGCGATCCTGCAGCACAGAAGCGTCGCCGGCCAGAAGGGCGTAGCTGACGTAGCGGAGGACGATCTCACCATCGCGCAGGCATGCAGCCATCTTGCGGTTGGTGTAGACGCCGCCGTTAGGAGCAGTCAGACCGGTGTTCTCGCAGCAGATGCCTGCGACAGCGTCGGAGACGATGCAAGCAGCGTTGCCGGAGATGGCGTTCACAGCGTCCAGGCGCTTGTTTCCGTCAGCGATAAAGGACTTCAGGGAGGCCAGCTCGCCTCCGCCGATGAAAGCACCGCTGGAATCGGCCGAGACGGCCTTCCTGGAGAATGCGTCGAGCATGGTTTGGGGAATGTTGTTGGGGGGATGCAAATCCGCATCACGGTTGACAGTACCCCTGCTTTCTGGCCGGTCCTGGCTTTCGAGAATGTCAGGACACACAAGTTTGCAAAAGTAAAATCGAAGTGAAATGTGAAGAAAAGCGGAATGATTGCGCTTTGGAGCCGCAGGCCCTGCAATGCAGTGGGCTTTGGTTCTTATGACAGCTGTTTAAGCACTTGGCCGCAACTCCATTTCAGTGGTATCCACGTGGCCTCTCTGTGAATCTCCTCAAGGAGATTCACTTGATCCGATAATCCCAGCGTCATGCACGCCCAGGCGGCTGCAACCCTGGACTTCGCATACTGCGGCAGGGTTTCGGCGAGGGCTGTTCTGACCAAGTCGCTTCGCTCATGAAGCTTTTGAAGACCAATGACTGACGTCAGTAGGTAATTGGCTCCGTAGTCACTCCAAAGACGTGAATGAATATGATCGATCGTTTCAAGCTGTTGCATTCTTGACATTTTTGCCAGGCTTAAGGCCCCTCCGTACTGCTTGCCTTCGTCGCGATGTTGCAAGCTCTGCTCGATTTCCTTGGATTCAGCTTCACAGCCCCATTCCGGTAGCAGGTTGAGATTGGACGGATCGTCCTGAAGCAGGCGTGTGATTTGCGCTGCGTATTGCTCAGGGACCAGTCCCTTTTTTTCGGGATCCACCAGTTGAAAGGCGCTTTTTGCTCTCAGAGGCATGGATACCGGGCAGCTCACGAGATGTGGAAGAGCATGGATATCTCCCGCGTCTCCTAGGTCAATGACTGCGGAACGTCTTCGGCCGGCGATTGGGTCAGCTAGTTGTTTGATTAAGGGATCGAGGCGATCAAGGTGTCCGTGCACCCTTGCCGAGTAAGCACGTGCCGCTCCTGCCACAAGCGGATTGTCATCTGTTTCAAGAAGTGAAATTCTCTCTTCACCGCTGGGAAGTTTCAGTCTGGTGTGGGTCTGAATCACCGAACGCTTTTGATTGTCACTGCCATCCAGAGCATTCAGCAGCGCGATGCACTGGGCATCGCCTAGCGGAGCACCGATTTGAGCGATGGAATCAGCGGCATTAATGACCGAGGGCTCATCATCAAATGCCAGCGCTGCGAATAACCCAGGAAGTGCCCGCGCGTCACGCCGTCGTCCCAAGGCCTCCAGCACCTTACGCCTTGCAATGCGATCAAAGAGATTGTCAGGCTTCAGTTGGATGGCGTTCAGGAGTGCCTCCAGCGAGCCGTCACTCCGGCATGCTGCAAGCCTGGTGGCCGCCATATATTTATCTGCAGGATTGGAAAGTTGCTCAGGATTTGTCTTCAATAGTTGAATGGCCTTCTCTTCGGGCATTCCCTCAAATAATATGTCGAATCTTTCGGCCACGATTGTTGATGCATGTGCTCATTGAAAGTTAGCACTGATGGCTGCTTAACTCCGATAGTTTCGAACGACTAGCTGCTCCGTCAGTCCAGTCTGGTATCTTCAGTCCAGAATCCTGGACGCGATGCCCGTCTCTTCAGAAGCTGAACTCGCTCTGCCTCGATTTGTTGAGGTTGTTAGACATGACTTGCAGTTGCAAAATCAACTCAATGAGGTGGATGAAATTGAGACTCTGCGTGGGCTGGTACAGGCTGTTGAGCCCAGTCTGACAGGTTCGGCATTGATTCCTCTCGAGCAAGCCACACGTTCTCCGAAGATACTTGTTGATTCCGGGCTGACTGATCAGGAGATCCCCTGGCGGTTGTTGCGCTGCACAGGTGGCCCACTTGTTCTGCAAATGATTTGCAGAAAAGCTAATTTCGCAATCTGGATCGAGTCCTGCTGATGCCTCGTCAAGAATTGCAACGTTTTGTTGATGATGTTGTGCGTTTTCATGAGCTTGCCACTGGTTTAAAGTCACTAAAGTCCCATGAGCAGATTATTGCTTTAGGTCAGCAAAGTGGATATGTCTTTACCGAAGAAGACTGGCAGGAAATGTTTGAGAAGGATTTATCTGCTCAATCCTCTTCAGTGCGACAGTCGATTGAAGCCGCGAATCCTGATCACTGGTCTTGGGCGTTTCGCCAATTATCAGTTTGGAGAGGTATGCTAATGGCAGGGGCTGAAGACTAAAATTTTGGCCTCGGTTTGTCGCTAGCCTTTGTTCACTTTTTTGCATTTAGATGTCTGACGCCGAGCAGGACCAAATTCTTGACAAATTTATACAGCATGCTCGGAGTGACCAATCTCTTCGAGATGAGATCAAGAGTGCCTTGAATCAAGATGAGGTCATTGCCATTGCCCAGAGATGGGGGTTTTCCATTGACTCTATGGCGATTCTTCGCAAATGGAGCAAGCATACTGATTTTTCAAAACCAACCTGGTTAGGTTGGTTTGACGATTGATTCAAGTATTGATATCTGAATATCTGGTCATTTTGCTGCCTCGTTTTGCCCAGTAAGTAACTAGTTCTTCGCCGCCAGGACGTGGCACGCTCGCAATCGCTCTAAGAATTTTAAATGAGCGATTCGGGCCCATCGGCCAGTTTCCAACAGCCTGAACACTTCTGACTCGACCACCAATCGACTCGATGCAACATTCGAATTTTTCGAGTTGAGTCTGGTCTACAGTTTCAAATAGAAAGTCAGTCCCTTCGCAGATCAGATGTTGTGAACGTATCCATGCTTTGATCTGATTAGTATATTCTTTCATTTCCTCTTAATAATTCTGAATCCATTCAGGTGTAATCAATGCTGAGAAATCCTGAATTCGCTTAAATTTTAGCGGGCCATGTTCTGAGCCCCATTTGGGTTGATCGGTGTTTGGATCAAACCCGCGATCACGGCTGACCCAAGAGTCTCTGTCGACATTCACTTCACTGACGAGATAAGTCAGCTGACCATCTCTAGGAACAAGACAGTTTTTTCCTGGTTCAACTCTACCTGCGAAGCTGCCTGGAGACGTTTCATGAAAGTGCATGGCACAACCACAACGCTTTTTGAGGCTACTGTGGTCCAGCGAATTTAGTAATTCTGGATTTCGGCCAGCACCTGCAAGGCGTTCCATATTTGAAAAGCCATAGTTTTCAATAATAAAAAACTTTTCATCCTCGCTGGTCTTCAGACGGTGGATGCCCTGTCGGTAGGGTTCCCATGGAGCATAATCGAAATGTTGCTCTGAATAATATCCTGGCCCCTTAAATACTTCCCATGAAAGTGGTCGGAAAACAATTTTTATTCTGGCGAAGTCTTTTGGATTTTCTTGGGACTGAGAAAAGTTATCGTATACTCCTGCAAGAGTTGATGCGAAGCGCATGATATCTTCTTTTTCCATGAACTTTCAGCTTTAGGTTTTGATTTTTCGCACTTCTGATGCGAAGGATGTCTGCAAAATTCCCGAGCCTGCGGATGTTTTCAAGACAGACGACCGACAACGGACATGTTGAGATACAAACCATATTCTTTCTTCGGCGATGGATTGTTCGTATTGGGTTGTAAGGACGAACGTGCCATCACTGAGAAATGTATAGCTTGACTCTGCTGGGATTGATTCTGCATAGCCGACACTTCTCAGTAGATAGCCAGAATGACTGTTGGAAGGAATCGGGACAATAATGCAAGAGCCGCTCGAAACTTCGTTTGGGTCATCAGGCTCCCAATCACTTTCAGCATTCCATTCCATCTTAAATGCAGAATGATGGATTGAATGCTCGTCGAGGGAAGAAGCTTTAATGGTCTCAGAGATGATTGGATCAGTATCTGCAACTTCTTCGATTGAAATCTCGCTCAGAACATCCTCAAACTGCTGAAATGCCAAAGAATGTCCTGTTCTCATAGAGCGCCACACCCCTAGGCTTTGAGCAACAAATTGCTCAATATTCATCGCTATTGAGTGTCGTCGTTAATTCTTGGTGTTGCTGCTTTAGGTTGCTTTGCATCATGTTCACCATTGAATCAACCATCATGGACATTGCCATGGGAACAGAGGAAACGGATTCCTCAAAGGCTTCGCTTTGGTTTGGATGTGTGCTCGAGGTTGGGCGGATGATAGGCATATGGGAAATCGAGGGGTGTAAGGGGTGCTGATTAGCTGAGGGCCCGCCTTGGATTGCTTAGTGCTTCAAGCACCAGGTCATCATGCCTGAATCAATTCAAGCAAAGGGCCCACAGCTCGAAAGGGTTAAGCCTTCGCAATAGAAAGGATGCGACCGCCTTGGGCGAGGATTCCGCGAATGGTGGCAGACATAGAGCTTTGGCTCACAACAGAGCGCTGACGAGCACGACGGTTGGCTCCTATCTGGCGGCCTGAGCTCCAGGTGATCGTGAGAGAGTTGGCGTTGCCGACGCTCTTACGGTCGATGATTTCCGGGACATCCCCCGTGGAGAGGCTGTAGAGGAGTTTTGAATTGGACTCGGCGCCGTCAAACCCTGCATAACCGGCGTCAACAGCTTGGGCGCGGGCGAAATTGATGGTTCTGCCGCCTGTCAGGCTCTGTTTGGACCGGTTGTAGGGAACCTGATCCAATCCGAATGCACGGAGATATTCTTCACTGTATGTATAACTTACGATTTCAGCTTCGAAGCCTTCTTCGTTCATCAAGCGAACATGAGCCATGAGCTCTTCTTGATCGTGAGGGGCTCGGCCAAGAAGATGTTTGAAATTGAGCTCGACGAGCCGGTAGGGATTGTTTGGTTCTAGAAACAGGCGTTTGTAAGTTTCGGACTGGGCCAGAGCCGTCACAAAACCCTGAACCGTCAGATCCCCGTTCATGAAGAGTGCTTCAAGAGAGCGGTTGAGATCCAGCTCCATCAGGTGGCGATTGCCGAAAACCTGCTTGTAGATGCTTTGGATGACCTCGTCTGCATGACTGAGGTCAGTATTGGCCGGAGCGGCAAGGGTTGTGATGTCCGTCATGGAATCGGTGGTGGAGGAATGTGTCAGAGAAAGCCTCCCCAAGGGGAGGCTTCATGGGAGTGGGAGAAGCGATTGCTTCGAATCACATCACCTCAGTGATGGAAACGATCTTTCCTCCACGAGCATGGATGTACTTCATCTGACTAGACATGTCCTTCCCTGACACCAGATAAGTGTTGCCAGCGGTGCGTTGCCGACCGCGTGCTGCCTGTGCTGCAACGACGATGCGGAAACGCTTTTTGGTGGGATCTGCAGCTCCGGATTGTGTGCCGGTACGGTTGATTCGGGTTGTGGTGGAGCTCCATCCGCCTGGCACCATGCCAGTGGCGACCGAGGTGACCAAAGCGGAACTGGTTTGAACAGTATCGCTAGCTGCAAAGCCTTCGGCGAGCTTGAGGTGTCGGTTGAAGGCGACCTGTGAGCGACCGTTTTCAGACAGGATTCGAGCGAAGGGAACGGTGTCCTCACCGAATGTGCTCTGGTATTCCTCACAGTCGACGTAGCTGCTGATCTCTGCTTCGTAGCCACCTTCCGCAAGGATGCGCGTGTGCTCACTGATCTCCTGCTGTGACTTCGGCGCACGGCCAAGGAAGTGTTTGAAATTCAGTTCGATAAAGCGGTATGGAGCATTGGTCTCAAAGAAGCGGCGTTTGTATTCCGCAGAAAGGCCAATGGCACGAACGAATTCACGGGTGCTGAGGTATCCGTCGATGAACTTGCTCTCAGCAGAGATCGCCCGCTCGAATTCCATCAAATGAGGATTTCCCATCACTTGCTTGTAGGTGGCACGGATCAATGCATTCAGTTGATCCGCGCTGTCACCAGGGCAGCGCTGGAATGTTTCTTGTTCCCGTTGACCTAGTCCGAAGAACACGTACGAATCTCCGCGCATCGGAGCCGAGTCGTTTCCGCTGGTCACACCAGGTGCCTTGCTGCGGATGCGACCAGCTGTGAAGCTGCTGCTTGGTCGAACCCCCACGGACTGGGATGGAACGCTGATTCTGGGTGCATAACCGCTCCCAAGGCTTGTGGTGAGAGCACTGCTGCCTCCGCGGGCGCTGTCACTACCAGCGAAACTCTTTTCAAGCGCAGCCAGCATGGGGAAGGCAGCGGTGGAGAGGTCCGCCGGGGAACTCCAGGCCCGTGCGTAAGGGACGATATCGCTACCGAAAACTTCCAGGTATTCCGCGGAGTCAATGATGCTGTCGATTACGGCAGCCTGGCCTTTCTCAGCCTGCAGAGAGATTTTTTGAGACATCTCTGACTGAGAATGTGGCGCTCGGCCGAGAAGATGCTTGAAGTTGAGTTCAACTCCACGCTGTGGTGCGACGGAGGAGAAGAAACGACTTTTGTAGAAGCTGGATTTGGCAAGACCACGGATGAAATCACGAACCGTCAGGCGGCCATCCTTGAGCTGAGCTTCGAGTTCCGTGCAGCGCTCGAAATCCATCACATGAGCGTTGCCGAAGACCTGTCGATAAGCCGACGCGATCACCTCATCAAGGGACGTTGCATCATCTGGGCTGTAACACTCTGAGGTGACACGGTGAGGGCAGTCCGCATGGCTACGGGGACCAACACCGATGGCCATCTGATCGCAGGACTGTTTCAGGAATTCACCGATGGTGAGAGCGGCACCCTTGTTGTTTTGCCCCTTGCGCTGGAAGCGCACAGGTTGGCTCCACTTGGTTTCAGCGCCGAATCCGGTTGAGGCTTGATTGGTGGCCATGGTTCAGGAGTGATGAGGGGAGGGGACGAATGTGACTGGGGCGTCGAATGCTTGGACTGGGAATCAGGTCACCGGAGTGATGCTGGAGATTTTTCCGCCTTCGCGGTGAATACGTTTGAACTGTTCGGAAAGTTTGTCGAACGGCACGTAGAAAACCCGGTTGCAGCGTGTGTAGCGGGAGATCCGCCGCACATTGTTGGCGCTGTATCCGGTGACCTCCACGCGGTAAGTCATGCCCTCTTCGCCCGCTCCGACACCAAGCCGTGTGGGGGCGTCCTGCAAATTGCGCGATGGACGGAAGCTCCATCCCGTGGCCTCGGCGGACGATGGGGGGACGACGGCGAGAGGTCGGTTCTGGTAAGCGGCTCCGCCGAGCTTGCTGCTGATGCCAGACAAATCACCCTTCAGGCTGCTGCTGCTGTTGCCGCGGAGCAGCTGGAAACTCCAAGTGAATTCCTGCATCGTCGTGCAGCTCTCAGTCTTCCAGCCCTTCTGGTAGGGAACTGTCCACTCACCGAAGGCGTTCTGGTATTCGTCGTTGTCGAGGAAGCTGTCGATATCGGCGTCGTAACCAGCGCTGTCAAGCCGTTCGGCGTGAGCACGCATCTCCTCAAAGTCGGCTGGTGCACGCCCAAGGAGATGGCGGAAGGCAAGCTCGATGTAGCGATACCGTGGGCAGCTTTCAAAGAAGCGGCTGCGGTACAGGTCGCTCTTGGCGATGCGACGAACCAGTTCACGGACGCTGATCTCTCCGAGCTTGAACTGGGATTCCGCGATCACCTGGCGTTCGCTGTCCATCACATAGGCGTTCCCAAGCACTTGCTTGTAGACAGCACGGATGATCTGTTCCTTCCTGGCGTCGTCATCGCCGGGGATCAGCTCGAGTGGTGCTTCACTTTCTTCAGAGAAGCGTTCGACCCCGAGAAGCGAGGCAGGACCGAAGGGCATGAATGATCTCGCGTTTTCGCCATGCAATCGTCCGTCAGAAGCGCCTGGGCAGAGCGGGTTCTTTATAAACCTCAATCAGTTATGTCCAAATGTTGCGTGGCGTGACGGTATTGGTCGGCCGTCAGCCTTCGAGACTGCTTCCTTTCAGCCTCGGCTCTGCCTGCGCAGGGATTCAAGGCTTGACCTCGTTGAGCAACGGGTGACGGGGTTCCAGCAGTCGAGCTCGTGAGCTGATCGGCTCAGGAGAGCGTCAATCTGGGCTTCAAGGCCGAGGCAGAAGGAGAAGTCAGCACCCTTGATCGATCCAACCGCATCAAGTGCCGCACCTTCCATGTTTGCGCCTCGCAGATCGGCCATGTCCAATTCACAGGTCCCGAATCGGGCTCCACGGCACATGGCTCCTCGCAACGTGACACAGCGAAGGTCCGCTCCGGCCAGCGAGACCCCATCCAGCAGGGCTCCGCTCATGTCCGCGCCGCTTAAGTAAGCCCCCAACAGCATGCTTCCCCGAAGATCCATGCCGCGCAGATCGCTGCTGTTGAGATAGGCACCGTTGAGCTTCGCCCCAGGACCGATGGCGCCACTGCTGTGTAGATCGAACCCTTCAGGTACAGCGGTCTTGTTGTCGTAGCGAGCTAAACGGAGGTCAGCCCCAGTGAGAGTGCAGCGACTGAGGTCGGTACCGCGTAAATCGCAGCGACAGAGCTTTGATTCCCGTAGATCAAGTGTGCCCAGATCCTGGCCGCTCCAGTCGGCTCCGCGGGCGTCGATTGGACCTGCGGGGGAGGTTCTGGGCAGGCAGTCTTCCGGAGCCGTCCAATCACGCAGATTGAGAGATCCGGATCCGGGTAGCGGCATCTCAGGTGCGCAACATCTCAACGGCGATCGTAAGGATCACCCGGCCGACTTCGAAACCGCCGATGGCCGCGAGACCGAGCCAGAGCTTTAAAGCCCAGGCAGGAGGTTGGCCGTTGCTCCATGTTGATGAGATCGTCGCTGCATTGAGCTCAGCGCTGGACGTCGAGCAGCCTCTCCTGGTCAGGGTGTCGCGCCAGTCCGAGCCGTAGCGAGGGAAGCGCTGGTAAATCGGCATCTCTCCTGTGGCCTGGCCGGGGATGACACGACCCCGCTGCAGGGGCAGCAGGTCATAGCCAAAGGCCTGCAGATACTCCTCACTGTCGAGAAGGCCGTCTACAAAAGCAGTGAAACCTTTTTCTGCGATGAGGATCGACCAAGCCAAGCGCTCTCCCTCCCCATAGACGGGGCGTCCAAGAACGCGGCCTACCACCTGGTCAACCACTCGGTAGTTCGAACTGCATTGAAAGTACCCCTGCTGGAAACGCTCGGACAGCAGAAGGCCTCGGATGAAGTCGCGCATCGTGATGTTTCCACTGCGCAGCTGCGACTCCAGGTTTGGATCGCGATCGGATTGCATTGCATGAAAGAAGATCTGCCTGTAGGCCTGCTCGATGAGCTGGTCGAGATCGCTTCTGATGTCGGCATCTCCGCTCCCGACGGATCCGGTCAGCGGCGGGCGAGTGGTGTCTCCATCGCCGGCCAGATTGGTGACACGGCTGTTCTGGGTGCTGAGGGGATAGGAGCGGAGGTCGATCACCATGCGCGGTTAGGTAGAAATACTTGCCAATATCCTCCTCCGAACGGTATTTGATCGGGCAGCGGCTTATCAGCTCTTAACTGCACTTTCATTGAGGGTTCTCATCAAATGCTGGAAGCAGGCTGAGATTTGCTGCTGCTGATCAGGGTTCTGCGTCTCCATCCGTGTCAGATGGTGCAGTTCCTCCAGCGCAATGGTCATGCCATGGGTCGGTACGCCCTTGAGGGCGTAGAGCTTTCTGAGTGCCGCCATGCCTTCCGGGTCTGTAAACGCGCTCCGGCCTGAAGCGATGGCATAGATCAGAACCCGCAGGAAATGCCAGCAATCTCTCCAGCAGGCTTCCGCGCGCTCTTCAGGATGCAACGCTCCACCGGGGGCGGTCAGCTGGGGTTGCTGCGCCAGCAGATGTCGGCGTGCCTCTGTGACCAGTACCTCCGCTCTGTCCTGAAGAGTCCTCGGAAGACCAGGGTCAACGCCA
>MDSZ01147130.1_pt1 | contig 10585 bp, 6 predicted proteins | sample 811201 | NCBI WGS metagenome assembly MDSZ01 (sample SAMN05326647, study PRJNA326480) | marine metagenome | isolation source: seawater | place: Indian Ocean: North | collected 2010
AGGTGAGCAAAGTGCGCAAGTATTGTTAGCAACCACCAAAGATGTGAACGAAGCTGTATCAAACGCTAAAAAAGCTTTTGAAGCTTGGTCCAATAAGCCACCACTTCAAAGAGCAAGAGTAATGTTTAAGTTTAAAGAACTAATTGAAAAAAATTCAGAAGAGCTAACTAAAATCATAGTCTCAGAGCATGGTAAAGTTTTTGAGGATGCCAAAGGATCCTTAACTAGAGGATTAGAAGTTGTTGAATATGCATGTGGAATACCGCAAATGTTGAAAGGTGAGTTTACTGAAAATGTTGGTTCTAATGTTGATAGCTGGTCAGTTAGACAACCTCTAGGAGTTTGTGCAGGAATTACACCATTCAATTTTCCTGCAATGGTTCCAATGTGGATGTTTCCTATGGCCATAGCATGTGGAAATACTTTTGTTTTAAAACCATCAGAGAAAGATCCTTCGTGCTCTATTAGATTAGCAGAGTTACTAAAAGAAGCTGGATTACCAGATGGAGTTTTTAACGTTATTAATGGTGATAAAGAGTCAGTTGATGCATTGATTAATAATAAAGATGTTGTAGCAATGAGCTTTGTTGGTTCAACTCCTATCGCAAAATATATTTATGAAAACTGTGCAAAAAATGAAAAAAGAGTTCAAGCATTGGGAGGAGCAAAAAATCATTGCGTGGTCATGCCTGATTGCGATTTAGATCAAGCTGTGAATGGTTTAATGGGAGCCGCTTATGGTTCTGCTGGTGAAAGATGTATGGCACAATCAGTTGCTGTCGCTGTAGGCGGTATTGGAGATAAATTAGTAGCCTCTTTAGCAAAAAAAGTTGAGTCTCTTAAAGTTGGCCCAGGTATGGATAAAATGTCTGAAATGGGACCGCTTGTGACTAAAGAGCATTTAGAAAAAGTTAAAGGTTATGTAGATTTAGGTGAGAAAGAAGGAGCTAAATTAGTAGTTGATGGAAGGAATTTTAAAATTCAGGGATATGAGAAGGGTTTTTTTATTGGTGGATGTTTATTTGATAACGTAACTAAAGATATGAGAATATATAAAGAGGAAATTTTTGGACCGGTTTTATCAGTGGTAAGGGCTAAAGATTTTGAAGAAGCTTTAAAATTAGTAAATGATCATGAGTTTGGAAATGGAGTTAGTATATTTACTAGAGATGGAGATTCTGGAAGAACGTTTTCTAATAAAGCTCAAATTGGTATGGTTGGTATAAATATTCCAATTCCAGTCCCAATGGCATTTCATAGCTTTGGCGGATGGAAAAGATCTTTGTTTGGGGATCAGCATATGCATGGACCTGAAGGGGTAAGATTTTACACAAAATTAAAAACAGTTACATCTAGATGGCCATCAGGACTGAGATCTGATCCTGAATTTGTAATGCCTACAATGAAATAAATAAATTATGAGAAAAAAAATCACTCTTATAGGAGCTGGACAGATTGGAGGAACATTAGCACATTTAATAGCATTAAAGAATCTTGCGGACGTTGTTCTATTCGATGTTGCTGAGGGGATTGCCAAGGGAAAAGCTTTAGATATAGCTCAATCATCACCAGTGAACAAATTTAATATAAAATTAGTTGGAACAAATAATTATGAAGATACTAGAAACTCTGATGTAATAATAATAACAGCTGGTGTTCCAAGAAAACCAGGCATGACTAGAGATGATTTATTAGGCATAAATCTTAAAATTATTAAACAAGTTGCAGAGGGTATTAAAACTACTTCACCTAATGCTTTTGTAATTTGTATTACAAATCCATTAGACGTAATTGTAATGGCATTACAGAAATACTCGGGATTTCCAAAAAATAAAGTTGTTGGGATGGCAGGTATATTAGACTCTTCAAGATTTATTTATTTTTTATCACAAGAACTAAATATTCCAGTTCAGAATATAGACTCGTTTGTTCTTGGAGGTCATGGAGATACCATGGTAGCAATGCTTGGATCTACAAAAGTTAATGGAAAAAAAATTACTGACTTTGTTAAAGAAGGAAAAATAAAAAAAGAAAGGTTAAATGAAATTGTTGAGAGAACAAAAAAAGGTGGGGCCGAAATTGTTAAGTATTTAGAAAAGGGATCAGCATTTTATGCTCCTGCTGCTTCAGGAGTGGAGATGGCTGAAAGTTATTTAAAAGATTTAAAAAAACAGCTCCCGTGTGCTGCTTTTTTAAATGGAGAATACGAAACAAAAGATTTATATGCCGGAGTTCCAGTAATAATTGGATCAAAAGGAGTTGAAAAAATTGTTGAGCTTGATCTTAACAACGAAGAAAAAGAAAATTTTAAAAAATCAATTAATTCTGTCAAAGAATTATTTAATGCTGCAAAAAAAATAGATCCATCATTATAACTATTTTTTAGTTAGTACAATTCTCCTACCCATACAAAATATACTCGGAAACATTTTAACCAAAATTTTATCAAGGCTATGAAGAATATTTAGGAAAAACTTATTTAAAGGTATATATTTTGTTTTAGATGTTACACCACCTGAGTTTAAAAAAATTAAACACTCTGTTAATTCCTCAAAATTAATCTCAAAAAGGTGTCCTAAATTATTTTCAAATTTTTTCTTATCATCAAAAATCAAATGAGGAACTGCTATATTACCATGCCAAGCATTTTTTTCATCACTTTTAGGTTCTTTCTCATCCCAAACGTTAAGAGTAAAATCGAAACCCTCATGCTTCATAATTATTGTTGCTAATTGGAAAATTATTGAACAATAAGACTCAAATATAATAAGCTTTCCCTTTTTTTTTAAAATACGGTTCATCTCATTGAAAAACTTAATGGGAAAAGGTATATGGTGTATCATATTAGAAGCAATCACATAGTCAAAACTCTCACTTTCAAATCCAGTATTTTGTGCATCAATATTCTTAAAATCAAGATGGTCATCATTTCCAAGGTCAGTTAATTTAAAATTTTCATTTTTAATAAATTCTTTTGAAAAGCCAGCTCCTGAACCTACTTCAATACCAATGTCTTTATCTTGAATAAAGTTATTCATCCAAGAGAATCTTTTATCTAAAAGAAACCTAACATTTGTAGATTTTGAAGAAAAATACAACTCTCGGGCAATTTTGGTGTTTGCAATCGATTTCATTCGGTTTTCGCTATTTGAAAATTGGACCTTATTAAAAATTTTTATCATGTTTATAATTATATAAATTTAAAAAATAGAATATAAGTTTATAATACAGTTAACCTTTTCAAACCATGTTTTTAAATAAAAACAAAATTAAGGAATTTCCAATAATATTTGGGATATCAATTTATGCATTTTATATAAATTGGATAAGTGGAAATAACGGAATATTGCCTATTGATTCATTTGGATTTTTAGACCCTGGATACAGCATCTTACATGGCAAATTACCTATAAGAGATTTTTGGATTTTTACTGGCCTAATTGTAGATTATATGGAGGCGTTTTTTTTACTTTTATTCGGAAACAATTGGAACAGCCATTTAATTCATGCTTGTTTTATGAATATTATTGCTACTTTAGTTTTTTATTATTTTCTAAATGATTTTAAAATTAAAAAAATATACTCAGTTTTTTACTCTCTTGCATTTTCAACTCTTTGTTATCCTGTTTCAGGAACTCCATTTGCTTATATTCACTCTTATATCTTTTCTTTAATTTCATTAATGTTTTTAATTTTAGCCATTAAAAATAAAAGTCAGATACTCTGGATCATATTTCCTTTTGTATCAATTCTTTCTTTTTTATCAATGCAGACACCTTCATCTTATATCTTACTAATTCTTTTTTTTGTTCTTATTTATTATTTTTTTGTCAGCCAAGACTATAAAAATTTAAAGTTTTTTTTAATTGGATGTGTGAGTTCTTTATTATTATTTGTTTTCTATTTATTTTTGACAAAAACTCCTTTAACAAATTTTCTTCATCAGTATATTTTATTTCCACTGACAATCGGCGAAGGTAGAATTTCAAGTAATGAAACTGCATATGTAAGCTTTATTGACCAAATCAATCTTAAAAGATTAATTGGTGAATTTAAATTTATTCATATTTTATTATTTCCACTAATATTTTTAGCTTTTAAATCTTTCAAATCAAAAATAAAAATTATTACATATACAAATATTACAGTGATTACTGCAGTGATCGCCTTTTTATTTAATCAGTTGCTTACTGCTAATCAAATTTACATTTTTAGTCTAATACCAATTATCGCGGCTGTAATTCACATCAATATAAAAGAGTTGGATATAAATCCAAAAATTATCATTCTGCTAATAATTGTTGTTTTATTTGTAACAATTAAATTCCATTATAGATATAACGTAGATAGAAAGTTTCACGACTTAGAAAATATTAATAAAAGCTTAGCTCTCAATGCAAATTTAATTCACCCAAATTTAAATAATTTAAAATGGATCACAAAAAATGATGAGCCTAGCAATGAAGTAAAAATATTAAAAATAGCGCTAAACAAGATCAAGGATGAAAAAAGAAATGTTTCCTTAATTACTCACTACCAATTTTTTTCAACAGTTCTTAACAAAGACTTAAATATTTTAAATAGATGGTATCTGTGGGATAACAACACACATCCAACAGAAAATCATAAATATTTTAATATTTATAAGTCTTTTATCAATAAAAATATTAGATCCAATGATATAAAGGCCATTTATCTGTTAGGACAAGAAAATGAAATACTATTTAATAATATTAAAAATTACTTTACCGATCTTTGTTTTAAAAGTAAAACGCTCGTAGAAAATAGATTTTCCATTCATGAGATAGTAAACTGTAAAAATTAAAATGAACATTCACGAACATCAGGCTAAAGAAATTTTAAAAAAATATGGAGCTCCGATTTCAGAGGGAGTAGTTATATTTAAACCAGATGAAATAAAAAACAAAATTACTAAACTAAAAGGTAAAAATTTTGTTTTAAAAGCTCAAATACATGCAGGTGGAAGAGGTAAAGCTGGAGGTATAAAATTAATAAAAAACAAAAATGATTTAGAAACAGAGGCAAAAAAAATGATGGGAAAAGTTCTCAAAACTCATCAAACAGGACCTGAGGGGAAAGAGGTAAAAAGACTTTATATTGAAGAGGCCTCAGACATATCTAAAGAATTTTATTTGTCTTGTTTAGTAGATAGGGAGTCCTCAAAGATTGCTTTTATAAGCAGTACGGAAGGCGGAATGGATATAGAAAAAGTTGCAAAGGAAAAACCAGATCGAATTATTACTCACAAAATTGAGTTGAAAGATGAAGGACCTAGTAATACTGAGATTGAAAAAATAATTTCAATTTTTAATTTTACCCAACATCAAAAACAAATTGCTTATAAATTAATTCAAGCACTATATAAAATTGTAGTTGATAAGGATGCAACCTTAATAGAAATAAATCCATTGATAATCAATCAAGATAATAAAATTATTTGCTTAGACGCTAAAATGAATTTTGACGATAATGCTATTTTTAGAAGACCAGAAATTTTACAACTAAGAGATTTAAATGAGGAAGAGCCTGCTGAAATTGAGGCAAGCAAACATGAACTTGCTTATATAAAATTAAATGGTTCGATTGGATGTATGGTAAATGGTGCTGGATTAGCTATGGCTACAATGGACATAATAAAATTATATGGAGAAGAGCCAGCGAATTTTCTAGACGTGGGCGGGGGAGCATCAAAAGAAAAAGTAACTGCTGCTTTCAAGCTAATTCTTGCTGATAAAAACGTTAAGGGTATTTTGATAAATATTTTTGGAGGTATTATGAGATGTGATGTTTTGGCTGAAGGTGTAGTAGAGGCAGCTAAACAAGTTAATTTATCTGTCCCTTTAGTAGTTAGACTTGCCGGGACAAATTTCAAACAAGGAAAGGAAATATTAGATAAGTCAGGTTTGAAAATATTATCTGCTTCCGATTTAAATGACGCCGCAAAAAAAATTGTAGAGGAAATAAAATAGATGTCAGTATTAATTGATAAATCTACAAAATTAATTTGCCAAGGATTCACTGGGAAACATGGCACCTTTCACTCTGAACAAGCTTTAAAATATGGAACAAACTTAGTAGGAGGAGTTACTCCAAAAAAAGGTGGTCAAATTCACCTTGGTTGCCCAGTATTTAATACGGTTTATGAGGCAAAAGAAAAAACCTCAGCTAATGCAACTATGATTTATGTACCACCAAAATTTGCTGCCGGAGCTATTATTGAGGCAATAGATGCAAAAATAGATCTAATAGTTTGTATCACTGAAGGAATACCTATCTTAGATATGTTAAGAGTAAAAAAAATTTTGAAAAATAGCAAGTCAAGACTTATTGGACCTAATTGTCCAGGAATAATAACTCCTGATGAATGTAAAATAGGTATTATGCCAGGTAATATTCACAAAAAAGGATCGGTTGGAATAGTATCTAGATCAGGAACACTCACTTATGAAGCTGTGGCTCAAACTACTTTGAGTGGACTCGGCCAATCAACTTGTATAGGAATTGGAGGAGATCCAATAAATGGAACAAATTTTATTGATTGTTTAGAACTTTTTCTAAAAGATGAAGATACAAAATCAATTGTGATGATCGGAGAAATAGGTGGGACGGCAGAGGAGGAAGCTGCTGAATTCTTAAAAAAAGAAAAAATAAAGAAACCAATGGTAGGGTTTATTGCTGGTTTAACAGCTCCACCAGGTAGAAGAATGGGTCACGCCGGTGCTATTATATCTGGAGGGAAAGGAGGAGCTGAAGATAAAATTGAAAATATGAAATCAGCAGGAATCATAATATCTAAATCACCCGCTGATATAGGTAAAACACTTTTTGATAAACTTAATGGTTGATTTTTAATTATTTATGTTAGAATAAGCTGATGTCTTCGTCTGATAACAATTTAACTTATAAAAAAACATCTTTTTTATCAGGTTTAAATTCTGAGTTTATAAACCAATTTTATTCAGATTACCTTTCAGATCCTGAATCTCTACCAGAAAGCTGGAAAAAATTCTTTGATGGTTTAAGCGAGGATGAAAAATTAATTTTAAATGATATAAATGGACCTAGCTGGTCTCCAGAAAAAAAAATTAAAAAAATTGACTTATCAAAGAACATAACTAATGAAAATTTAATAGATTCAAATGATTTAAGTGTCAATTCCTCAAAACAAGCATCACAAGATTCTGTTCGGGCAATAATGTTAATAAGGGCTTATAGAATAAGAGGCCATTTAATAGCAGATCTAGACCCATTATCTATACAAGAAAAAAAAGAACACGCCGAGTTGAGACCAGAGACGTACGGTTTTTCAAAAAAAGATTATAATAGAAAAATATTTTTAGATGGAGTTTTAGGTCTTGAATATGCAGATTTAAATCAAATACTAAAAATTCTTAAAAAAACTTATTGTTCAACTATTGGATATGAGTTTATGCACATGAGCGATCCAGAGGAAAAAGCTTGGATAAGAAACAGAATTGAAGGACCAGAAAAAAATATAACTTTTACAACTAATGGAAAAAAGGCAATTTTAAATAAAATGATTCAAGCAGAAGGTTTTGAAAAGTATCTACATGTTAAGTTTGTTGGAACTAAAAGATTTGGCTTGGATGGAGGAGAGTCACTAATACCTGCTTTAGAACAGATCATAAAAAAAGGAGGAAATCTTGGAGCAAAGGAAATTAAAATTGGAATGCCACATAGAGGTCGACTTAACGTTTTAGCAAATGTAATGGGAAAACCATTTAGGGCAATTTTTAGCGAATTCTTTGGTAAATCAGTAAATGCAATTAAAGATTTTGAGGGTGATGTTAAATACCATCTAGGAGCATCATCTAATAGAGAGTTTGATGGAAATGTGGTTCATATAAGCCTTACAGATAACCCTTCTCATTTAGAAGCAGTTAATCCTGTAGTCTTAGGTCAAGTAAGAGCCAAACAATTTTTCCATAAAGATAAAGAAAGAAAAAAGGTTATTCCAGTATTAATGCATGGAGATGCAGCTTTTGCTGGGCAAGGAATAGTTGCAGAATGTTTTGCAATGTCAGGTTTACCGGGTCACAACATTGGTGGGACTATACATATCATAGTTAACAACCAAATAGGTTTTACAACTGCACCAAGATTTGCTAGATCTTCTCCATATCCTTCAGACGTTGCAAAAACTGCGCAAGCTCCAATATTTCATGTAAACGGAGATGATCCTGAGGCAGTTACCCACTGTGCTAAAATTGCTACAGAATATAGACAAAAATTTAATCGTGATGTTGTTATTGACATGGTTTGCTACAGAAGATTTGGACACAATGAAGGAGACGAACCTTCATTCACTCAACCAATTATGTATAAGAAAATTAAAAACCACCCAACTACTCTTACAATATATGGACAAAAACTTTCAGGTGAAGGTTTAACCTCTAGTGCTAATCTTCAAAAAGATAAAGCAAGGTTCAAAGATTATTTAGAAAATGAGTTTTCCTCGTCAAAAAATTACAAATCAGAACTTAAATGGTTTGATGGTGTCTGGTCTAGATTTAAACCTGGTTTAGGAAAAGATAAAAGAGGAAAAAGTGGTGTTGAGAAAAATATTTTGTCAAATGTGGGAAAAAAAGTATTTAGTATTCCTAATAATTTTAAAGCTCATAAAACATTAGAAAGAGTTTTTGAATTAAGAAGAAATATGTTTGAGAGTGGCAAAGTTGACTGGTCAGCATCCGAGACATTGGCAATTGGCACTCTATTAATTGAGGGTTTTTCTGTTAGGCTATCAGGACAAGACTCTGGCAGGGGTACTTTTAGTCAAAGACATGCAGTTTTAAGAAATCAGGAAAACCACGATCGATATTTACCACTTAACAATATTAAAAATGGTCAAAAAAAATTTGAAGTAATAGATAGTTTATTATCTGAGTTAGCAGTTCTTGGATTTGAGTATGGTTATTCTTTATCTGAACCGGAAACCTTAGTTTTATGGGAAGCACAGTTTGGGGATTTTGCGAATGGTGCTCAAGTAATTATCGACCAATTTATTACTTCATCTGAGTCTAAATGGGGGAGAGCAAGTGGACTCGTTATGTTGTTGCCACATGGTTATGAAGGACAAGGTCCTGAACATTCATCAGCAAGACTAGAAAGATTTTTGCAGTTATGTGCTGGAGAAAATATTCAAGTAGTTAATTGCACAACACCCTCAAACTATTTTCATGTTCTAAGAAGACAGATGCATAGAGAGTTTAGAAAACCATTAATTATAATGACACCTAAATCTTTAATAAGGCACAAGAGATGCGTATCTAACATAACTGAATTTATCACTAAAAGTTCTTTTCATAGAGTCTTAGAAGATGATGCATATATCAAAGGAAGTAAATTAATTTCCCTTAAAAAGGATAATAAAATAAAAAAAGTTGTTATGTGTACTGGAAAAATTTATTATGATTTATTAGAAGAAAGAGAGAAAACCAAAACAGATGATGTAGTTCTTGTCAGACTAGAGCAACTTTACCCTTTTCCTGCTAAAACTTTAGCTAAGGTACTTAAAAATTATAAAAAAGCTAAATTTATATGGTGCCAAGAGGAGCCAAAAAATATGGGAGCTTGGAATACTGTAAGAAATTATATAGAAAGAACTTTAGAAATGATCAATTTCAAGGATATTAATGTAAAATTTGTGGGTAGACCGGCTTCTTCTTCTACTGCGACTGGAAATGCTAATAAACATCTTGCACAACAAAAAGAAATATTAGAAAAGATACTTAAACACTAATGTCAGAAAAAATTACAGTTCCAACTTTAGGTGAATCAGTCACTGAAGCAACAGTTTCAAAATGGTTAAAATCTCAGGGAGAAAAAGTTGTGGCAGATGAACCGATCGTTGAGTTAGAAACCGATAAAGTAAATGTTGAAGTACCTGCACCCTCAAATGGAGTTCTTGGAAGCATAGAGGTAAAAGAGGGTGAGACTGTGAACGTTGGTTCACTATTAGGTATAATTAATAAAAACATAAAAAATGAAAATATAATTCCTAAAGAAGTAAAATCATACAATCCTCCAAAAAAACTAGTAAAAAAAGAACCTAAGTTATTTGATGATAAAAAAGTTGATACTAAGCAAAATGAAATAATTAAGCCGAAAATTGAGGACCAAGTTCTCAAGCTAGACACTGAGAAAGTTGAGGATGAACCTTTAATTTTAGAGGAATTACACGTAGAAAAGAAAATTTCTGAAAAACCTTTAAAAATAAGAAAAGAGACAAAAGTTTCCCCAGCAGCTAGAAAAATGGCTAGCGAGGCTAAAATTGATTTAAATCAAGTAAAAGGGACTGGAAAAAATGGAATAATTTTAAAGGAAGACATTATGGATTTAATGGGCTCAAAACCTGCGCCTTCAGAAAGAAAAATTAAATACGGTCCCGAAGAGAGAGTAAAAATGACAAGGCTTAGATTAACAATAGCTAAGAGGTTAAAAGAAGCCCAAGAAAATGCAGCTATGTTAACGACATTTAACGAAGTAGATATGAGCGAAGTAATTTCAATGAGAAATGATTATAAAGATGAGTTTAAAAACA
>MDSZ01130324.1_pt1 | contig 10584 bp, 11 predicted proteins | sample 811201 | NCBI WGS metagenome assembly MDSZ01 (sample SAMN05326647, study PRJNA326480) | marine metagenome | isolation source: seawater | place: Indian Ocean: North | collected 2010
AATACTTATTCTACGAAAATTTTTAAGTTTTGATTTTGACAAAATTACATTTTCAAATTTAATTTCATTATTTTGATTAAATATTGAGGCAACGTGGCCGTCTTTGGCGACTGAGAGCAAAATCAAGTCAGGATTAAAATTAATTGAATTATTATACATTTTTGCTGATTTTAAAAAACTTAAATTTTTCTTTAAAATAGGAAAGAAATTAAATCTTATTTTTTTATTTATTTTCTGAAAAAATGTTTGATTAAGAAATTCTTTTTTTCGTGTACATCTTTCGTCTGAAATATAAATATTTAAGTTATAATTATTATAAAGTTGATAAATTAAAAATTTATTTATTGATTTAGAAGAATTACCACCAGTCAAAATTAGATTAAGATTTTTTTTTTTATTTTTTTTCAATTTTTTTATTAGAAAATTACCTACTTTTTTATTCCATTGTATTTTATCGAAATATTTTACAACCATAAATTTATACCAGATTAGTTAATTTTTTTTTTATTTAACATTTAGTTTTGTTTTAATTCCTTTAATTTATTTTTTATTAAAAATAATGTTTTATTAGGAGAAATCATCATAAATTCTCTATTATATTTAAGATTTTTAAAATAATTTTTTGTACTAATCGATAAAAGATACAAAACTCTTTTTTTGAAAGATTTATAATTGTTGGTATTAAAATCCATTATTGAATTAGGAATTGGTGCCTTCAATAACTTTGAACCGGTAAGATTGCAATATAGAACTTTTTTATTAAAACCAAAGCTTTCCCTTAACATAGTGGAATTCTGTCCGATAATTAGTTTACTCTGGTAAATGTTTTGATATGAGGGAAATAATGTCCTTTTTTCTTGATGTATATAAAATTTACATAAATAATTTCTATAAAATTCAATTTCTTCACGTCCAAGTGATGAGTTTTTTTCTCCTTCTCCTGTAAATATTAATTTTAACCCTTCCTCTTCACAAAGCTTGTGTGTAAATTTAGCTATATTGCCAGCGCTATCAGCAAAATTTTTTACCTGACTAAACTCACCGCCATTATTACTATGTGGTTCGGAAATCAAACAAATATCATACTTATTTTTTTTTAATTTTTTTTTTTTTATTAATCTATTTGCATAAAATAAACTGATAGATCCTATCGGATTAATTATATTCGCTTTAGTTTTTTTTAGGCGAAACATTTTTTTTTCGTACTCTCCAAATGAAAATAAAATAGGGATAAATACGTTTTTTCGCTCTTTGTCTGTGTTATAAAATAAATCACCACGAGCTCCTCTTTGAATAGATATGCACTTAATTTTTTTATACATCAATTTACTAAGCCTATAAAAATCTGTTGAGATATCGGTATAAGTAACTAATAATTTTGGATTAATTAAAAAAATAATTGATAATAAATAATTTTGTTTTAGGCTCAGATTTTTATCATAATTCAATATAAAATATTTTAGTAAGCTAATATTTACAAAAATCTTTTTAAAATTATTGTAGCGAGTAGATAAAATAAAGTAATCATTTTTACGAAATAATTTTTCTAAAAAAAATGTATTTTCACAGTCGAACAATATAACTTTTTTATGTTCTAAGGTCGAAAAATCAAATTTAACTTTGACTAAAAGTTTTAAAAATTTAATGAACATTTAGCTTTTAAGATAAAGTTTTATTATTTTTTCTGCGCTGTAATTAAGTTTTATTTTATTATTTGAAATAAAATTTCTTAATTTTTTAAAATCATTTTTTGTATTAATATCAAACCTTAATTTTGGATATAAACATCCTTTTGATGGATAAACAGGTTGGATTTTAAATTCTTTTATATTTTTCCAAATATATAAAGTCACATGCTCTCTTAAAAAAAAATTTTTAACAGTTATATTTAGCTTTTTTAATAAGCTAAAACTAAATATTTCAGCTCCAAAACCATCAGCACATAAATTCTTGAGCTTACTCTGATGATTGAAGCCATAATCAAATTTTTTATGGTTAAATTTATTTATAAGTTTGTCAATCATATGAGGATCAACGAAAGGGTTATCAGCACAAACTCTTACAATTAATTTTGGATTATATTTTTTAGCAGTATCATAAAACCTTTTTAGTACATTCTTGTTGTCGCCTCTAAAATAAGAAATATTATTTTTTTTTGCAATTTTGATAAGTTGAAGATCTTTTTTTAGTTTTGTTGTTGAAAGAACTATCTTATTTATTTTTTTTGATTTTTTTACCCTTTTAAAAACCCATTCGATAGTTGATAAATCTGACAATTTTTTTAAAGCTTTTCCTGGAAATCTTTTAGAACCCATTCTGGCCTGGATAATGCAGAGGCACTTCATTTCTTTAATTTAAAGAATTTATTTAATATCTGACCATTTAAGATTGTGGCCAGCTTTTAGATCTTTTTTTACTTTTTTTTTAAGTACTTCGTTCCACTTTTCAGCTGGTATACCTGAATTAGGTCTAAGAGTAATTAAATGATTTTCACTTATTTTTGTATTTTTTTTAATAGTATTTTTAATAAAAATTCCACGTCTAGCGTTTTTTCTAGAAATGATTTCTGAAGAAATATATTTTTTATTATTCGAATTGCCCTTTAACTGAATAATTTTGTTAATATTATTTACTATTGTCTTTAAATCTTTTGGGTCCATAGAATGATAATGGTCATTTCCTAATTTTTTCTTATTTAAAGTAAAATGCTTTTCTATTACGTTAGCACCCATAGTGTATGCGGTTGATATATTTAACATGCTTTTTGAGGGAGTTGTATGATCGGAATAACCAATTATGAAATTTTTAAATTTTTTTTTCAAGTGACTGATCATTAATAAATTAGCATCGACATTTTGAGTAGGATAATTAAGAATACAGTGCATTAACACGATTTTAATTTTTTTATAAAACTGAAGATTTTTAATAGCAAATTTAATCTCATTTTCTGATGAAGCACCCGTTGATAATAAAACAGGCTTACCTTTTTTTGAAATTTTTCTTAATAAAGGCACATTGGTTATGTCAGATGATGAAATTTTAAATAATGGAACTAATGGGTTTAGAAAATCAATTGCATCTAAATCAAAAGGGGTCGATAAAAAATCAATTTTCAACTTTTTGCAATAATTTGATAAAATTTTATAATCTGTTTCACTGAATTTATCGAATTTTGAAAATAATTCAAATTGAGATTTAGTTTTTTCTTTTTTTATATCCCAGTAAGCTTTTGAATTTTTTGAGGCTAATTTTTCAGCTTTATAAGTTTGAAATTTAGCAGCATGCGCTCCATTTTTTTTTGCCTGCGATATCATTTTTTTTGCTGATTTAATGGAACATTCATGGTTAACACCGATCTCAGCAATTATGTAAAATTGTTTGTTTTTAGATATTTTTGAATAGTTAAATATAGCCATTTAAATCTTATGTTTTCTTTTAAGTTTTTTATAATGAGATTTCATTTTTTTTAAATCATTAGTGATATTATTTTGATGTTTTCTATACCTGTAAAGCGGTAAAGGAATTCTAAAAACTTTATACTTTTCATTAAAACGTAATCTCAAATCTTTGTCTTCGTGAACAAGAAAATTTTCATCATATAATCCTAAATTTATCAACTGCTCTAGTCTAAACATAATTCCACAGCCTATTGGATCTTTCGCTGAATTTCTTCTTGATAAGATTTCCTCTTGGTCATTGACAATAAAATAATCACAACTTACAGCGTCAATAGAAGTATTCTCAATAAGAAAAATTTTAAGAATATATAAAAAATTTGTATTAACGTAGTCATCAGAGTCTAACCTTACAACAAATCTTCCTTTTGATCTCTTTATTCCTTTATTTATTGAATAAGGGAGTCCTTTATTTTCTTTATTTTCTATAATTGAAATTTCTTTTTCATAAATTTTTAAAACTTTTGAAGTTTTATCGTTGCTCCCATCATTAATTACAATTATTTCATACTCCTCTTTAGGAATAATTTGATCTAAAATCGATCTTAAACATCTCCCTAAAAATTCAGATTGATTATAAGTAGGAATTATTACTGATATTATAGGCGTTTGACTCACAATTAAGTAACAGATTTTTTTATTGCTTTAAGAATTTTGCCGGGAGTACTTTTTTTCATTTTAACGAATATTGGAATAGAAACACAGCAAGATAAAAGTTTTTTTGAGATTGGAAATGATTTCTCTTGTTTTTTTTCTACTTTTTTAAGAGTCTTTATGTGATCCCATGTTGCTGCAAAGTGCCATGTGTAAGCTTCTGGAAGTATTTTTGTTGAAATCCCATATTTTAAAAGTTCCTTCCTACATTTTTTTGCGACTTCAGGGCTTTTAACAACAATAATTAAAGCATCAGCAGATATTTTGCTTCCAATTGGATAGTGTCTTTTTTTTATATTTGGAATATATTTAATTGTTTCCCAAATTTTATCGTGGTTTTTTCTTTGGTTTTTAACAATGAAGTCAAGTTTCTTTAGTTGTGCTAAACCAACAGCCCCTTGCATTTCTGTCATTCTAAAATTAAATCCGCTACTTTTTCTAGTGTCTTCCCATCTAGGAACTCTTGGATTATTCTCGTGGCCATGATCATGCCAAGCTTTAGCTTTTAGAAATTTTTCTTTTGATTTAAATAATAACATTCCTCCTTCTCCAGTTGTAATTGTTTTGGCAAAATCGAATGAAAAAGCACCAATATCTCCCCATGTACCAAGATAGTTTTGTTTAAATTTAGCGCCACATCCCCAAGCTGTATCTTCTATCAATGATAGTTTATACTTCTGACAAATTTTTTTAATTTTGTCTATTCTTGCAGGTACTCCAAGCATATGAACAACTATTACAGCTTTTGTTTTTTTATTTATCTTTTTAAGTAAATCATCTGGATCCATATTTAAAGTTTCGTCTATTTCAGTACAAACCGGTATTGCTCTAGATTCTACAATTGCCTCAACAGTTGCTACAAAAGTGAAAGACTGTGTTATAACTTCATCTCCTTCTTTAAGATCTAAAGCCGCTAAACTTGTTCTTAAAGCTGCTGTTCCAGACGAAACTGCTAAAGCATAATTAGAATTCATTTTTTTGGCAAAATTATTCTCAAAATCTCTTACTTTAAAAATATTTTTTCTTGTTTTTTCAAAACCCATTCTAAATAAAGTTTTACTTTTTTTAAATATTTCAGAGACTTGCTCAAATTCTTGATTATCTATTAGTTCGTAACCTGGCATGATTAATTCGAATTTAATTGTTTTTTTAACTTTTTCTCATATTTCTTCTTTGCAGATTTATTAATTTTACTTGATTGACCTATAAATCTCATTGTAAGACCTACTCTACTTTTAGTACTAGTATTTTTATTACTCCCATGAACAATTAAACAGTGATGTATTAGTAGATCTCCAATATTTAGTTGGGGAGTTATTTTTTTATATCTTCTTAAAATTTTCATGTTTTTCAGAACTTGTGATGTGCCTGGTACAAAAGAAGGTTTGTGACTTAAAAGTCCTTTTAACTGACTTTTTGTAAAATAAAATAATGCACCATTCTTTTTGGTGCACTTATCCAAAGCTATCCAAACAGTTAACCCTTTAGAATTATTGATATTCCAAAAATAATTATCTTGATGAATTGGAACTGCCATTCCAACCCTTGGGGGCTTCGCAAAGACTTCTGCACCAAAACTTTTTATATTGTCGTTAAGAAGAGTTTTAACAATTTTCAAAATTTTTTTATTTTTTTTCATTTTTTTTATATAGGGCCATTTTAAGTGGTGGATAGAATTTATTAACTTTGAGTTTTTTGCAAAATGCATTTCTCTTTTTTTAAGTCTTGATTTTTTTTGATTCAAAAAAGAAAAAAGATTTTTTTTCATAGAAAGTGTTTTTTTCTTTCCAAAAAAATTTCTAAGAACTATAAAGCCATTATTATCAAAATTATATTTGATTTTTTTTAAATTTAAATTTGTTTCCATTTGTTTAAGCAATGCTCCGCACTTTGTAAACTTTGATTTACATTAAATACATCTTTTCATTTTGTTTTTACTGTGGAATTATTATATTATCTTTTCTTTTTAATGTAGTTCTTATATTTCCAAGTAAAATATTTAATTTGTTTTTTTGATAACTAACAATGCTAAAAATTTTGTCGACAAAAGGTCCAGAAGAAAACTTATATTGAAGCTTTTCGTAAATTTCGAAAAAATTTTGAGTAAGATAACCTTTATCATTCTCTGATTCTTTACATCTAGATATGAACTTTTTAATATCCTCCTGGGATTGTAAAAAACCATTTAGAAAATATTTGAGTCCTTTTGTATATTTTAAAGAGCTAATAATCGTAGGGTTTTCAAATTTTTTATGAAAACAAAAAATGTATTCACCCAATAATTCAATTTCTTTTGTTTTTAATTTGTTTTTATGAAATTTTTGTATCAAAAATTTTGGTGAATAAATCTTTAACTCATCACCCAATTTGTTCTTGAAAGAGTGTTTTAGATAACTCAGATTTTTTTTATCGATTTTAATTATCGCCCACATTTAAATATTTTAATCTTTTTTATCTAACTCTGCTTTTAACTCGTCGTATTCTTTCATTTTTCTTCTCATAAAGCTGATAGTTAGTTTTGTTCTTTCTGCTATACCTCTAGGTGTAATCACATATTGTAAATATTTAATTTTATTATCTTTTTTTTTAAAATTTTTTAATTTTACGTAACCTTTTCTTTGCAGTGCTTTAATACAATAGTTGAGTTTTCCTAAACTAAACCCTAGATCCTCTGCTAATTCTCGCTGCGAGGCCTTAGGTTTTTTTTGTAATCGCCTTAAAACTTCAAAATGGTCTTGTTTAGGGTTCATATTTGTTCAATTTTTGAACATAATACCGTTCAAATATTGAACAGTAAAGTAAAATTTGCTATAAAATGATAAGAATTTATTAAATTGTAAAATGATATTAAAAAATATAGCAAAGAAAATACGTTCAATATTTGATAATTTTTTTAGCATCGAAAGAGATTATTTTACTATTGGAGGAATCAAGAAAGATTGGAACTTTTTTGTGAAAAAAAGCAATATTTTCAGCCATTTAATAGATAGAATAAAATTCCAATATTATCCAAAACTTTTAATTTCAGCCTCTTTCCCAACTCATTTAGAAGTTGAAGCTGCTAGCAAGTGTCAGATGAGATGCCCGATGTGTTACACAACATATATGAAAGATCATTTTAAAGGCATTATGAAAATGGACTTATATAAAAAAATTATCGATGAAGCTGCAGCAAACAATGTCTACTCAATTAAATTAAGCTGGAGAGGTGAGCCTTTACTAAATCCAAATCTTGTAGAAATGATTAAATATGCAAAGAAAAAAGGTATAAAAGATGTAGCATTTTTAACTAACGCTGAATTACTTACAGATAAAAAAAGTGAGGAACTTGTTGAAAGCGGTCTCGATTGGATAAGTATTTCTGCGGATGGAACAGATGAAATTTATAACAAAATTAGATTCCCAGCTAAATTTGAGGAAACTATAAACAAAATTAAATATCTAAAAAAACTTAGAACAGACAGAAAACAAGTAAAGCCTTTAATAAGAGTGCAATCAATCTTAACAGCGGTTGAGAATGACTCTTCTAAATTTTATAAGTCTTGGGAGGGCATAGCAGATAAAATAAATGTTATTGCCGATCATATAAGAGATTATGAAATGGATAAAGAAAAAATAGAATATAACCAATTTTTTCTATGCCCAAAACCATTTCAAAGAATTACAATAGGTCATGACGGTAGAGTCCATCAATGTATAAATGATTATGACGGTAGAAATATTTTAGGTGATGTTAATAAACAATCTATCAAAGAAGTTTGGGACGGTGAAATAAGTAAAAAACTACGAGATAGTTTTAAGAAACATACCTTTTTAAAAGAAAATGCGCCTTGTAATTTTTGCTCATATGCTTTTGCCCAAGAAAAAAGTTCTGTTGTAAAGATAATTGATGGTTTAAATCTTAAAATCAAAAGATACAAGTCTGCTCACAAAATTGTTGAAAATAAAGAATTAAAATTAAAAACCCCAGAAAGATTAATTCCACTTAATAAGATTGAAGAATATAAAAAAATTACATCCGATAGAAAAAATTGATTTTTGTGAAAAAGGATTTGCTTAATTTAATAAATAATTTTCTAAAAACGAATTGGTTAAGACCCGAAACAGTTATTTGGGACGCTCACTTAGCTTATTTAGTAGGTCCTTATCTAAAGAAAAAAAATATTAAAAAGTTAGAAATCGGAGTGGGCAATGGGATAACTTCTTTTATTACTTTAGGTGGTAAATTAAAAGATCATTTTGATACTTTTTCTAACTTTAATACAAATAAATTCAATAAAAAGGATATATATAATTCTTTTAAAAAAAAAAAATTAAATTTTATTCAAAAAAAAATAAATAATAAATTTTTAACAGTTATTGATCATAAAAAAAATTTGCTAAAAAATTCAAAAACGCTAGATATTTCAAGTAATTATATTGCTCATGATTGTAATAAGCCTCTGACACTTAAGAATGACTTTGAACTTATTTATACAAATATAATTTACTGGCTAAATGAACCTTTAATTTTTTTAAAAGATGTCACAAGATATTTAAAAAAAAATGGTCTAATTATTTTTACTGTACCAAATGAAAATTTCTATAATTATTGTAAAAGCTATAAATCAACAAAAAAAGTTTGGAAATTGATTAATATGAATAGGAAAAATCACTTTAAATTCACTTATACAAAAAAAAATTTCATGAAAAACTTAAGAAAAAATAAAAAACTAAAGTTAATCAAAAGTAAAAATTTTTTATCAAGACAAACTCTTACAATCTGGGATATTGGCTTAAGATTTTGTCTTCCAGAACTGGTTGAAATGTCACAATCATTAGGTCCAAAAAAACTTGTAAAAGTAAAGAATTCATGGTGTAAAAAGTTAAAGCCTATAATAATACAATTAATGAAAGAAGAAATTAAAAATACTAACAAGGGCGGCTTTGATTTATACATTTTAAAAAAAATATAAGTTATGAAAATAAAATTGTTTCGCTCAGCTACAGTAGGCATAATCCTAGAAAACTATAAAATTTTAATGGATCCTTGGCTTACAGATGGAGAATATTATGGTTCATGGTCTCACTTTCCTAAATTTGATTTGGAGAAAAACCTTGATGAAATAAATTCATATAACGCAATATATATTAGTCATATTCATCCTGATCACTGTTCGGACGAAACATTAAAAAAGATAAAAAAAGATATACCCGTTTATATTCATTCTTTTCACTCTAAATTTCTAAAATTTAAAATTGAAAGAGCTGGATTTAAGGTAATTGAATTAGAAAATAATGTAAGAACAGAAATCGCTAAAAATACTTTTATAAATGTTATTGCGGCTGATAATTGTGATCCTAAGCTGTGCTTTAAATTCACGGGTTGTGCAGATTTTACTGCCAATGGACAATCTCAACAAATTGATACTCTTTCTGTTATAGACGATGGGAAAAATTCAATAATGAATATTAACGATTGTCCCTATGAATTAGCAACTTCTACATTTAAATCTTTAAAAAAAAAATATGATAAAATAGATATATTGTTAACTGGATATGGTGGAGCTGGACCTTATCCTCAATGTTTTGATAATTTAAACATGGATGAGAAACAAGTTGCGGCAAAGAAAAAAGAGAGACAGTTTCTTGATCAAGCACTTAATTTTATAGATGATCTAAAACCCAATTATTATTTGCCTTTTGCTGGAACTTACACTTTATCTGGAAAATTATCAAAGCTTCAAGATCTAAGGGGTGTTTCTTCAGTGAATAATGCTTATGAATACATTGACAATAAAATTAAAGATAAAAAAACTAAATCAATTAAAATAAATCCGGGATCAACTTTTGATCTAGCTACACAAAAAACCGACAAACCTTACAAACCAGTTGATAAAAAGGAGTACAAAAAATACGTAGAAGAAAACCTCGTTAATCGACCCTTAGCCTATGAAATGGATGATGAGCCTAATTTTAATGAAATTTTTGAGTTAGGAAAGAAAGCTTTTACAAAATTCTTAGAAAAAAAACTGATAAATAATGTTGTTCTTGAGTCTGATATTTTTATTAAAGTTAACGATAAAAGTTTAATGTTAGGAAAAAACAATAAAATTATTGCAGTTAATACTAAAGATATAAATAAATTATCATCAAAATATGTAATTTTTGATACCGATATTAAATTATTAAAAAGATTATTATTAGGTCCAAGGTTTGCTCACTGGAACAACGCTGAAATTGGATCCCATATCAAATTTTTTAGAAAACCAGACGTATTTGAGAGAAAACTTTATTCTTTAATGTCTTATTTCCATGCATAGAATTATTTTAATTCTATAGTGCCTAATCCTAACTTGAAAAGAGTATATACTGTAACAAGCAGGTAAATCTAATCTAAAAAATTTTTTTCAGTGCATAAATCAAGCCAATTGAGCTATTAGTACTGGTCAGCTACACGCGTTGCCGCGCTTCCACATCCAGCCTATCAACGTAG
>MDSZ01163557.1_pt1 | contig 10584 bp, 10 predicted proteins | sample 811201 | NCBI WGS metagenome assembly MDSZ01 (sample SAMN05326647, study PRJNA326480) | marine metagenome | isolation source: seawater | place: Indian Ocean: North | collected 2010
AATGATGTTTCCAATTTTTGTCCTTTACCTGTTTTTTGTGCATTAATATATGCAGCTAAGATTCCACCAAATGTAAGGATAGCACAGCTTTCGTCTGCAACCGATGCAACGCCTGTTCTAAGGTTATTTCCAGGAATTGAGTAAGCTTCAGCAATACCACTTAATGCTTGCCCAACAGCATCAGTTCCTGGCAAATGGCCGTCAGGGGCATCAGGTCCATAAGCTGATACCGAGGCATATACTATTTTAGGATTAATTTTACTGAGTGTTTCATAGTCAAAATTCAATTTTTCTGCTACTCCAGGTCTAAAGTTTTGTCCAAAAATATCGGCGTTTTTTATTAATTGATGAAGAATTTTCTGACCTTGTTCTGACTTTAAATTTAAAGTAAGACTTTTTACACCTCTATTATTTGTCTCAAAAAATGAACCGGTTGAACCAATAAGAAAACCTGATTTTCTATTCATATCTCCTTTGCCAGGTGTCTCTATTTTAATTACTTCTGCTCCAAGATCTGCCATAAGCATATATGGAACTGTACCAGCTTGCGCTGTTGAACAAGCTACTATTTTAAGACCTGAAAGTGCACCATTATTTTCAGTCATATCAACTCTCTACTTTTCATCTAATTGAGGCATGTTGTATCTATCTTCAGGATTAAGCCAACCATTATAATTAGGCTTTCGTTTTTCTGCAAAGGCTCTTCTACTCTCCATTCTATCTTCAGTATCACCATGAAGGTGAAGTTTTTCTGCAAGGTTTGATATATTTTGAGGTATTTTTGGAGCCATGTGCTTCATCATATATAAAGTATTAACTCTCGATGCAGGAGGAAGGCTTAGCAAATGTTCAGCCATTGAATAAGCTTCGTCCATTAAATCCTTATTTTCTACTAGACGGTTGACAAAACCAATTTGATGCATTCTTTCGGCAGAGATCCTAAATCCAAAAGCCATTTCAGTTGCTATGGGATGAGGAAGGTTTCCGTAATGGCCATGATTGTAACCTCCCAAAAGCCATCTTTTTGCTTCAGACATTTCAAATATAGCATCTTTTACAGCAACTCGAAGGTCGGTCCTTTCAACAAGCATAAAGCCTCCACCCATTGCAAAACCATTTACAGCTGCAATAACAGGTTTTTGAAGAGTACCGTCTTGAAATGGGTTTACGAGATTTTTTTCAACCATTTCTTTTGGGGACCCTGCGATTCCTCTTTCAACCGACTCTTTCATGTCTTCACCAGCACAAAACCCTCTACCTGTCCCAGTTAAAATAGCAACTTCTAAATCGTCATCTTCATGGAAACGAGTAAATGCTTTTGCCATTCCTTCTCTTATTACAGTACTAAGTGCATTTAATCTTTCAGGACGATTCAACCTTATTGTTATGATTTGGCCCTTAATTTCGGTTTCTACAAAACTCATTAATTTCACTCCTAAACAACTTATTTCTTAAATTTTATATACTAAAAACTATTGCAAGTCATGATTTTTAAATCATAATTAGAATATTTAATAAATAATAATCTCTTTATGTTTGATGGGAGAAGAAAATGAAAACAAGAGCAGCAGTAGCAATTGAGGCAGGAAAACCACTAGAAATAATGGATGTAGATCTTGACTCTCCCAAAGAAGGGGAAGTCTTAGTTGAAATTAAAGCTACTGGAATTTGTCACACTGATGAATTCACTTTATCCGGTGCGGACCCAGAGGGAATTTTCCCTTCTATACTAGGTCATGAGGGAGCAGGTATAGTTAGAGAAATTGGAAAAGGTGTAACATCACTTAAAGAGGGAGATCATGTAATTCCACTTTACACCCCTGAGTGCAGAGAATGTGAATATTGTCTTCATCCCAAAACAAATTTATGTCAGGCTATCAGAACAACTCAAGGTCAGGGAGTTATGCCCGATGGTACAAGCAGATTTTCTATAAATGGTAAACCTATACTTCACTACATGGGTACATCAACATTTTCCAATCATACTGTTGTTCCAGAAATTGCTCTTGCAAAAGTCAACAAATCAGCCCCCTTTGACAAAATTTGTTATATAGGTTGTGGAGTTACAACTGGCATAGGAGCTGTTATAAACACTGCGAAAGCAGAAGCTGGATGCAAGGCTGTAGTTTTTGGGCTTGGTGGAATAGGTTTAAATGTTATCCAAGGTTTAAGAATGATAGGAGCCAATATGATTGTAGGAGTTGACACTAATAATAAAAAAGAATCATGGGGCAAAAAGTTTGGTATGACCCATTTTGTAAATCCAAATGATGTTGGTAATGATTTAGTAAATCATCTTGTGGAGATAACCGAAGGTGGTGCCGATTATTCTTTTGAATGTATTGGTAATGTAGAAGTTATGCGACAAGCTCTAGAATGTGCCCACAAAGGGTGGGGTGAGAGTATAATTATTGGGGTTGCTGGCGCAGGAAAGGAAATATCTACCAGACCTTTCCAACTTGTCACTGGAAGAAGTTGGAGAGGCACTGCTTTTGGAGGTGCAAGAGGCCGTACAGATGTACCTAAAATTGTTGATTGGTACCTTCAAGGTAAAATAGATATTGACCCAATGATTACTCATACTCTAGGACTGGAAGAAATTAATACTGGCTTTGATTTAATGCATGAAGGTTCGTCAATTAGATCGGTAGTAGTATTTTGATAAAAAAAATTTCTGAAGCATTTTCTTTCGGCGGTCAGCAGTTAGTCTTTTCACACACTTCTGAAACAAATAACTGTGAAATGAATTTTGCTGTATTTACGCCTCCAAATTTTAAAAAAGCACCTGTTCTGTGGTATTTATCTGGTTTAACTTGTACTCATCAAAACGTAATGGAAAAGGGAGAGTACAGAAAAAAGGCTTCAGAACTTGGTCTTGTAATTATATGTCCAGATACCAGTCCAAGAGGTGATCATGTTCCTGATGAAAAAGATAATTGGCAATTTGGTTCTGGTGCAGGGTTTTATCTGGATGCCACTCAAACCCCCTACGATAAACATTACAATATGTATAGTTACATAACGACTGAACTTCCAAAAGTAATTGAGTCTAATTTTGATTTTGATATGTCTAGACAAAGTATATTCGGACATTCCATGGGAGGTCATGGTGCATTAATTATGTCACTTAGAAATCCTGACAAATATAAAAGTTGTTCGGCTTTTGCTCCCATTGTAGAGCCATCTACTGCAAGTTGGTCCAGTACTGCTTTTGAAAAGTACTTGGGGAATGATAAGCAAAATTGGTCCGACTATGATAGTGTGGCGCTTATTAAAAAGGGGAATATTTTTCCTGAAATTTTGATTGATCAAGGAGAAGAGGATAGCTTTTTAGATGAAGGTTTAAGACCCTGGTTACTATCTGAGGCTTGTGCAAATACATCAATTAAATTATCATTAAGAATGCAGCCAAAATATGATCATTCATATTATTTTATATCTACTTTTATGGCAGACCATTTGAATTGGCATAGGGAAAGAATCTAAAAATAGTTTAATTTTTAGGAATGGAATAAGTTAGATTAGCGTGAGCTACTGGATTAATTTTGTCATTTGAAAAAATTAAAACATCTCCAACGCTTAATGTTTTTCCAATCTTCAAAACTCTAGCTTTGCTAGTGAGATACTTGTTATCAGGTTTTCTTAAAAAATTAATAGAACAATTTGTAGTTACAGTTAAACTTTTAGGACCAATCAAGCTAAGAGTTACTAGATAAAAACTTATATCTGCAAGCATAAACATTGTGGGGCCTGATATAGTGTTACCTGGCCTAAGATGTTCATACGATATATCCATTTTTAGAGAAATCTGACCTAAATCTAAACTTAAAATTTTGAAATTTTGGCTTACTTGAGGAAACTCTTTTCCCATAAAAAGCTCTAATTCAGTTTTTGACATCAAGATTTTCATATGTTCATAAGTCAATTAGTATTATTTTCTATTATCCAAAAATTTTTGAGCCATAGCAGGAGATGCACCCAGATAATTTGTTGGGCTGATTATTTTTTTTAATTCTTGTTTATCAAATATACTTGAAATTTCCTTAACTGATAAAAGAGAGTCTAAAAATGGAACATTTTCTTTTAGAGATTTTCTACAACAATCATATACTAGATCATGAGCCACTTGTCTTCCGAGGTGAGATGCCAATGACATCATAACAGACTCAGCAACAATAAGACCTTTCGTTTTATCCATATTTTTAATCATATTTTCAGGAGAAACTTCTAAACCTTCCAAAAGAAATTTTGCTGAGCTTGTAGATGCAGAAGCAATAATAAATGCGTTAGGAATTGAAGACCATTCTACTTGCCATTGACCTGTTGCTCTTTCATGGTCAAGAACCATTGCGTCCAACATTGAGGAGTGATATTCCCTTAATATTTTTGAACAAGCTAAAATTACTTCTGACGAGATAGGGTTTCGTTTTTGAGGCATGGTTGAAGAAGAACCTCTTCCATGTAGAAATGGTTCTGACACTTCTTGAGTTTCAGTTTGCATCATCAACATAATATCATATGCTATTTTACCTAGAGAAGATCCTACCAAAGCTAACCATCCAGTCGTTTCAGTAAAATTATCTCTAATTGAATGCCAACTTACATCGGGAACGTTTAAACTTAACTCTTTTGCTAATTCAACTTGAGTATTTAACCCATCTTTTTCACCTAGAGAAGCTAGCGTACCAGCAGCCCCAAAAAAGGAAATGTTATATAATCTGTTTTGTATTTCTTTTAATCTTTCAATATGTCTATCAATACCAGATAACCATGTTGCTGCTTTGTAACCAAATGGAATTGGTAAAGCATGTTGAAGATGAGTTCGTCCTGCCATTGGTGTATTAATATGTTCTTTAATAATTTTAGAAAGGGATAGACATATGGCATTTAAATCGGCAAATAGTAACTCCAAACCTTTTTTCATTTGTAAAACATCAGCAGTATCCATTATATCTTGTGTTGTTGCACCCCAATGACAAAATTGACCGTAATCATCTGCAACGTTTTTACTTAATTGTTCAACAACAGGAAGAATGGGATAACCTACTACCTCAGTTCTTTTTTTTAATATTTCCCAATCAATTATTTTTACATTAGCTGCATGTGTAATTTTCTCCCCAGCTTCTTTTGGGATTATACCTAATTTAGATTGAGCTCTAGCGAGAGCAGCCTCTACATCTAAATATAATTGGACTGTTATTTCGTCAGAGAAAATATCATGCATTTCTCTAGTACCGAACATTTCTCCCCATATTTTAGAATTTGTAACTAAAGCTGGCATAAAAACTCTTAAGATTTATACCATTTTGGGTTTCTTTTTTCTGTAAAACTCATTAACCCTTCATAAGCTTCATCACTCATTCTTTTTTTAGAATGTTCTTCTACTAATTCATGAAACTTTTCTTCACTTAAAACTAACCCTGCCTCTATCAAGCTTCTTCTTTTTGATAATTTTATTGCATTTGGTTCAGATAGTAACAATTGTTCAATAATAAAGTTTTTTTTGTCATCAATTTCATTATCATCACAAACTTCATGCACTAATCCAATTCTTTTAGCTTCATTAGCATCAAATCTTTCACAAGTAAGCGCGTATCTTCTAACATTTCGTATACCTATTGAATTATTTAAATGAGGTATAATAATGCCAGCCATTACCCCCCATCTAGCTTCAGAAATAGAAAAAAGCGAGTTTTTAGAAGCCAAAACTATATCTGACGCCGCTGCAATACCTGTTCCTCCTCCAAAACAGCCACCATGTATTATCGAGATTGTTGGTTTAGGAAAGAGGGTTAACCCTCTTATAGCTTCCGCAGTATTTTTAGAAATTTCATAATTTTTTTCATGACTCAATTTTCCAATTAATTTAAGCCATTCAAGATCAGCACCAGCTTGAAAATGTTTCCCATTTCCACTAATAACAACAATTCTCACAGACTCATTTAAATTTAGTTTTTTAAAAACATCTATTAGTTGATTTATCATTTCAGAATTATATGCATTATTCTTTTCAGGTCTGTTAAGTTTGACTTCAGCAACTCCTCTCTTATCAATTTCATATAAAACGACATCGTTCATTTTGATTTCCAAGTTTGATTTAAGTTAGTTTACATTTTTGTCAAAAATAGCAAAAGAAATTATATTTTTTTTTGTTTAGAAATTTAAGATGCAATAACATATGTTAAATTTAACACTAGAAATGGTTATAGTTTTCGTTAATATTTATTTTTATTAACTAGAATTATATAAAATTTTTAATGGGGAATAGCGTATGTCAGAAAAGGCAGAAAAAATCGATATAAATCATCTAAATAAATGGTTAGGTAAAGAAGATCTTGTTACAGACTATGTAACCCCAATTGTTGAACAGAGATATCGTGCTACATTAAACATGGATCCAGGTGAACCCCAATTAGGTGAGCCAGTTACCTCAGGTTTGCATTGGATGTTAGGATGGAATTTAGTTAAAAATGACGAATTAGGTGTTGATTCTCATCCTGCAAGAGGAGAATTTTTACCCCCTGTTCCATTACCAAGACGAATGTGGGCAGGAAGTCAAATAGAAGTTTTTAATCCAATTAAAGTTGGCGATAAGGTAATAAAAAAATCTACCGTTGGAGATATCAAATTAAAAGAAGGCAGAACAGGTTTACTATGTTTTGTAACTGCAGAATACGATTATTTAGTAGAAGATAATGTTAAACTTCATGAGAAACATAATATTGTTTATAGAGATGTAACTAAAGCTGGTGGAGGGTCAGGGTTTTCAAATTCAATACCTGAAGATGCTGACTTTAAAGAGAAAATCTTTATGCATCCCACGATATTATTTCGATACTCAGCAATAGGTTTTGTAGGACACAGAATTCACTATGACCAACCTTACTCTGTCAATGAAGAAAATTATAAGGACTTAATAGTACACGGACCTTTACAAGCAACCTACCTCTTAAGAGCTGCAGAAAAATTGACAGGTAAAACTGTTAAATCTTTTTCGCATAAAGTCATGGCGCCTGTGTTTGCTAATTCTGAATATATAGTTGGTGCAAAACAAAATGACGATGGGTCGGTGAGTTGCTGGGGTGCAACTGAAAGTGCTGGGGTTACAATGAAAGCTGAAGCAAAATTTTAATTATAGGAGTTTCTAAATGGTTTCATTAACAAAAATATTTAGTGAATTTGTGTATAATGCAAAACCAAATGATTTTAATGACGAAATGAAATTTTTTTCAAAAATGTCAATGTTAGATTGGGCTGGTGTTGCATATGCTGGGAGAAAAGAGCCAGTTTCTAATATAGTAACTAAATTGATAGAAGATGATAAGTCACATGGAAATTCAAGAATAATTAGCAATGGGGTGTCAGTAAACTCAAAATCAGCTGCTTTAGTAAACGGTACTATTGGTCATGCTTTGGATTATGATGACACTCATTTTTTATTTACTGGGCATCCTACAGCAAGTGCTTTCCCAACGGCTTTGGCCATTGGAGAAGAACTTAACTCATCAATTGATGAAATTATATTAGCTTATATGTGTGGAGTAGAAGTTTCTACTAGGTTAGGACATATTCTTGGCTATTCCCACTATAACAAAGGTTTTCATCAGACAGCTACAAGTGGAGCTTTTGGAGCTACAGTTGTTGCCTCAAAACTATTGAAACTTGATATAGATCAAATAGAGTATGCATTTGGAATAGTTTCAACTAGAGCGTCTGGTCTTAAATCCCAGTTTGGAACTATGGGCAAACCGTTTCATGCAGGTATTGCGGCTTCAAATGGAATTGAAGCAGCTAAATTAGCTAAATTAGGTTTTGTTAGTTGCGTAGACGGAATTGAGTGTTCTCAGGGATTTCTAAACACGCATGGTTGGAATGAAAAATATCCAGATGCAGCTCTGGAAGGTTTAGGAAGTAATTATTTGTTTCCAGAAATAAAATACAAATTTCATGCTTGTTGTCATGGTCTGCATGCGTTTCTTGAGGCATTAGATGAATTAAAAATTAAGAACAATTTTAATCCAGAATCGATTGAAAAAATATCTATTGAAACTCAACCTTCATGGTTAAAAGTATGTAATATAGAAAGCCCAAAAACAGGACTAGAATCTAAATTTTCCTACAGGTTCACTGCAGCCATGTCTTTGCATGGAGTGGATACAGCAAGATTAGATAGTTATAATGATGAAATTTGTTTTGACGAAAACCTCATAAAAACAAGAAATAAAGTTGAAGTTATACCCAATGAAAATTTGTCTAACACAGAAGCTTTAATCAAAATAAAAGATGACAGAAGTACTTTTGAAAATAGTCACAATTTATCAGATAAAATCGAAGACAAAATTATACAAAAAAAAATAAAAGCAAAATCTTCATCTCTTTTATCTGAGAGTATTTCAAAAGAACTTTCTTTAATTTTAGATAAACCTAATCAATTTTACGCTAAGGATATTTTAAATTTATTAATTAAATAAAGGAATTTTATGAGAAGTATTTTATTCTTACCTTTGGATAAGCCAGAAAGAATTTCGAAAGCCATAGGTTCTGGGGCTGATAAAGTTATTTTTGATTTAGAAGATGGTCTTGCAAGGGACAAAAAAGATGTTGGACGAGAAAATTTTATAAATTTTGCAAACTCAAATTATGACAATCAACAAGAAAAGTTTTTGTTGAGGATAAATGGATTAGATACTAAAGAATATCATGAAGATCTAAAAATGCTTAAATCAATTTCTGTTCTTCCTTTTGCAATAGCAATTCCAAAAATAGAATCTTCTGATGAATGTGGGCAGTTCTTATCTGATTTAGGTGAAAGTGCAAAAGTTTTACCTCAGATTGAAACTCCTAAGGGTATTGCCAACATTGATAGATGGGATGCTGAAGACATAGATTTAGTGGGTATTGGTTTTGGTTCTGCAGATTATACAGCAATGACGGGGGGTGATATGGATGTTGCCAGCCTATCCTATTCAAGGGGGAAAATTGTAAATGCTGCTTCATTATATAACACCATTGCTTTAGATGGAGTTTGGCTCGATTTTAGGGATCACGAAGGTTGTTATGAGGAAACCAAACTCATCAAGTCTATGGGATTTAAGGGAAAATTTGCTATACATCCAGATCAAATCAAACCTATTCATGACGCTTATAAACCAACTAATGAAGAGTTGACTTGGGCTAAAGGTGTTGTTGAAGCATCTAAAACCTCAGGGACAGGAGCTTTTAATTTTGAAGGAAAAATGGTAGATGCTCCTGTTTTAGAGCGTGCAAAAATGATTATTAATAGAGAGGTGTGAATGACACAAGGTTATGGTATTAGAAAAGTAGGGCCAAAAAGGTATAGAGAAGATCCAGGAAGATATTTTGAAGATTTTGAAATTGGAGATATTTATGAACATTGGCCCGGTAGAACTGTTACTGAAGCAGATAATATTTGGTTCACCAATTTAACTATGAATACACATCCAGTTCACTTTGATGCTAATTACGCTTCTCAAACAGAGTTTGGAAAATATTTAGTAAATTCAGCTTTTACTTTAGCATTAGTTACTGGAATGTGTGTAAGTGGCACAAGTCAAAAAGCGATAGCAAATTTAGGATGGGAAGAAATCAAGTTACCTGCACCAGTTTTCGTCGGTGACACTCTATATTCAGAAACTGAAGTTCTAGATAAAAGAGAGTCAAAGTCAAGACCTACTCAAGGAATAGTCAGGGTGAAACACATAGGCAAAAATCAAGATAATATTGTCATTATGGATATGGTAAGATCCTTTTTGGTTGCAAAGAGAGGCCATAGTGTTGTTGATACTATTATTGAAAAAACAAAAAAATAGATGTTATGAGTTTACCACTACAAGGATTAAAAGTTTTAGCATTTGAACAATATGGAGCAGGTCCATTTGGAACCCAATATTTATCAGATTTAGGTGGTGAGGTTATAAAGGTTGAACCAGCTGGTACAAGTGGAGATTATCTGAGAGATGTTGGTCCTTATTTTTTAGATGATAAAAACGAAACTGACTCAAGTATTTTTTTTCAAGCATTAAATAGAAATAAAAAGAGTATAACACTCGATATTCTATCAGATGAAGGAAAAAAGGTTCTTGAAAAATTAGTAAGTTATTCAGATGCAGTATGTAATAATTTGCGAGGTGATGTTCCTGAAAAACTTGGAATAACTTACGAAAATTTGAAAAAATTTAATAAAAAAATTGTATGTGCTCATTGCTCTGCATACGGAAGGGAAGGAAGCAGAAAAAATTGGCCCGGTTTTGATTATTTAATGCAGGCTGAGGCTGGTTATTTCTCTCTGACAGGTGAACCCGAAGGGCCTCCATCAAGGTTTGGTCTCTCAATTGTTGATTATATGTCAGGACTTACTATGGCTTTTAGTCTTGTTAGTGCAGTCTTATCAGCGCGAGACAAAGGCAAAGGACGTAACATTGACGTGAGTTTATTCGATACTGCATTATTTAATTTAAATTATCTTTCTGCTTGGTCATTAAACTCAAATTATGAAAGTGAAAGACTTGATAGATCTGCTCACCCAGTATTGGTTCCATGTCAATTATACAAAACATTAGATGG
>MDSZ01035908.1_pt1 | contig 10583 bp, 23 predicted proteins | sample 811201 | NCBI WGS metagenome assembly MDSZ01 (sample SAMN05326647, study PRJNA326480) | marine metagenome | isolation source: seawater | place: Indian Ocean: North | collected 2010
AAAAAAAAGAAGAAAGGAAGATGAAGACCTACTCTCAATTTATCCAAGAGGCATCCCTAAATCGTATTCGTCAAAAGGATAAGAAAGGAGGCATGGCAATTATGTCTGCTCAGAGAGGAGACAAGTCTAACAAGGAGAACAAGGCACGTTCTAAGCAGTTAGATAAGGATATCAGGGGAGCAGGTCTTCCAGGTGCTACAAAGGTCTCTGGGAGGTACACAGAGAACCCTGGCACCAAGGATGAGAAGAAGGTTGGTGAGAGATCCCATGTGGTATCCTCAGGCAAGATGGGTAAGAAAAAGTTCAAGAAAGCTATCACAAAGCTTGGTAAGAAGTATAATCAGGACTCTGTTCTGATTAAAAAGAAACCAAAAGGCAGTGCCCAACTTGTTGGAACCAACAAGTCTTGGCCAGGTGAGGGAAAGCGTGTTAAAGTAGGGAAAATGAATCCAGGAAAGACTGGTGAATTTGATACCAAAGTCAAAGGGAAAACATTTACCTATGAGTAGGAGGAAATCTATGTCACACTTCCTCTTCAATCACGTTGTTTTGGAAGACAGGAAAGAAGTATGGATCAAGGGTGGATACCCTGGTTGTATGGGAGTTCCTACTCTAATGAAACAGTTCTTTCCTGGATACACATCCCACTTAGCTAAGAATGAATTTATTGAGGAACTTAAAATTAATCCAGAGGCAAGAAACAAACTAGATGACTGATCCTTATTTTAGTCTTCGCCCCTTGCTTAACCGAGCAGGGGGCATTATAATTTCATTACTATTACTATCAATACCAGTCTGCATATTTCTACTATGACCTTCACTGTATACTCAAAGGACGGATGTCCTCTCTGTACTAAAGTCCAATCAGCATTACAGCTTGCAGAATTGAGATATGTGGTGTATAAACTAGGGAGGGATTTTACCAAAGATGAGTTTTATCAAGAATTTGGTATGGGTTCTACCTTTCCAAGAGTTGTAGTCAATGATACACTTCTTGGGGGATGTACAGAAACTGTTAAATACCTCAAAGAAAATAGACTGGTTTGATGGATAATATAGATCTCTACGATGTTGTTGAGCACACAATTGATTATGCCTTTCAAGGTAAATATATGCTCAACATGTATTAATATCTAAAGAGTAACAAAGTTACTAAAAGAGATGTAGAAGAGTTTATCAACAGCACAACAGCAAATGAAATCAATCTTCTTATTCTAGACCTGGATGATTATCTTGAAGGTGGTTCTGATAAGGAACACCAACAGTTAAGAGAAGGGTATGGGCACTTGGGTAAACCTGAGGCAAGAAAGATAAGAAATTATTTGTATGGTGTATTACAGGATGCTTGGAAGTATGAGCAAGAAAAAAGACCAGGGAGGAAAAAAAGAACCTCTAAATAAACCAGAAAGTAACTCACCTCTGAGAATGAATCGTGGAGTTGAGTTGCTACTTAGAAATAAAAAAGGGAGGGATCTAAAGACTTCAGAAAGTAAAGTTCTAGAGGGGAGGAGTAAAATGATCGCAGTCACCCTTACACTGTCTACAGTAATTTCCATCATGTTCCTTTTAGTAGGAGGTGTGATAGGATACTTGCTTAAAGAATATGTGATTGAAAGAAACTCAACTTTCATTCCAACACATCCTGAGATGTTTGATGAACATGGACAAATCATTCCAGATGATATTCTGGCAGTGAGATTTGAAAATGGTCCTGAAACCTTCCTTGAGGATGAAGAATAAATAACCTAACCTGAATTTATAACCATGGCTACATCAAAAAAGCTCCCACCTAACCCATTCATGCATGAGATTCTTGAATTGGTAAGTAAAGCAAGGAGCAATGAAAAGAAAAAACAGATCCTTAAAGAGTATGAAACTGATGCCCTTAAAGCATTGATGATCTGGAACTTTTATACCACAGTTGTTAGTGTTGTTCCTGATGGACAGGTGCCTTATAAAAAGAATGAGGCACCTTTAGGAACTGACCATACATCTCTTAGGAAAGAGTGGAAGAATCTTTATCACTTTGTTAAAGGTGGAAATGATTCCCTCTCTAATATTCGTAGAGAGACTATGTTCATTCAAATGCTTGAAGGTCTTCACCCTAATGAAGCAGAAATTGTTTGCTTGGTTAAGGATAAAACTTTGCAGTCTAAGTATAAACTATCTCAAAAAGTGGTAGAGGAAGCATTTCCTGATATCCAATGGGGAGGTCGTTCCTGATGGGAAAGGATATTAATTTGATTCATGAAGATTGTGATCCCACTGTTGCAGAAGATAGATCACTACCCACCAATGCTTTCCTGATTGAATATCTTCAGGATGGTGTTACTAAGTTTGATCTGGTCACAGCATTAAAGACAGTGGATATCTTTGATCATTACTGGGATAACTATCGTGGTGACTTAAAGAACATTACTCAAGCAATGGGTAATGTCAAACCAAACTTGTGGAATACAACTAAGAAGAAAGAAAAATGAGTGAAGGTTTTATTGAGAATGTGGAATTTGAAGTTCCAAAGGAACAGGTTAAAAGACTTCTGAAATCATATAAAAAGATCAAGAAGTATCAGAAGTCCAATCTGTTTGCCATCAAGACCATGGATGGTACAGAAGAGATTGTATCAAAGATGATTGAAGAGGCACAAGAAGAGGGCTTCTAAAATAAATACACCAGCAGGAGTGTTCCACACATGCTTTCTACTCAATATAGGTTGCGGTTAGAAGCAATCTGCGAAAAGATAGTCAAAGGTGACGAGGTATCATTAACTGATATGATCTGGGCAAATAAGTTAGCAAAGGCAAATGCATCTGCTGCTGAGATCTTAAGAAAAGCAAGAAGAACTGCTGCTAATCCTGATATTCAGGAGGGTGGTTTAGATGATTTTATGATACAGATGGGACTAGGGGATCCTGACCCATCTAATCACAGAAAGGGATTCCAAAACACTGATGATATTGTAGAGTGGTTTCATCAGGAAAAGACAGATGACTGGAGACAACGTGACTGAGTTTGATAAGATTACTCCTCAGACATATATTGAGATGAATGAGGAGTTTGAGGAAGAGGGAACTATGGTAAGAATTGAAGTTCCCACACAGGAACAAATTGATAAATGGAAGCAATGGAAAGTTCCAGATATGCATGAACGAACTGCATCAACACCAGACATGGTTCAGGATATGTGGGATGCTATTGGAGGAAGACCAAGTGACTAACAAAGTAATCAATGAAACTATTGCTAAGAGTCTCCTCTCTCAAGCAGGAGAACTCTTAGGTGGTGAGGTCAAGTACATGGTGTGCTGTGACAACCACACTCAACATAGGAAGGTGGTGATTGAGTGGGATCATCAAAAAAAGGAGGCTTGACACATATATAGTTATGTGTTAGTATAAACACATCGTTCATCTCACTTCAAGTGAGACGCAAGTAAGTCGCGGAACGGAGCCGTTCATCCCATGATTGATGTATTGTTATCAATGGAGTTAAATTGTGCCCAGGTCAAGGACATCATTGCCAGGACCAAAGCAAATGAAAACCTCATTGGTTTAATCAAAACTGAAGTAATTGAAGTCCTTAAAGAGCACTCAACTGAGTACCATGGACTTGAATGTGATTGGGACGCAAACGACTAAAGGAACGGACCTAAAAATCCAACTACTTTAGGAGTAACTACTATGAACACACTTAATCTGATCAAGAAGCAGATCAACAAAGCAGCTGCTCTTCACAATGCACAGATTAGTCACACTGCATATCGTGGTGTTGAGTATGATACACGTTGTGTTGAGTCAAAGGATCCCCATGGAACCTTCTGCTATCGTGGAAAGACTTACACCAAGTGATAGTTGCAAAAACCATCAATGGGTGATATAGTTGGGGGTATTACTACCCCCATTTTTTTTATGGAGAAGGATAAGTTAAAACTTATAGTAAGAAACCTTAAACTCTTGGTTGAAGCTCTGGAGTCTGAAGTTTATTCAGATGTAGAAGCATACAAGACAGAGTATCAAGCACCAATTACAGACTATGAGGAAATCTTTGATGACGATGATGGATACCCAGACTAATGATGATTGGAGATACTCTGAACAAAGAATGAAACTCAGAGGTTCTTGTCTCTCTATCTTGCTCAATAAATATGGAAGTGCTAGGATAGATGAGCAATCTTATTCTACAAAAGACATCTATGAGTGTGTAGACACTTGGATCTCACAAGGAAACAAGAGAACTGATGGGATCACTGCATACTTCAAAGTATACTTTGGGGGCAATACTAATGTATGAAGAACTAAATTGCTTTGAAGAAGCACTCAAACACTTTGGAACAAGAGTTGAGTTTGCTATTGCTATGGAAATGGGAAGAAAACTTTCTCCTGAAGATGCCTATCAGATTATCAAAGAAGAACTTAAGGAACTTAAAAAGGTTAGGAAACTAGAGAAGCAATGAAAGTAACATTACTGTCAGTCACACCAGATGCAGAAAGGCATATTGCATATTGTGCACGTGTAAGCAACCCTAGTAACCAGGGTAATGATTCATTTGAAGGACTTCTTAAGTATTGCATCAAGCATAAGCATTGGAGCATCTTTGAGCAGGCATTCATGACCCTGGAGATTGAAACTACCAGGGCAATTGCAGCTCAGATCCTGCGTCATAGGTCTTTTACATTTCAGGAATTTTCACAGAGGTATGCTGACTCAAGTCTTTTAGGTGAGAAGATTCCTTTGCCTGAACTTCGTAGGCAGGATACTAAGAATCGCCAGAACTCTATTGATGATCTTGATCCATTTGAAGTTCAGAAACTAGAGAGGCAAATGCAAACTCTGTTTGATTCTTCCATGGCACTGTACCAACAGATGCTTGATCGTGGAGTGGCAAAGGAATGTGCTCGTAATGTTTTGCCTTTATGTGTTCCCACCAGAATGTACATGAGTGGCTCACTGCGATCTTGGATGCATTATATTGATCTGAGGTCTTCTAATGGCACACAGAAGGAGCATATGGACATTGCTAATGCTTGCAAGGCAGTCTTCACAGAGCAGTTCCCAACCATTGGCACTGCCCTTGACTGGTCTTAATAAATATACATACAATTGAGGTGAAGTATGGCAACATATCCTGTTAAAAATAAGGATACTGGTGAAACCAAAGATGTGGTTATGAGTATTCATGATTGGGATCAGTGGAGAGAAGATAATCCTGAATGGGAGAGATACTACACACCAGACAATGCTCCTAAACTTGGAGTAGAAATTGGTGAAACATTTGGTAAACTCTATACCAAACATCCTGGATGGAAGGATGTCATCAGCAAAGCAAAACAACAACCAGGTTCTAACCTGAAACACTACGACTAATCAAGTATGCCAAGAAAAAGTAAGTCAGGAATTGGAAGCACTAATCCAGTGCCTTTTGGTATGAGCAATAAAGTGATGAAGAGAAAGAAACCAATCAATCTAGATTACATCAAAAAGATTGAACCCCTGACTGACAATCAAGAGGCTTTCTTTGAACAGTATGCAGAGGCACAGAACATGGTTGCCTATGGTGTTGCTGGCACAGGTAAGACCTTTATCACTCTCTACAATGCCCTCCTAGATGTCTTGGATCCCAAGACACCCTATGAGAAAATCTACATTGTCAGGTCTCTTGTAGCAACCAGAGAGATTGGTTTTCTTCCTGGAGACCATGAGGACAAGTCTGCACTCTTCCAGATTCCTTATAAGAACATGGTCAAATACATGTTTGAGATGCCTGATGATAATGCGTTTGAGATGCTTTATGCTAACCTGAAAGCACAAGGAACTATTAGTTTCTGGAGCACATCATTTATTAGAGGCACTACATTTGATAATGCTATCATCATTGTTGATGAGTTTCAGAATCTCAACTTCCATGAACTGGACTCTATGATTACTAGGGTTGGTGAGCAATCTAAATTGATGTTCTGTGGTGATGCTACTCAATCTGATTTGGTGAAGACTGCTGAGAGAAATGGTATTGTGGACTTCATTAGAATTCTGAAGAACATGCCATCATTTAGTATGGTAGAATTTGAGGCAGAGGACATTTGTAGAAGTGGACTTGTCAAAGAATACATTATTGCAAAAAATGAGTTAGGTTTATGACTTTTAACCATATTGAAATTGATTATCCATCTCTCTCCAGGGAGATGATTGATGGAGTTAGGTATTATGATACACCAAATGGTAAGAAGTTAGTTTCTATCACTTCAATCATTAGTCACTATAATCGTGAGATCTTCAGAGAATGGAGAGCAAGGGTTGGTAATGATGAAGCAAATAAAATTACCAAGCAAGCAACCAGCAGGGGCACTGATATGCACACCTGCTCTGAATACTATCTCAGAAATCTGAAAATTCCAGAAGTTCAACCTTTGTCAGAGTTTCTTTTTAAACAAGCAAAACCTGACCTAGATAGGATAGACAATGTTCATGCTATTGAGCAGTCATTGTTCAGTTATGAACTTGGTGTAGCTGGTAGTGTGGATTGTATTGCTGAATATGATGGTGAACTTGCTGTGATTGACTTCAAGACAGCAAAGAAACCAAAACCCAGAGAGTGGGTGGATCATCATTTTGTACAGTGTACTGCTTACGCTTGCATGTTATATGAGATGACTGGTATAATGGTAAAGAAGTTTGTGATTATCATGTCATGTGAAAATGGCGAGGTGAAAATTTATGAAGAGTACAACAAAAGAAAGTACATCAACCTTCTCTCAAAGTATATTAGAGAGTTTGTTGAATTCAAACTACAGGAATATGCAGCAACCTGAAGAGAACAGTATTGACAAAATTTTAGAAAGTAAGTTCTACTGCTCTCGTAAGTTTGCAGAGGAGATTGAGTCTATTGCGCATGACAATAATGGCATGAGTTATATTGATGCTATTGTATTCTTCTGTGAGAAAAACAATGTTGATGTTGAGTCCATCCCCAAACTAATCTCTAAACCTTTGAAGGAAAAACTTAAGTGTGAAGCAATGGAGTTGAACTTGCTGAAGAGAACCTCCCATGCTAAACTTCCCTTATGAGTTTATTGGTGATGTATGGGGGTTCCCAAGGTGAGTCCATTTGATGCTTACAGGTCTTACTTAGGACTAAAGAACCATTTTACAAGAGAGTCATATGATTATCACAAATATTGTGGTAAGTCACGTGCATCCTTACAAAGTTTCTACAAGCGTAAGGATAGATTTTTCTTTGAAAAATTGAGTAGGCAAAAAGATGATGGTGAAGTTATTGAATTCTTTGTCTCTAATTTTGTTTCTTGTGACGATCCTCAGTCTCTTTGGATTGGTGAGATCGTCAGAAATGGGGAGCAGAACTATACAGACTGGAAGAAGAGATTACAATCACTTAGCTATACCTTTAAGACTGAGGTAGAGAATAACTTTGAAGGTAAAAACTTTGATGATATGTTTAAGATTGTTGGGACAAAGCATCCCCCTATCATCAGAGAGCACCTTGGTAAGAACATCTCACTTGAGACAATGGTTATACTTAATAAGATTGTTAGTTTTAAACCAAGGTTTGATGCCAAACTAGATGATCCTGTGTGGAAATTCCTCTCTATGAGGATGGATAAATACAACGCATTCCTTTCTGTGGATGTGTTTCGCTATAAGAAAATTTTGAAGCAAGTAGTTTGTGGAGAGTAATGAGTTTCTTTCAATCAGAGTTTGTTCAGGAAGAGTTAAAAGTTATTTCTGAACTGCAAGAACAAATTTATGAGAAGGTTTTTTCTTTTGCTACAATGAGTAGTTCAGATAAACTAGAACATGTAGAAATGTTAGAGGACTTGCTGAAAAAGCAACAAATCCTCTATACTAGAATGAGTCTGTCTGATGACCCAGAAGCACAGAAAATGAAGGAGCAGATTATTTCTTCTGCTAGACAACTTGGATTTCCACCTGATGTGGATCTTGGTTATGTGTTTTCCAATATGGCGAATATTGTAGAAAACATGAAGAAGTCCATTAATGAGTCTACTTGACAACCCAATCAAAAAATCCTATTATTCATGGTTCAAGAGGCTACCCAAACCTCAACAAAGCAAAGGGACAAAAGCCAAATACAACCAATACGGAGTATACCAAATGTCTTTTTCAGACCTCAAGAAGCAAAGTTCTTTGGGCGCTTTGACCAGCAAACTGGTTAAAGAAGCTGACAAGATGAATAACAAAGGAGGTGGTGCTGATGACCGCCTGTGGAAGCCAGAGATGGATAAGTCTGGCAATGGATATGCAGTGATTAGATTCCTGCCTGCACCTGATAGAGAGGATCTCCCTTGGGTCAAACTGTTCTCCCATGCATTCCAGGGACCTGGTGGATGGTACATTGAGAACTCCCTGACCACTATTGGTGGAAAGGATCCTATTGGTGAACTCAATAGGGAACTGTGGAACAGTGGCAATGATGCTGATAAGGACACTGTTCGTAAGCAGAAGCGCAAACTCTCCTTCTATGCAAACATCTATGTTGTAAAGGATCCTGCTAATCCTCAGAATGAGGGTGGTGTATTCCTCTACAAGTTTGGTAAGAAGATCTTTGATAAGATCATGGATGTAATGCAACCTGAGTTTGAAGATGAAACACCTATCAATCCCTTTGACTTTTGGGGTGGTGCTAACTTCAAACTGAAACTTCAGAAGAAGGATGGTTACTGGAACTATGACAAGTCTGAGTTTGATACTCCTGGTGCTCTGTTGGATGATGATGATGCTATGGAAGCAATCTGGAAGAAGCAGTATTCACTTGCTGCCTTCACAGCTGCTGATCAGTTCAAGTCCTATGATGAACTGAAAAAGCGTCTTGACTATGTTCTTGGGAACAAGTCCACACATCGTTCACCTGCATCAGAGGAAACAGAGTATGATAACTACGCAGCACAAGAGTCCAAGACAGTCAGTGAAGAGGATGTCATGCGAAAGCTTGAAGACTCCTATCAGGCTTCAAAAGCAAATGCTGACTTCAACGCTCCTGATATCACACCTAGTAAAACAGATGATGATGACGATGCCATGAGTTATTTTGCTAAACTTGCAGACAGTTGAGATACAGAGGGGCATTGCCCCTCTTTTTTTATAGGCATAAATTTTTGTTGCCTTTTACACCAAAATATGCATTTCTTGTATAGATAGATTAGAATAAAAGAGGAGGGAAATATGCTCTGAAAACCTAATATTATTATGACCAGTTATTTGTGGAGGTAACATGCATAACTTAATGTCACACAATCAACTAGCAGGATGGAAGCAAAGCATTGATAGGTTGACTCGTACTCTAGATAGGTCACTGGAGGATTCATATCTACTTAATGATTATTATGACTGTTTAATTGAATGTGACGGAACCCAATCATCATGCAAACGTATTTGCAGGAGGATCTTAGAATAATTATTTTTGGGGGGTTAATGACCCCCCTTTATAGCGTCTAGTCGTAGAGTCTAATATTGTCTCCCTTAGCCATCTCTTCATCAATATATTGACTGCTGCCATCCTTATAGAGAAGACCATCTTTTAAGTCATTAAGGATCTCATTGACATATTTACCCTTTACAAGGAAGATATTTCTTTTGTCATCTTGAATCTTATCTTCATAATCATAGTTGGTAACCATTAAAGCAACATTATTATTAGTTACCATTTGATTATTTCCACTATCAAAGTATGTGATAGAATAACCTTTATCAACTTTAAGACCTTTCTTTAGAATAACCTTACCATTACTATCCTTTACTTCTGCAGATTCATAGTGATGAGGTTCATTAAACGCAGTCTCTGATCCATACTTACTCAACATATAGTTGTGGAATGATTGCTGAGGCAATGGCCATTCTTCTTCTAAGTTGATGATATTATTAGCAAGCATAACCAACCAGTCTAAGTATGGATTGCCATAGATTTTCATAGCAACCTGGTCTGGTCTTTCATCACCAACTACTTTATACTTGGTAAACAAATTAATATTTTGAAAGAGTTCAGGATTAATCTGTGCTCTTCTAAACAGGTTCTTGACCTGAACATAATCGCCAATGTTCTGTGCATCAGGTAGACGACTTACATAATCAAAGTTGGGTAGATATCTGAAGTAAGGTAGTGACATTTTTAGAATCCCATATCTGCGTGAGTATTGAAAGCTTCAGCATAATCATCTTGATAGATGGGTTCAAGTTCACTAAAACTCAGAGACATATCATATGCTGTAAGTGACTTGTTTTCAAAAGTCATATAAGAACCATCAGGTGTATAGTTCACATTGAAACTGGTCATTGCACAAGGTTTGAACTTATTTAAGAAAGGATGCTGCTGTGTGGCATCACTTCCATCTCCAGAAATGTATTTCAGTTTGAAAATATTTGGAGATCTTAAGAAGAGATTGGAATCAGATCTTTGAACTGCCATATTCATCTTGAAAGATCTTATAATTTTCTTAACCATCTCTGCTTCAGTATCACTTCTTGGTGTCATTCTGAAGTTAAAGTTGAATGTTCTCAGGGTGGGTCCACTAAACAGCAATTCCATATTGGGGTTGATGACCTGACCAGTAAGTCT
>MDSZ01208162.1_pt1 | contig 10583 bp, 12 predicted proteins | sample 811201 | NCBI WGS metagenome assembly MDSZ01 (sample SAMN05326647, study PRJNA326480) | marine metagenome | isolation source: seawater | place: Indian Ocean: North | collected 2010
GAAAATATTATTCAATTTGAAATTAAAAAATGCGGATGGCGAGACTTGAACTCGCAAGGCCGAAGCCACACGCTCCTTAGACGTGCGTGTCTACCAATTCCACCACATCCGCTTAAAAAATAAAGTCTAGTTATAGATGCATTTAAGATCATAACCGGCAACCTTTTCTTCTTTTGTTGAAAACTAAGGGTCCTATCGCTGATACTATCCGCTTAAGACTTGAGATTTTGGAATGCCTATAGGCAAAGTTCTCATTGCTAATCGAGGCGAAATTGCCCTCAGAATTCTCCGTACATGTAGGGAGATGGGCATTTCCACTGTGGCTGTTTATAGCACCGTTGATAAAAATGCGTTGCATGTTCAGTTGGCTGACGAAGCTGTTTGTGTTGGTGATTCTCCTAGCAGTAAAAGTTATTTAAATGTTCCTAATATTCTTGCTGCCGCTACTTCTAGAGGCGTAGATGCAATTCATCCCGGCTATGGTTTTTTAGCTGAAAATGATCGTTTCGCTGAGATTTGCAGTGACCATGGAATTATTTTTGTAGGCCCTAGTCCTCATGCAATTAGGTCTATGGGAGATAAGTCAACTGCGAAATCAACAATGATGAAAGTTGGAGTCCCTACTGTTCCAGGCACAAAAGGTCTTTTAAACAGTTCAGATGAAGCTGCATCTTTTGCAAAAGAAATTGGTTACCCAGTAATGATTAAGGCTACCGCTGGAGGAGGTGGTAGGGGGATGCGATTAGTTAATAGTCCAGAAACTCTAGAAGAGCTATTCAAGGCTGCCCAAGGTGAAGCAGAGGCCGCTTTTGGTAACCCTGGTTTATATATGGAAAAATTTATAGATCGCCCAAGACATGTTGAAGTTCAAATTCTCGCTGATAGTCATGGCAATGTTGTTCATTTAGGTGAAAGAGATTGTTCGATTCAAAGACGGCATCAAAAATTGTTAGAAGAATCTCCAAGCCCAGCTTTAGATGATGATCTCAGAGTTCGTATGGGTGAGGCTGCTGTAGCCGCCGCTAAAAGTATTTCTTATGAGGGAGCAGGTACGGTTGAATTTCTTTTAGATCGTCAGGGCAATTTCTATTTCATGGAAATGAATACTCGTATCCAAGTTGAGCATCCGGTTACTGAAATGGTTACAGGAGTTGATTTGATTTTTGAACAACTTCGCATAGCTGGTGGTGAAAGTATTTCATTTGCTCAAGAAGATCTACATCTTGAAGGTCATGCTATTGAATGTCGAATCAATGCCGAAGATTCAAAGCATAATTTCCGTCCATCACCAGGAAGAATTACAGGGTGGTTGCCCCCTGGAGGGCCTGGTGTGAGATTTGATAGCCATGTATATACAGGTTATGACATACCACCTTTTTATGATTCTCTGATCGGTAAATTAATTGTTTGGGCTAAGGATAGAGACTCTGCTTTGAAAAGAATGAGACGAGCATTAAATGAATGTGCAGTAACTGGAATACCTACAACCATAGATTTTCATTTGAATTTACTTGATCGATCAGAATTTCTTCAGGGTGATGTTCATACAAAATTTGTTGAACAAGAAATGCTTGATTAAATTTTTTAAACTGCAGATGGAAGATTCCTAATCATTTGTGAAATTACACCCTGTTGTCCTACCAGTAATTCACGAATTAGACTAATTATTCCAAACCAAATGACTGGTGTGATATCAACTCCACCGATGGGCGGAATTATAAGTCTTGTGATTTTTAAAAAAGGTTCCGTTGGAGAAAATACAATTAACCAAAATTTATTCTTGAAATTTTCTTGTGAGTACCAGCTAGAAACTATCCTTACAAGAAATGCAAGCGACAAGGTTCCTAGGCCTAAACCCAGGGCTAAATGGATTTTTGGGAGATTTTCAAGCAAGATTGGCGTCACAAAGCTCTAAGCATCTGTACATCTATCGTATAAAAATGCTTTTAGTTCGTATTATTAGTCAGATTTTGCTTTTGAAATAGCTTTAATGGCTTTTCCCGAAATGAATTTACTTCTTGGCTCTGTTTCCAGCGAAGTTGCTACAAATTCTGCCGTAGGTATGATTGGTAGTTTTCTTGCAGCAGCAGCTTTCATTGTTGTTCCAGCAGCAGCATTTTTAATTTGGGTTTCTCAAAAAGATGTACTTGAAAGAAGTGGTAGGCGTTAGGCCCTAGGCAATTTTGACTTCTTTCGTAGACTGAGTGTATTGGGGTTGTTTTACTTCCTCAATATTCAGGTTATTTTTGGAGCGCAGCTTTGGTTAACGCCAGTCTAAATTGGGCTAGCATTGTAGGTATTGTCCTGGCCGTCTCTGGTGCAGGACTTTATTTTTTAAGGTCTTTTAAGCCTGCTTTAGCTAGGGATTATGACGTCTTCTTTGCAGCAATAGGCTTGTTGTGTGGAGGCATTCTTTTTTTTCAGGGTTGGCGTTTAGATCCAATTCTTCAATTTGGTCAATTTTTGCTTGCTGGTACAACAGTTTTCTTTGCATATGAGAGTGTTCGTCTAAGAGGAGTAGCAACTGATCAAGCTAGAAGATCTTCCTATTTTGACGAAGATTATGATCCGCCTATTTCTAAAAGAGGTTATCGAGGCTCAGATGATGAAGATTTTGACCAATTTGAAGAACCCCAACCAATAAGAAGAAGATTCTCTAGTACTGATAATCCATCTTATGAAAATCCTGAAGAAGAATTTTATAGTTCTAGAAAACCATCAAGGGCTGCAATTCCAGAGCGAGCAGCAAGTAGGCGAGGCAGATTTGAACAAGATTCTATGAATCAGAATTCAGTTGAAGCAAGAAGAAGGGCAAGATTTCAGAATCCACAGAAAGACTCAAACAATCAACAAAATTTTGGCTCCAGACGAGTATCTCGGAATGATCAAAGACGTGGCACTCGACCTATAGCTAATAGAGACATCTCTTCAGTTCGTGGCAATCAAGGAATAAATACCTCCAGGGGAGGATCAGAAGGTTCACCTTCCTCAAGGCCATCCAGAAGATATCAAGAGCCTACAGGAGCTCCTATGCAGGGATCTGAGGCCGAAGATGCATCTTTTTCATCACCTCTTAGAAATAGAGGACCTAAGGGAAGAGGAAGTCAGGCTTCTAGAACCCCTCCATCACCCAACTCACAAAAATCAGAATTTGATCAACAACAAAATAGAAGATCTTCAAATATTCAAAGACCTAGAGACAATAATTCAAGGTTTGATGATTAATTATTGCAAGACTTTTTTAATGAGTGAAACCTGCCCAATTGATAAAAATAGAATGACTTGATATTTCTATTAACAAGATAGAGATAAACCCAATCATTGCAAAACGTCCATTTACTCTTTCAGCATATTGGCTCCAACCAAATGAAGGAATATCAGGAGTAGTTGCACTATTTTTGTCTTTGATTTCTTTTTGATCATTACTTTGGTAACTAGTATTTGTATTCATATTATCTTTAGGCATTTCAGGTGAATTAGACATTAGAAAGAATTATTAAGGTTGAACTCGTAGTTTGAGGCTGGAATGATTTTCCAGTTTCCAAAACCATCGAGTTCTAAAACTGTATCGTGAAACTCTTTAAGAGTAGGTCGATGACCAACGCTAACAAAAGAAAGATCTCTTTTTGCTAAAAGATTGTATAGATGCTTTTCCGTTTTCACATCAAGTGCACTTGTCGCTTCATCAAGGATGACAATCCTTGGGGAATTTAGTAGTAAACGAGCAAAAGCAAGTCTTTGTTGCTCTCCAAGTGAAAGCAAACGAGGCCAATCTTGCTTGATATTAAAATCAGGGAATCTTTCTAGCAATTCTGGGAGCTTGACTTCTTTTAGTACATTTTCTAGGTGCTCATTGCTAAATCTTTCTGAATTCAGTGGGTAACATAATTGCTCTCTTAAACTGCCAAGAATCATGTATGGTTTTTGGGGAATAAATAATAGGTCAGATACATTTGGCCTTTCAATTGTTCCACTTGCAGGTGTCCAAAGCCCACTAACCATTCTTAAGAAGGAAGTTTTACCACATCCGCTTGGTCCTACAACTAAAACTTTCTGCCCAGGGCCAATCTTTATGGATAAGTCTTTAATCAGTAACCTTTCTGTTTCTGGTGGTGATAAGCATACGTTGTTTAATACTATTGAATTATCAGAACGTATAATCTCAGGAGCTTCATTAATATTTTTTCTTGCAAGTTCTTCAACTTTACCTTGGAACCCTTCAAGTCTACTTATTGATGCAGAAAAGGCTGCAAGCCTATCAATGTTATTGACAATATAACTTACTGAACCTAAAACCTGACTAAAAGCGATAAATGCTTGTCCAAAAACTCCATAATCGACTTCTTTTAAAAAGTATATCGGCGCAATTGCAAGCCATGGTAGAAATCTAGAAAAATAATCATATGATTTTTGCACTACATAAATTAATGCTTCCCAAATTATTAGTCGATTATAGTTTTTTATAGCACCTCCTAAACGTCTCTCTGCTTCTTTAGACTCTTGCTTTTCTCCACGATAAAATGCTATTGACTCTGCATTATCTCTAATATGTACTAACCCATAGCGAAAATCAGCTTCTAGTTTTAATTGAGTATTATTTAGGCTTACTAATCTTCTGCTAGAAAATATAATTATTGCTGTACCACCAACTGAATAAATTATTAACCATAAAGCCAGCTTAGAGCTAATCGTCCATAATACAATTATAAAACTAAAGAAAGTTAGAAGCGATGATAATATTTCTACAGTTACGCTCAAGCTTGTCGTTGTAAAACTTGCAGTATCTTGAGATATTCGTTGGTCTGGATTATCTATTTCTACAACATCTTCATTGTTTGGATTTAATAAATAATAAGCTTTATTGTCTAAGTATCTATTTAGCATTTTATTGCTTAGCCATTCTCTCCATAATAATCCTAATTTTGGAACTAAATAACTCTGTATAACTCTAATAGGAAGAGCTAGAATTAGACAGAAAGCATAAATTGTTACTACATTCCAGAAAACATCTTGCTGATAACCTACTAATGCATTTTCAACATTTCTTGCAACAAAACTGATACCTACATTAATGCCATTGATTACAAGTATTAATAATAGTATTGAACCAAGTAATAACCATGGCAGCCATCTTTTGTTTCTTAATTTACTTCTAAAATATATAAAGCAAGATATGCCTAAAAGCAATAGTATATTTATAGAAACCCCTGTATAACTATTCCATATATTACTGACTTTAGTTGATACTCCAGGAAGAAATTTTGATGAGAAATCAATAAAGTAATTTTCACTTATTACAATAATCCCACTCAGCAATAGGAAAGTTGTTCCAATTACTATAAATAATAGAGAGATAATTAATAGAATAAACTGCCATGCATTAGTCTCTTCAATTGGAAGGAAATAAGGTTGTGCGAGTCTTTGAAGTTTTACTAATTGAATCCGTAGTGTATTGAAGATTTTCATAGCATAATAGTTTAATTCAAATACCTTTTAGTTTCTGATTACAATGTAATTAGAGAAGAATTGGTAGATAAAGTGACTGTGCACTTTTTGTAATTAAATTACTAGTTTTTAATTTAATCCCATGAACATACTAAGCCATTGAGGAATAGGAAGTGATGCTATTAACCTCATGTCAAATTTGTGGACCGCTGGTATTGAGCGGTCTAATAGCCAGATGAGCATAAATGGTGCATTCATTGCTATTTGCCACCGCCACTTATAAGTAATTACAGACCAGATTTTTTTTGCCAATTCTTTTTTTGAATCATCTAGCTCATTCCATTTTATTAATAGAGATTTTTTTGTATCTGCTAATTGCTTGTTTGAATAAAGCTGGTTTTCTGAAAACATCATTTTTTTAAATAGAAATATCCTTATAGCGCAAATCATTAATGACGCGACCCTTAAAAAGCCACTCTTTAAACCGTTACTTGATTTTGCCTTATTAGGCTTTTAACCTGGTGGCCAATTTAATTTTCTTCCTCCCAGTATATGTATATGCAAATGAAACACTGTTTGACCAGCCTTGGGGCCAGTATTGATTATAGTTCTCCAGTCCTCTAAGCCTTCGTTTTGAGCAACTTGGCTTGCAACTAACAATAAATGGCCCAGAAGATTCGTATCCGAATCTTCTACGTCTTTGAGACTTGCTATTTCTTTTTTGGGAATTACAAGTATATGAGTAGGTGCAGCGGGTTGAATATCACGGAATGCAAGACATTGAGAGTCTTGATAAACTTCATCACAAGGGATTTTGCCGTTTACAATCTTACTAAAGATAGTTTCTTCAGCCATTTAAATAAATAAACTCTTTTTATTTTAATGGGATTTTATAGGCTTATCTTTATAAGGTTGTGGCCCTATAGAAGGAGGCAAATTGTTATTGGAATATGAGTTCGCTATAGTAAACTGAAGAGCTTCAGCGAACCAGTTTTTCAGATTTGTAAGTGCTTCTGACATAGTAAGACAATGCATACATGTTTTTAGTCTGTATATATTGTCAAATTTTTCAAAGAGTAATTTCACTCTATTTTGAAGCAATTTTTAAAAAGGAGCCTACTAGCGTCGACTTTTTTGCAAAAAAGCTTTTTCAAATTCAAGCGATTGAGATCACATCTTCAGATTTAAAGCCCTTTTCTTGCAATTCTTTGTTTAGATCATTCTTATTACTGACTCTATCTACAAAAAGTATTCCGTTTAGATGATCCATTTCATGCTGTATGCATCGTGCTAAAAGACCATCAGCATTTAATTTTTTTGGTCTACCCATTTCATCTCTAAACTTTACTTTTATAGATGAAGGTCTAATCACATTAAGGTACACCCCAGGGATACTTAAACAACCTTCTTCATAAGTTTCGACAGAAGCACTAAAGTCAGTAATTTCTGGGTTGATGAGCACAATAGGAGGAGTTGCAGAGTCTTCTATATCTAAGTCAATGACTAAAAGCTCTTTATGAATTCCAACTTGAGGAGCGGCCAAACCAATCCCTTTAGCTGAATACATGCTATGCAACATTTGTTTAATTAAATCTCGTGTGGAGTTATCTACTTTGCTGATTCGTTTTGCTGATTGACGTAAAACTTTGTTTCCAAGAGTATGAATATTTAAATCTGGTTTTTCACTAGGTTCCTTTGATATAGCAATAGAACTGCTACCTCGTTCGGCTTTTTTTGCTAGTTGAACGAAACTTTTGGACAAGGATAATTTGACTTAGTATCTTTGATTTTACCTATTTTTAGGTCATATAAGACTGTTATCTATGAAATTCAAAAATATTAAGCAAGAATCCTTGATCAGATTCAGCAAATCTATAGATCTCAAGACGGTTTACACAGAATTTCCTACATACAAGGAACCACGCATTATTCAAGATTGGATTGTGTGGTTAGAACAACGTCCTAATGAAGGAGGGCGAAATACAATTCTGATTCGCCCATGGGGTGATCTCAATACTTGTCCCAAAGAATTAACTCCTTTCCCTATCAATGTGAAAAGTCGGATAAATGGGTATGGAGGAGCTCCTTTTGCAATTGAGATTTGGGAGGATGAACTCTTTATTACATGGATGGATGATACAAATAGATGTTTATGGTTTCAGACTTGGAATGGATTAAAAAATTGTCAAAATAATATTCAAGCGAACTTAAAGGTTAAGAGTAAATCTCGTTGCCTATCTACAAAGGATGCTTCATATACAGCAGATGGTTTACTTGATTTGAAAAGGAATAGATGGATAGGAGTTATGGAGAAAGAAAATAAAGATTATTTGATTTCTTATTCATTAAATCATGAAAATCAATCGCCTAAAATATTATATGAGTCTTCTGATTTTTTAGGCTATGTTGTTCTTAATCAAGCTCAAGATAAAATAGCTTGGGTTGAATGGCAACGTCCTTATATGCCATGGGATTCTAGTCAATTAAAGGTTGCAACTTTTGATAATTTAGGTGAGTTGTCTAATGATTCAGCTTTAGAAGTTTCTCTTTCAGAAAAATCTTGCAATTATTCTATTTTCCAGCCATTTTGGCTTGAAGAAGACAAACTTTTGGTTATTTCTGACATTGATGGATGGTGGACACCAAAAATAATTCAATTTGATTATCATATAAAAAGTAAATATACAGTTCAAAACATACTTTCGTTAGATTTTGAAGTTGAATTTGCATTGCCTCAGTGGGTTCGGGGAATGTCGAATATTGCTTTTAATAAAGACAATATTTTTTTGTTAGGCTGTTCTAGTGCTCTTTGGAAACTGTATTCTATAGATCACAAAGGTTTCTTGAAAGAAATTTTACTTCCATTTGAAAATTTATCTAATTTAACTGTTCACAAGGATCGAATATTAATGATTGGAGGCAATTCTTTGACTGAGTCGGGACTAATAGAGATTGATTTAAAGGCTGATAGTTGTCATTATCAAAGTTCTCGCAATATTTCTTTTAATCCTGAAGATATAAGTGTAGGCCAACCTTTTTTATTTAAGGGGTTTAATGGAGAAATCACACATTCATGGCATTATTCACCACGAGATACAAAAGGTGCTCTTCCTCCACTATTAGTAAAGGTTCATAGTGGACCAACTTCTATGTCAGAAAGAGGTTTAGATTTAGAAGTTCAATTTTGGACTTCTCGTGGCTGGAGTGTACTAGACGTTAATTATGGAGGGTCAACAGGATTTGGTAGATCTTATCGAGAGAGATTAAAAGATAATTGGGGTATTGTCGATTCTTTTGATTGTATTGCAGGAGCAAAAGCATTAATTAAGCTAGGAAAAGTGAATAAAAATTTGATTGCTATTTTTGGTTCAAGTGCTGGCGGTTTTACTGCTTTAAATTCTGTAATCCTTTCAGATGTTTTTTCAATCGCAGCTTGTAAGTACCCGGTAACTGATTTGTGTGATATGAAAAAAAATACGCACCGCTTTGAACAAGGCTATCTAGATTCTTTAATAGGGTCTTTTGAACAAAATCAAGATTTATATATCAAAAGATCTCCTATACATAATGCATCTCATATCAAGGTACCAGTAATCTTTTTTCAGGGATTAAAAGATCAAGTTGTCTCTCCAGACAAGACGTATGAAATGTACAAACTTCTTCAATCACAAGGTCTGCCATCTGAGATTTATACCTTTCCTGATGAAGGCCATAGCTTCGCTCAAAGACAAAATAAGATTAATGTTTTATCTAAAATAGAAGAATTCTTTAATAAACATTTAGACATTAACTAAGAATTACTTTTTAGAAACAATATAGTTTCTTTTAGAACAGTAGTAAAAATATCAATTTCTTCAAATGTAGATGTAAAACTTAGACTTGCTCTTGCAGAAGATTCAATATTGTAGTGCTTGTGCAATAGTTGACAACAATGATGCCCACTTCTTATACATATATTTGATAAATCTAGTATTTCTGCTATATCATTTGAATGTAAACCATTTACATTGAATGTTGCTAGTGGAGCTCGCTTTGTTGATTGCTTCGGCGTAGGCCCAAAGATTGTAATGTCATCTATTTCGTTTAATTTATCAAATAAATAGTTTGTTAATTTCATTTCATATTCATTTATATTATCCAAGCCAATTTTTTGCAAATAGTTTAAAGCCACACCCATTCCTATTGCTTCACCTATAGCAGGTGTTCCTGCTTCAAATTTGTGTGGTAAACCTGCCCAAGTACTTGAATTTTGTGAAACACTTTCAATCATTTCTCCCCCACCAAGAAAAGGAGGCATTTTTTCTAAGATTTTTTCTTTTCCCCATAAAAAGCCACATCCTGTAGGGCCACAAAGTTTATGAGAAGACCCTGTAAGAAAATCTACATTTAAACCTGATACATCTATTTTTTGATGCGCTAGGCTTTGACAAGCATCTATTAAAATTAATGCTCCTACATTATGGGCAATTTCTGTTAATTTCTCTATTGGATTACAACAGCCTAGAGTATTACTGATATGCATAATACTTACTAATTTTGTTCTTTCACTTAATTTTAATAATGCATCGTCAATGTCCAGCTCACCATTGCTTGTTATGCCTACATAATTAATCTTGCATTTTTTTCTTTCAGCAAGTAATTGCCAAGGAACAATATTACTATGATGCTCCATTTTGCTAATTAAAATCTCATCACCTTCCTTGAGTACTGAATCTCCCCATGAATAGGCAACCAGATTAATTGCTTCAGTTGCATTTCTAGTAAATATAATTTCATTACTAGATGATGCATTTATGAATTTAGCTGTAATTTCTCTAGCCTTTTCAAAGGCCTCTGTGGCTTTTGCACTTAATTGATGAGCCCCTCTGTGAACATTTGCATTTCCAAAGCTGTAATATTTAACCAAAGAATTTATGACTTGTGTTGGTTTTTGACTAGTTGCAGCATGATCCATATAAATTAATCTTTTTTCAGGATCATTAGACCCCTTAGAAAAAAGTGGAAAATCTTTTCTAGTTAATTCTGCAAGATTTGTTTCTATAGACATTTGGCTTAGTTTATGAAACTGCTAAGAAATGACCATCTTTTAGGTTCTAACGGTAACGCTTGAATCACATCTCTTGAGAATCCAGATATTA
>MDSZ01154930.1_pt1 | contig 10582 bp, 10 predicted proteins | sample 811201 | NCBI WGS metagenome assembly MDSZ01 (sample SAMN05326647, study PRJNA326480) | marine metagenome | isolation source: seawater | place: Indian Ocean: North | collected 2010
ATGTGGATTGAGTACCTAAAGTACGGAACTGAATGTGTATCATCCAACGTAACCGAAGGCATGATAAAGGCGGGAGCTTTAGACTTCTTTGAACTATCAAGGAATACAATGCTGTACGAATATTCCATATGGTCACAGCTTAGCCCAACGGAAAAGAAGTGGATTGTAAATGAATACAGCGGATACAAGCTGATTGAAGCATTAAAGGCGTGTCAGCCAAAAAGAGTGATGAAAAATAAAGTACAAATCGCTGGCGGTGGGTGTGTAAACGATAAAAGGTCTGAGTTCGTTGGCGATTTAATTACATCGCTGAAAAATCCACCACACAAGCTAGAAGACAGCATGGATTGGATTGCTTGGAACGAACAAAAAACTCTCGGGGCTCCAATAACATGCAGCAGAGTTGACGCTGTTGAGCGTGGAATAGAGGCTAATTGCACATGTAAAGAGTTTATTACTACAAAAAGAAAAGACTACATGAAGTTTGCCGTTGAAGTCACCAAGGTGAAAGTAGTAAAAACAAAAAATGGAAAAAATCCAGGCCAAGAGATGGCGTTTCTGACCGTAGAAGATAATAGCTGCTCACTCGATGATGTTGTTTGCTTTCCAGACACGTTTCAAGAATGTAGAGATGCTATATATGAGGGAAATACCATACTTGTTCAGGGCGATAGAGGCAGGAACGATTCTCTAGTTGTCGGCCAAATATGGCAAATTTAAAAATAAACTTGACATTATTTATTAATATACTGTATTTTATATATGAAAAGAAAACCTAGAATACTTTGGTGCGGAGAGGCAAGTTTTTTAAACACTGGCTACGCCGTTTACGCAAAAGAGCTTTTGAGCAGATTGCACAAAACAGGCAAGTACGAAATAGCTGAACTCGCATGCTACGCCTCTCACGAAAATCCAGAGTTACAACAAATTCCTTGGAGAGTCTATCCGACCCTTCCAATAAGCGAAGAAGAAAACTCTATATATGCTGCCAAGCAGAGCAATCAGTTTGGAGAATGGCGTTTTGACGATGTGTGCTTAGATTTTAGACCAGATGTTGTTATCGACATAAGGGACTGGTGGATGATGGAGTACCAGCAAAGGTCTGCCTACAGAAACTTTTACAATTGGGCAATAATGCCAACAGTCGATTCTGCGCCACAGCAAGAGCAGTACATAAATACATACATTGATGCAGATGCAGTTTTTACATATTCAGAGTTTGGGAAAGATGTGATAGAAAATGAGAGTAATTCTCAAGTTAAAATTCTTGGAATACCATCGCCAGCGGCAGATTACAGCAAGATGAGGCCAGTTAGCAATAAAGAGCAGCACAAGTTGATGCATGGCTTTGACGAAGGCGTAAACATTGTCGGCACAGTGATGAGAAACCAAAGAAGAAAACTATACCCTAACCTGATAAAATGCTTTAGAGAGATTATTGACACCAACCCAGACATTGCAAAAAACACTTTTTTGTACATACATGCTTGTCATCCAGATTTAGGATGGGACTTACCATATTTTATAAGAAAATACAATATGGGCAACCATACCCTTTTAACTTATAAGTGCAGAAACTGCAATCATTTTTTTCCGTCTTTTTACGCAGGGCCTAAGCAGTCCTGTCCAAGATGCAGCCAACAAACAGCCGTGATGCCAAACACAGTGTTTGGTGTTTCTACAGAGGAGCTTGCTGATATAATAAATTGGTTTGACTTATATGTTCAATATTCCATATGCGAAGGATTTGGAATGCCACAAGTGGAGGCGGCTGCGTGCGCGGTCCCTGTAATTACAGTTGACTACTCAGCCATGTCTAGTGTTGGCAAAAATATAAAAGCAGATTTGATAGATGTCAAGTCTTTATTTTGGGACTCTCCAACACACTCAGAGAGGGCAATACCAGACGACCATCAGCTTGTTGATAAAATTTCTAAGTTTATTAAAATGCCAAGAAGCGTTAAAAGCAAAAAGGGTATGGACTGCTACATCTCTGCAAAAAAGAATTATAGCTGGGATAAATGCGCTAAGATATGGGAAGAATACTTGGATTCTGTAGAGATTAAAGAACATAGAGATACATGGGACTCTCCTTCAAAGCAGTATAACCCAGAAATACCTCAGCCACCAGAAGGCTTATCTAATAAAGATTTTGCAGAGTGGTGTTTCGTAAACATTTTGCAGGAACCAGAAAAGATTAACAGCTACGTTGGAACAAAGGTATTAAGAGACTTAGAGTACGGCAGGCTTACATCACAAACACTAGATATATACTATAATGATAATAGCTATGCGGAGGGACAGCAAGCATACTCTGATTTCAGTCGGCAGGACGCCTGTGATGTTTTAAGCTCAATGAGAGAATATATTGAAAACAGTGAAAAGAAAAGAGAGTATGTGTCAAATCTACTTCAGGATAAAAACAACTTTGACACAGAAAATAACGACAACAGCGAAGAATGGAACTCTTGGAAGCCTACTTTCTTGATGGCTGTCAAACCAGAAGATAAGGCGCAAGCATGAAAGTATTATACATAGGATGCTACAGAGACGGCACTGGATGGGCATACGCTGCGCAAAATTATATTTTGTCTCTGGATATGGCTGGCGTTGATGTGGTGCCTAGATGTGTAAAACTAAACAAAAACGAAGGAGAGATTCCCAATAGGATAAAAGAGCTTGAGAAGAAGTCTGAAAAGGGATGTGACGTTGTAATACAGCACGTATTGCCCCACCACTCCGACTTCAATGGCAACTTTGACAAGAACATATCCCTGTACGTTGCAGAAACAGACCACTGCAAAAATACATGCTGGCCCGAAAGAATTAACCTTATGGACCAAGCATGGGTTCCTAACAATTTTATGGCAAAGCAATTTTCTGTAAACAGCAAAATTTTTACGCCGCACTATGTTGTTCCACATGCCTGCGATGTAAGTAAATATCAAAAAGATTATGAAAAGCTGGAAATACCTTTTATTGAAAATAAATTTGTGTTCTATTTTATAGGCGAGATAAATAGAAGGAAAAACATATCTGCTGTAATGAAGGCATTTCACACTGAGTTTTCAATAGCTGAAGATGTTGCATTAGTAATTAAAGCGCACCTTCCAGGGCACGGTCCAAATGAGTCCGAGCAACATCTAAGACAAATATCTGACGGTGTGAAAGAGGGCTTAAAGCTTTACTCGAGCAAAGACCTATATCACCCAGAGGTTTTCATATGCGACTATATGACAGACGCTCAAATAATGAGACTGCACGCAACTTGCGACTGTTTTGTATCTGCTAGTTTTGGAGAGGCATGGGGAATACCAATATTTGATGCAATGGCCATGGGCAAGACTCCGATATGTGGAAATAGTTTTGGGCCAAAAGACTTTTTGCAAGGCTGCGGATACTTAGTAGAGTGTAGAGAAGAAAATTGTTTTGGGATGATGGACACTTTCGATGAGCTTTATGTTGGCGATGAAAGCTGGTTTTCTCCAAGTATAATAGAAATAAGAAAGAAGATGAGACAGGCTTTTGAAAACACAGAAGAAAGAAACGCAATCATAAGAAATGGAGTTGAAAGAGCATACGACTATTCATACTCCAGCGTTGGAAATATTATGAAGTCTATTTTAAATGATGAGCATGACAGCCCCCTCTGTACAGAGCAAGAAGAATTTAGAAAAAGCCATGAGAGGGTACAATGACTCTAGTAAAAACAATATTAAGAGACTGCATACGGAAAGAAGGAGAGCCTTTAAATATACTTAGCTTTCCAACACACGAAAGATATCAAGAGAACTTATCCAAGACAGGTCACAATTTTTATCTGTGGCAGTCAGAAGGGATAAAGCCGTGGATAGAAAGCTACGCCAAGGTTCCCCAAAACACTATTTTGCTTAATCCAGACAGGGGCAATAATCAGCTACCTGTTGAAGTCGACATAGACATAGTTCTTAGTCAAAATAAATTTGGGCAATTTTCCATAGCAAGCCAGATAGCGTCCCAAATCTCAGTGCCTTTAGTAAGCATAGAGCATACTTTGCCGATGGAATCTTGGTCAAACCTAGATTTACAAAGACTTTATCAAATGCGCGGAGATATAAATTTATTCATATCTTCTTACAGCAGAAATAAGTGGGGATGGGGAGAGGATGAGGCTGATGTTATACACCATGGAGTAGATACAAACGCTTTCTCTCCAGCAGAAATTTCTTTCCGCGAGCCAAGAGTTCTGTCGGTTGTCAACGATTGGATAAATAGAGATTGGTGCTGTGGCTACAGGCTTTGGGAGCAAATAACAGGTTTCCCAGAAAGCAATCTTCCCCTTCACGTTGTTGGAGACACTCCAGGGCTATCTGAGAAAGCCCCATCAACAGAGCATTTAATAGAGCAGTACAGAAAGTCTAGGGTATTCCTAAACACATCCCTAATATCTCCAGTGCCAACTTCCTTGCTAGAAGCAATGTCGTGCGGATGTGCAGTAGTTACGACAGAAACTTGCATGATTCCCGAAATAATTGTAAACGGTAAAAATGGCTTTATGTCCAATGACCCTAAAGAGCTTAGACAATATGTCGATATGCTCTTGAATGACGAGTCGTTAGCTAATGAACTTGGTGCAAATGCTAGGAAAACGGTGATTGAAAATTTTTCAATAGATAATTTTATAGAAAACTGGAACAAAGTTTTTAATTTTTGTATGAGGTGAAAATGTGCAAAGTTAATTTAATGTATGGTGTCGGAGACTTTCTTCATACACATATAAACATAAACCCTTTTTCCGAGCAAGAGCCTGATAGCCAGCTCATAAGAGGACAAATTTTTAATTTAGATTACAAGTTTGATGATGGCGAAATAGAAGAGATTGTTGCCAAAGATGTCATAGATTATATACCAATTATAGAGGTAGACGCAGTGTTGAAAAATTGGTCAAATAAACTTTGCGTGGGCGGTAAGCTAATATTAAGCGGCACAGACTTGATAGAGGTTTGCAAGGCTTTTTCACAATACAAGCTGGACATAAATCAAACCAATACCCTTTTGCACGGAACCCAACAAAAGCCGTACCTTATAAAAAGAATAAATTTTACTGCCGTAGGAATGTCAGATTATCTATCTGGCGTTTTAGGCCTGAAGGTGATAAGAAAGATAGTGAATAACTATACAATGACTGTGGAGGCGATAAGAATAAAATGAACCTGCTAACAAAAGAACAGGCACAACAAGCTGCTGCAGAGAGCAAAGTAGTTCAAACAATATGCGGCGACTGTGTTTTTTCAAAAGAACAACCTAACGACAATGAAAATCTAGAGGACTATTGTGAGTGCAATAGGATTAAGCCCATAGAAAATAAAGGAGGGGAAATAGTTAGCATTGATGCTGGCTCTGGTAAGAACACTAAAGCTATATCAGGAAGAATATGCAATATATTTAGAACTGATATATGGAAAGAGCATCAAGAACAAAAGCACGGAATAAATACAACTGAAGCGCTGATAGAAAAAGCTAAGAAAGAAATACATGTTAGATGCACCGTGGTAATATATGTTGGATTTGATGAAGAGATTGAAAAGCTAGATGAAAAACAAAGAAGGTCAAACGTAAAGAAAAGAATTAAGTCCGCCATTGGCATGATAAAACAGCTTGAGAAAGATAGTGTAGCCCCACAGAAAGTTGTAATTGTAAATAATACAAGTACAGATGTGTATGACTTTTTAAATTTTTCTAGAATTGAAGCTAATTCCGAGTCGATTAAAACCGCATGGTCTATTGAGCATATAAATAAACTTAATGAAGATATAAAGTCGCTTGATAATAATTGTGCCGTGCAAAAGTGCTTAGACTTAGTTTCTAAGAATGATGAGTCTCACTATATTTCATTATTTTTTGAGGGAGAAAATATACCAGAATCATATTTATCATCAATAAATTTTGAGATAAATGAGAAACTAGAAAGATTTCTAGTATTGTTTCCCGAAAAAACTGGCGGAGGGAACGGGCTGTTCTTTCAGGCTATTGCGTACAAACAGTTTTATGGCAATAGGGATGGAGATTTTTTGACTAAACTAAAACAAGAAGCAGAAAAACAACAATGCCAACACATGATAAAGAGCTTGAGCAGCATTTTTCCAAGCCGGTAGTTACGGTCATAATTCCCTGCCACAATCACGCTGATATGCTTGGAGATGCGATAGATAGCGTTACAATGCAGGACTACAGGCCTTTAAAGATTATGGTTGTTGATGATGGGTCAACAGATGGTCCAGAAAAAGTTATCGAGCAAAAATTAAATAATTCTGTGCCAATAGACCTTATAAGAAGCGAACAGCCAAAAGGGCCTTCTGCTGCTAGAAACGCCGGAATTAAAAACTCTTGGGACGACAGCGACTTATTTATGATGCTTGATGCGGACGACCTATATCTTCCGAGCAAAGTCTCAAAGTCTGTGGATAAGTACATGGAAAACATGGGCTACATAGGAATCGTATACACAGACGCTATAATTAAAAACATAAATACGAAAACTGAAATACATGAATTTAGGAGGCCCTTTGATAGGGAAGAGCTGGAAAAAGAATGTATTATATCTAACACCCCTCTGATTACCAAGGGTGCTTTTATTGAGTCTGGTTTCTATGACGAAACTATGAGAACCTGTGAAGACTGGGACCTTTGGCTAAGAATAACCGAAAACTTTTTAGCCGTACACATACCAGAGACACTTCATGTTTATCATGTAACTGGAAAAAATTCGTCTGACACTGTTCCCCAAGAGATATGGATAGAAAATTGGAGAAAGATATCAGAAAGGCTTCAAGAAAGAAGAAATGGCGCTCGCTAGTAGAAATATAACAACAGCAAAAAGAAAGTATAGGCCAAACTCTTGCAGTATGAGCGTCATAATACCTGCGGCAGGTATGGGCTACAGGATGAAGTCTTATGGGGCTAAAGGTCTAATAAACATATATGACGATGTATGCTTAATAGAGAGGCAGATACAACTAGTTTGGTCTGTTTACCCAGACTGTGAAATCATTGTGGTCATAGGATTCGAATCACATAAGGTAAGAAAAAGACTAGCAGACTATCCTGTAAGATTTGTATACAACCCAATACACAAAGATACGAATGTTTTATGTAGCTTAGGCATGGGTATTCAAGCAACCATATCTGAAGAGGTGCTAATAATATATGGAGACTTGATATTTAATGAACAAGCAATAAGAAATTTAAGAGGCTCGTCAAAGGCGGTTATTGAATCTGACGGGCTCATGAAAAAAGAAGAAGTTGGCGTAGCAACTAATGACGGTAAAATAACTAATTTTGCATTTGGTCTGGATACAAAATGGGCTCAAATAATTTATCTGACTGAAAAAGAACTCAAAATATTTAAGGATGTTTCTACAAAAGAACAAAACTCGCAGTGGTATGGTTACGAAGGCTTAAATGAAATTATAAATTCTGGAGGTGAAATAGATTTTGTCTCTCCAAAAGATTTAAAAATTTTTGAAATAGACCTGCCAAAAGATTTAGAAAAATTAAACAAAAGCAAGTTGACATTTGGATAGGTTGGGTTATACAATAAATATGAGAACGTCAATTGACATAAGCAAACTTAAAAGAAACACAAAGGTAATAGTCGAAACCGAATCAACTGTTTTCGAGATAGTTGTAACCGGACCAAAAAGCGGCTCTGTCTTAGTGAGCGGCGGTATTGCTTTTGTGCTACCTACAAAGGCAAAGGTTGTTTCGCTGATACAAAAAAGGCGTTCGATTGTCTTTATGTATAAAAACAAAAAGGGCGAGGACGACTCATTTACAACCACTCATGTTTTGAGTGCTTCAATTTATGCATCAGACGGCTCTTGGTATTATCATGCCATAAACAAAAAAGATAAATAATGAAAATATTAATTCGACACGAGCATAACGCATCTCACTATATATATACAGGAATTTTGAACGCCTTTAATTCCGAGGGTCATCAGTGCTACTTTTGGGACCAGGATTCTACTCCGGCTTTTGACATATTCAACGCGCTTGAACCAGATTTGTTTATTGGGCAAGGATATAATCTAGACAGGGCCACAATAAAGTGCTTAAATCTTCGACCAGAAATAAAAGTTTTACTGAAAGTCGGCTGCTGGGGTCAAGTATGCAGTGACGTTGATATAGAAAAGTATCCTATACTTAATGCAACAGGCGAAGAAATAAAAAACGTAGAAAGCATAGATTCCAAAAATCTTGTATTATTTAATTATGTTCACCCAAACAGAAAAGACTACCTCATGGGTTCATGGGGGGATACAGTCTCAAAAACAATTGGACTGCTTCCTGCCGCAGATACGATTCAATATTCAAATGGCGAATCGAAAGAAAGCCTCTCTTGCGATGTAGGTTTTGCCGGAGGGTATTGGCCTTACAAAGGGCAAAACCTAGACAAGTACATAATACCATTATGCTACCCAGTTGGGAAATATAATATAAAAATATTTGGAAATCAAGTCTGGCCTGTTCCACAATACATGGGCTTTGCCCAAGATAAAACAGTTGCAGACTTATTTGCATCTTCTTTAATATGCCCAAACGTTAGCGAGCCTCACGCCAATGAATTTGGATTTGAGGTAAATGAAAGAATATTTAAACTGGCCGCGTCGAAAGCCTTCTTCATATCTGACCCAATAGCATCTCTTACAGAAGATATATTTACAGACGGAGAAGCAATGGTTGCAAAGGACGCAGAAAATTTTCACTCCTTAATTGACGACGTTATAAACAATCCAGAAATTAGAAACGAACATATATCTAGGTGCTATGATACAGTAATTAAAGGCCACACTTATAAACATAGGATAAAACAAATAATAGAGAGCTTTGAAAATGAATAAAGATTCTAAAATATTGGTAACTGGGGCTCTAGGATTTTTGGGTAAACACGTATGTGAGGAGCTTCGCTCAAAAGGATATCTAAACATCGTCGAGTGTGCAAACAGCCATACAACAACCCCTTATTATATTGACAGTAAAACTGGAGTTCATCACTGCGACCTAAGAGAAAAAGGCTCATGCGGGGCTTTAATCACTCATAATGTTCCAGATGTTGTAATCCACCTAGCCGCTAGGGTTGGCGGCATTGGTGCAAACCAAGAACATCCAGCTACTTTCATACATGACAATTTGACAATGGGCATAAATCTTATTAATTCTTGCAAGCACTATGTTCAAAAGTTTGTTTTAGCGGGGACCGTCTGTTCGTATCCAAAATATGCAAAGGTTCCATTTGAAGAAGCTTTTATATGGAATGGATACCCAGAAGAAACAAATGCTCCATACGGCATAGCAAAAAAAACATTAACCGTGATGCTTGACGCCTATAGACAGCAATATGGCTTAAATGGGATAACAGTTATACCGGTCAATATGTATGGCCCACACGATAATTTTAAACCAGAAAGCTCGCACGTTATACCTGCATTAATTAAGAAGATAGAAGAGGCTGGTGAAAGCGGCAGTCTAGAGATTTGGGGGACTGGCAACGCCAGCAGAGAATTTTTGCATGTTCGTGATTCCGCAAGAGGCATCGTCATGGCCGCTGAATCATACAACGACCCGTCTCCAGTAAACTTAGGTACATATGATGAAGTCAGGATATGCGACCTTGTTCATATGCTGAGAGAGATAATGGGGCATAAAGGGCAGGTTGTATACAATACGGATAAGCCTGATGGTCAGCCTAGAAGATGCCTGCTTACATCAAAGGCAAAAAAAGAGTTTGGCTTTTCTGCTGAAATAAAATTAAAAGAAGGTCTTACAGAAACTGTAGAATGGTATCTTTCAAATAAAGAGGTCGCGGCATGATGGAATCAGCTTATGCAGTTAAGCCTCATCCACTAAGCATAGTTATATTCTCAAAGGACAGGGCGGCTCAGTTAGACCTGTGTTTAAAGTCTATACACGAAAATCTTTCTAATCTTTCTGAATATTGGAATATATACATAATATATACCTCTAGCTCTAAAGAATTTGAAGATGGTTACAGGCAATTGATTAAGGAATGGTACTCAAAACCTAATGCTATATATTTTTTACCAGAAAGCAAGTTCAAAGGCTTTAGAAAAACTTTAGAATATTGCATGAAGCATTGGCAGGAAATGGTGCTGTTTTTTACCGACGATGATATAATCTATAGAAAATTTGAATACAACTATAACATCTTTAAGTGGGCGTCAAAAGCACAGTGGCACCAGCACGATTCGTTTTGCACATCTCTGCGGCTAGGAACAAACACTTTTGTTCAAGACCAATATACAAACAGCAACTGCTTGATTCCTGATGATGTCATAATGGGCGAGGGTCCAACGAGGTTTTGGAACTGGAAGGAACAGCAAAAAGACACAAATTTTGCCTATCCCTTCTCTGTAGACGGGCACGTATTTCCATTTCACATAGCCAAAAGAATGGTAAATAACACGCCCAACTATAATAATCCAAACAGCTTTGAAGGAAAAGCTCAAAACTATATACAAGACAAAATAAAAACATTTCCAGATGAAATGTGTTGTTTTGAAAAAAGCTATGTAATAAATAC
>MDSZ01169289.1_pt1 | contig 10582 bp, 11 predicted proteins | sample 811201 | NCBI WGS metagenome assembly MDSZ01 (sample SAMN05326647, study PRJNA326480) | marine metagenome | isolation source: seawater | place: Indian Ocean: North | collected 2010
AAAAAGAGGAAGGAGTAGTCAATTGAATATAATTGGGGTCAACAATATTTCTTCTATTTCAGGGAGACTTCCTTCAAGATCAGAACAAATTTCTTTTTCGCTTTGGCCATCAACTAAAACAACGAGTGAAATCCAAACGATTGAAGAGGGCCTTTCATTAAACTCCACCTCTAAATGTAACACAGCTCAAGCTAATGGTCTTAGCGGTAAATATTCTGATGCTGATCACCCAGATTCTAATTCTGTCAATCGTAAACCCAAGCCAGGTATGTATTTAGAGTTGTCACAGAGACTAAATATTGATCTGACAGATGTTTTTGCAATAGGTGATTCTCCTCGCGATATAGAAGCAGCACTTTCGTCTGGATGTAAACCATTGGGTGTTAGAACTGGCAATGGCAGGGAGATACTTAATTCATTACATAATATTGATATGTTCGATTGTTTATATGATGCTGCTGAATTTGCTATAGATTATGATAAACAATATATTCTTAATATTTAAATCAATATTATTTTGGATCAATCTGGTAATTTCAGTTTTAATCTTTGGCCCACCAACATTCTTTCTAGGTTTAGTATCCTATGGCGCTTGTTTGAAGCTAAGCAAGTGGTGGTGTAGGTACAATCTTTTTTTTCTAAAAAACATTTGTTCTTTATCATTTATCTATAACGGGCCTGATCTAAACACCTCACAACTCGTTGTCTCTCGTCATCAGTCAGCATGGGAGACTTTATTTTTAGCAGCATATGTCCATAAGCCTATATTTATTCTAAAAAAAGAACTTATAATGATTCCAATTTTTGGATGGTGTTTATACCTTTTAAAAAACATATCTATAGATCGATCTGATGGAGTTAAGTCTATAAATAAAATAATTAAGTCCTCTAGAGATCATATTGATAAAAAAAGAACACTCATAATTTTTCCTGAAGGGACAAGAGTGCCCTATGGTGAGAAATCAAATATAAAGAAAGGCGTTTTAAAAATTCTTGATTTTTTAAAAATACATTTTTTGATCATGAATCATGATGCAGGAAAGTATTGGAATAAAAATTCATTTGTAATAAAACCAGGTGTTATAAACATATACACTCGATCTTTAGATTTCACGAATGATACGACTAGTTTGAAAGAAAAAATTGTTCAACATTTTTACTGAATTATTATAAAGACTTATGGAGCTGGATTAGGTTGATACGCATGAATTTGATTAATATCTTCTATAACACTCTCTCCAAGCTCAATATTGACAGATTCAATATTTTCTTTCAGTTGCTCCATCGTAGTTGCTCCAATAATATTTGATGTTACAAAAGGTTGTGAATTTACAAAAGCGAGCGCTAAATGAGTCAAAGATAGATTATGTTTCTCTGCTATTTTTGCATAAGCTTTAACTGACTCAATACATTCATTATTACTATACCTAGTAAACCAGTCTCCAAAGAGCCCAAGCCTTGAATTCTTATCTGTTTTTTTAATATATTTTCCAGTAAGCTGCCCAAAGCCTAGAGGCGAGTAAGCTAGTAAACCTACGTTTTCATGTTGTGAGATCTCTGCTAGGCCAACTTCATATATTCTATTTAGCAAAGAATATGGATTTTGGATGGATACAATTCTTTCCAGTTTTTTCTCTCTAGCTAATTGAAGGTATTGATTTGTGCCCCATGGAGTTTCATTAGATATACCAATATATCTTACCTTGCCAGATTTGACTAAATCTGTCATCGCTTCAAGCGTCTCTTCTATGGATACGCCCATGTCATCAGTATATTCATAGCCAAGCCTTCCAAAATAATTTGATTTTCTCTCTGGCCAGTGCACCTGGTACAAATCGATGTAATCCGTTTGCAACCTTGATAATGATTGATCGATTGCTTGTGATATATGTTTTTTATTTAATCTAGATCCCCCTCGTAAGTATTCCATTCCGGGGCCAGCTACTTTCGTTGCTACTATAATATCTTTTCTATCATTTCTCTTGGCGAGCCATGAACCGATGATCTCTTCAGTTCTTCCTTGCGTTTCTTCTTTAGGCGGTATCGCGTACATTTCTGCAGTATCAATAAAATTAACTCCGTTTGATAGAGCATAGTTAAGTTGATCATGAGCTTCATTTTCATTATTTTGCTCACCATAAGTCATCGTTCCGAGACAAATCAAACTCACGTCAAGATCTGTATTACCAAGTTTTTTATATTTCATTATTGTTTCCTACTTTCGACCATAGATGTCATCATATCTGATTATATCATTTTCAGAAATTTTCGAGCCTGTTTGTACTTCCAAAATTTCTAAATCTGTTTTGCCTTTATTGATAATTTTATGTTTATCACCAGCTGCAATATATGTTGACTCGTCTTTTTTTAGCACGTAGGTCTTGTTATTTTTCTTGATTGTAGCTACGCCTTTTGTGATTATCCAATGTTCGTTTCTTTTTGCGTGTGATTGAAGAGATAACTCTCCTTTGGATTTAATAATTAATTTCTTTACAAGATATCCTTGATCTTTATGTATGACTTCATACATGCCCCAGGGTCTGAAAACAATTGAATATGCATCTTGATTATTTTTTCTTTGATTTTTTATTTTTGTTACAAAATTTTTTATGAGTGATGTATTATTTTTATCTGCAACTAGCACATCATCTTTCGTCTCAATTATTATTAAGTCTTTCACACCAAGAACAGAGACGTTCCTACTCTCGGCAATTACAGTTAAATCTCTTGTACCAAGTTCATTGATGGCGCCTTTGAAAACATTATTTTTCGCTTTTGTCTTGATTATATTATTTAAAGCCCCGTAGTCTCCTAAATCAGACCAGGATGTTTTCAGTTGAATAGCATTTAGTTTTAATCCTTGTTCATTTGCTTTCTCCAGAACTACATAATCAACTGAATTATTTGTTGCTCTTATATATGACTTTCTATCAGGGCGTATAAACCAATTATCATTAACTTTTCTTTGCCAAGATCTGTTCACATTAGAAAAGATATTTTTACTAGATACTTTAATAGCGTCAAGCCAGGTATCTGATCTTAAAATAAAAATACCTACATTCCACAAGCACATATTTTGACTGATAATTTTTTCAGCTACTGCGAAGCTAGGCTTTTCTATAAACGACGATATTTCTTTGATTTCGTTTTTACCTTCATATTGAATGTAACCGTAAGATGTATTCACGCCACTTGGTTTAACGCCTAACAGAAAAATATTATTTTTCTTAATTTCTTTTAAAGCTTGTTTAGCACTATTTGAAAAACTATTATTCGATTTAAAATAATGATCACAAGGCATTACAACAAGTCTTGAGTTCGGCGATGCTAATGAAGCTAGAGTTAGAGCAGGCGCAGTGTTACGCGATTCTGGCTCAAGGATAATTCTAAATTTTAGATTTGTTTTAAGCAGCTCAATTTGATCTAGAACTATGAATCTATAACTCTCATTAGTAAGAATTAGAATTTCTTTAATTTTCATTTTTTCATTTTCAAGAGTTAGAGCTCTTTTGATGGTTTGTTGAAATAGAGTAAACTTTTTACCTAATGTCAAAAACTGTTTAGGATAGTCAGGTGTAGATAAGGGCCAAAGCCTTTTGCCATTACCTCCACATAGTATAACCGGTGTAATCCAACTCATATATTCAATACGCTCTTGTAATAACTTATTTATATTTATATCATACCTGCGTAGCAAGCGTGAAATGAGGTCTCAAACATCAACTATATAACCTATATTAAGTCCCTTATTTTTAATTTTTCGTCTTGGCTGCCCGACGCAATTTCAAAAAAAGATTATTTAACTCGCGATATTATTGCAGGTACAACAATTGCAATGATCATCATTCCGCAATCCATGGCTTACGCGTCGCTTGCTAACTTAGATCCTATTTATGGTTTATACGCATCATTTGTGCCTGTTGCCATTGCCGCATTTTTTGGATCTTCACGTTACCTAGCAACAGGCCCCGTAGCAATGGTTAGCCTGCTTACAGCTGTTGCTGTTTCATCACTGGCATACGGTGACGAGAGATTGTATGTACCGATTGCTATTATGTTGGCATTAAGCGTTGGCATCTTTCAAATTACTCTATCATTAGCTAAAGCTGGTAAACTAATTGATATTGTTTTAAAAGAACACGTTATCCTCGGTTTTACTTCTGCTGCAGCTTTAATAATTGCAAGTTCTCAACTTAGCAAAGTTTTTGGTTTAGGCTCAGTTTCGGTAGCTGACTTAATAAATATTAATTATTTTCTTCAAAATTCTCCAATTAATTCATCAGCTGTTTTGATGTCTTTCATTGCATTAGCAGTACTTTATGTCTTTAAGTACAAACTTACAAAATATCAATTTTTTGGAAATATTGCCGTTCTAGCATCGGTCGTTATTACAATCGTTTTATCTGGTTCATCTAACTACAAAGGTCCGATTGTTGGAGAGATTCCTGAGGGTTTACCTGCTTTTACTTTTAACATAATTAATATCGACACTAATTTAATAGTTATGTTCATAATTCATACAGTGATAATAAGCTTCGTTGGATTTATGGAGGCTATTGCTATTGCAAGGCAATTAGAGCAAAAAGAGCCCACAAGAAATTCAAACGGCGTTGAGCTTTATAAGTATCCTACGCCAGTAAATTCTAATCAGGAGTTATTCGGACAAGGTCTCGGTAACATTGCATCCAGTTTCTCTGGCTCATATCCTGTATCTGGTTCATTTTCTAGATCTGCAGTTAATGAATCTGTCGGATCATATAGTCCAATCTCATCTATAACAACAACTCTAATTGTAATGCTTACACTGCTGTTTGCTACACCCCTGTTATACGACCTTCCTAAAGCAACATTAGGAATTATTGTTATATTTGCAGTCGTACCCTTAATAAAAATTAAAAAAATGAGGGAACTTTTAGGGAGAGACAAGAATAAAGGAATCGTTTGCTGGGCGACATTTTTAAGCACGCTAATATTTCCAATATTATCAATTGAAATTTTTTCAGGCATCAATACTCACATATGGACCGGAATAGTTTTCGGCTTTTTGTTGTCTTTAATTATAGAAAAAAAGACCGTTACTTCTTAATATAAATTAAATCAAAAATAAAATTTCTTTTTTTCTTGGCTTTGAGTTCATACTTTGTTATTGGCCTTGATCCACGTGATCTTGAAAATTCTATTTTTTCAGAGCAAGCATTTTCAATAATATTTTTTGCATTAATTGCATAATTTATATTGTCCGTAGTGAATTGAAAACCTCCATCATGCACAAGAATATTTTTAATAACCTCAAAGGTATAATTCGTAAACAATCTTCTTTTCCTATGCTTAATTTTTTGCCATGGATCTGGAAAGAGCATAAATATTTGAGATATAGAGTTAATATTTAAACTTTCAAGAATTTCTAATGCATCTCCATATTGAACTGCGATATCCTCTGATCTTAGACGCTCCACGCCAGGCATATATGCTTCGATACCAAGGACAGTATAATCCTTATACATTTCTTTAAGTGCTATGCTTGAATCACCTGTTCCAAATCCAATATCTAGAATAATTTTTGAACTTTCGCTTACTAATTTATCTAATGATATGTTTGTGAGATTTTTTTCTTTTCGTCCTCTTGATCTGAATGATTTATAAAATACAGGTTTATTCATCTGTGATGATACCACTTGTTGGTGATGATGCTGACCCTGTTTCTTTTTTTTCAATTCTCCCAGCAAGATATGCTTGTCTCCCAGCTTGGACAGCATCTTTCATTGCGCCTGCCATGATGATAGGCTCTTTCGCGCATGCTATAGCTGTGTTCATTAATACTCCGTCACAACCAAGTTCCATTGCAATACATGCATCACTTGCTGTACCTACACCCGCATCTACTATAATAGGTACGCTTGCATTTCTAACAATTTCTCTTATGTTGAAATCATTTATGATGCCCAAACCGGAACCGATTGAAGAGCCTAACGGCATTATGCACTCACAACCGATCATTTCTAACTCTTTTGCAACTATAGGGTCATCACTTGTATAAACCATTACCTTGAATCCTTTTTTTACCAGGATTTCAGCAGCTTTTATGGTTTCAACTATATTTGGATATAAAGTTTCGCTTCTACTAAGAACTTCTAATTTAACTAGCATCGACCCTGATAGTAGCTCGGATGCTATTTCGCAAGTTCTCACAGCATCTTCACTTGTGTAACAACCGGCAGTGTTTGGTAAAATAGTATATTTTTCAGGCGATATGACATCTAATAAATTTTGTGAATTTTTATCCTGACCGATATTCATTCTACGTATTGCTACGGTTACCATCTCGCATCCACTCGCTTTTAATGCAGATGCAGTTTCTCTGAGATCTTTATATTTTCCTGTACCAAGTATTAACCTAGAGTCATATTTACGATTATCTATTACTAAATTTTTCAATACTAGCCACCTCCAACTGCAGTGATGATCTCAATCTTGTCACCCTCAAATAACCGGCATTCTTTATATTGTGATTTAGGTATTATCTTCTTATTAATTTCCACGGCGATATATTTGTCTTTTATATTTTTTAATAATAACAGCTCATCTATGGTTATATTCTCGTGAACTTCATTTATGTCATTGTTAAGCGTAATATTCATCAGCGAATTACTATGATAATATAATCGCTTATTTATGAATAGTATTCCTGCCGGAATAGCTCAGTTGGTAGAGCACCGCATTCGTAACGCGTAGGTCAGTGGTTCGATTCCACTTTCCGGCAGCTAACTTATATGAACGTCACCTTAATTTGGGCTAAAAATATGTATTTTATACTCAACCCTTGTATTATTGCAGTATGAAAATATTAGTAACTGGCGGGAATGGATTTATTGGCTTCAATTTTATCCATGCTGCTCTTAGAAAAAATATTCATGTAACATGCATTGATAACTTAAGTTACTCATCAAAATTGAATTTTGATAAGAAAACTCATAAAAACTTTACATTCATGGAGAATGATATTCGTGATAAAGGGATGTATGAATTCATAAAGAAAAATCAGTTTGATGCCATTATAAATTTTGCTGCCGAGACACATGTAGATAAGTCTATTCACTCTGATATAGGATTTTTATCGACAAATGTACATGGAACGCATAATTTGATATCTATATGCAGAATTTTAATAAATGACAATTCGCTTCCTAATCATTTTAAGTTTATACAAATTTCAACAGATGAAGTATATGGATCACTCAAGAAGTCTGATAATCCCTTTACAGAATCATCTAACTTAGAGCCATCTAATCCATACAGTGCATCTAAAACTGCAGCTGATGTATTATGTTTGTCTTATTGGAAGACTTATGGATTTCCAGTAGTAGTAACTAGATGCAGTAATAATTATGGACCATATCAATACCCTGAGAAACTGATTCCATTAACATTTAGCAGAATAAATAATGAAGAGAAAGTTCCAATCTATGGAGATGGTCTTCAAATAAGAGATTGGATTCATGTTGATGATCATTGTTCAGGAATATTGAGCGTATTGGAACATGGTAAGCTAGGTGAGGTATATAATTTTGGAGGCAACTGTGAATTAACAAATATTGAGTGTGTTAAAAAAATTATAAAAGAAATGAGGCCTAATGAAGATTTTGAAAACCACTTATTATTTATAAAAGATAGACCTGGCCATGATAGAAGGTATGCAATAGATTCAACTAAAGCTTTCAATCAGCTTGATTGGCAGCCTAAGATTAGTTTTGATGAGGGCATTAAAAGTGTGATTAACTGGTATAGCGAAAACCATGATTGGGTTAAAACTCAATTAAATTCGAAAAACTTTATCGAATGGGAAGAGAAACATTATTAAAATACTTATTTTAGGCGCCAATGGGCAGCTTGGAGCTGCTATCTCAAACAAATTGATTAACACTGAAGCTGATGTCACTTTTTTAACTAAGAATGACTGTGACGTTACTGATTTTAGTAAAGTAAAAGATATAATTTCTGATAACTTTTTTGATTGCATAATTAATGCATCTGCGTATACAAGAGTTGATAAAGCTGAATGTAATCCTGAGGTATCAAATTTAGTAAATGATTTTGCAGTAGCAAATATTTCTAATTTACTTAAAGATAAAAAAACATTATTTGTTCATTTTTCTACGGATTATGTCTTTGATGGTGAATCTAGAAAAGCATACAAAGAATATGATACTCCCAACCCAATTAATATTTATGGGCAATCTAAACTAAATGGAGAAAAAGCGGTTACCCAAACATGTAAAAACTACTTAATTTTTAGAACTAGCTGGGTCTATAGTGATCACGGAACTAATTTTCCAAATACAGTCCTCAAAAACTATAAACATCACAAGTCTTTAAAGATTGTCGATGATCAATACGGAGTGCCTAATCATGTAGATTTTATATCAGACACAATGTTTATTTGTTTGAAGAAATTTCTAGCAATGTCAGATGAGCAAAAACAAGAGGTTTCTGGCACTTACCATATTTCTTGTACTGGCGAAACATCATGGTATCAATTTTCAAAATACTTATTAGAAAAATATCGCGAAAGATATAACGATCACAGAGATTATAAACTTGAAGCAATAAAGACTTCTGATCTTCAATTAAGTGCTAAAAGACCAAAGTATAGCGTTTTAAATTGCGACAAGCTTGCTAAGCAATTTGATATAGTACTACCTCCATGGCAACATTATGTAGACAACTTTATAAACTCAAACGGATGAAAAGAAAAGGTATTATTTTAGCAGGGGGCAGCGGGACTAGGTTGTACCCATTGACATTAGCTTCGACTAAATGTTTATTGCCTGTTTATGATAAACCCATGATTTATTATTCTCTCAGTACCTTAATGTTGGCCGATGTGACTGAGATACTTATCATAACAACGCCGGGTGATTTAAATGCATTTAAAAATCTCTTAGGTGATGGAAGTGATTGGGGTATATCTCTAACATATGAAGTCCAGCCTAAACCGGAGGGAATCGCGCAAGCTTTAATAATTGGTGAAAAACATATTGATAAAAACCCCTCTGCGCTTATGCTGGCTGATAATATTTTCTATGGTAGTGGTTTTAGTGAAAAACTCCTAAGCGCAACTAAATCTGATAAGAATACACTTTTTTCTTACACTGTAAGCGACCCTGAGCGATTTGGTGTTTGTGAAATCGATAATGACAGGAAAGTTATAAGCCTCGAAGAAAAACCAAAAATTCCAAAATCCAACTTAGCAGTAACAGGATTATATTTTTATGATGAGAATGCAGCTGAAATAGCCAAGAATATAAAACCATCAAAAAGAGGTGAGTTAGAAATTACTGATGTAAATATTGAGTATATGAAACAATCTAACTTATATAGTGAGATACTTGGAAGGGGATTCGCATGGATTGATGCAGGGACTAATCAATCATATCTTGATGCCAGTAACTTTGTTTATACAATTGAAAAAAGACAAGGTTTAAAAATATCATGCCCTGAGGAAATTGCTTTTAAAAAAGGTTGGATTTCTAGTGAAAAACTTTTTGATTTATCACAAAGGTTTATAAAAAGTGACTATGGAAAATATCTCATGAACTTAATTAATTATCAGTCATGAAAGTTCAGTCAACTTCGATTAAAGAGGTATTGGTAGTTACTCCAGAAACTTTTGAAGACTCCAGGGGGCACTTTTTTGAGAGTTTTAATGAAAAAGAATTTTCATCGATCACTGGACGTTCTTTTTTGAGTGTCCAGGATAATCAGTCATACTCACTACATGGAACGTTACGCGGTATACATTTTCAAAGAGCGCCTATGGCACAAGCGAAAATAGTTAGAGTTTTAGATGGAGAAATATTTGATGTTGCTGTAGATTTGAGAAAAGGTTCAAGTAGCTACTGTGAATGGGTTGGAGAGTATTTATCATCAGAAAATAATCAACAACTATATATTCCCGAAGGTTTTGGTCACGCATTTGTAGTTACCAGTAAAAGTGCCAGAGTCTTGTATAAAGTGAATAATTACTATTCCCCTGACCATGAACATGGTATTAAATTTGATGATCCGTCATTAAATATTGAATGGCCGGATGTTGAGTTAAACCTGTCGGAGAAAGATTCTCAAGCAGGTTATATTAGTAGGGAATCTAATTTTTTTTGAGCATTTTTTTAAAAGCTAAGGGTATCAAACCTAAAATGGTCAAATAGATTGCAAGTTCAAAGCTGAATGGATTCTTTTCAATTATAAAGCTATCTAATTCAGAACCAATAAGAATAATTATAATCGTTCCTGGTAGCATTCCTAGTTGACTAATAAAATAAAACACTATTGTTTTAATTTTAGTCAGTCCGAAAGCTAAATTAATTATAAAAAATGGAAATATTGGTGACATTCTTAATGCAAATAAATAATATGTCCCATTTTTGTCTAAATCATATTTAACTTTAGATACTTGTTGACTAAATTTTTTATTTACATAATCGCTTATAATATATCTTGAGAGTAACATCGCCCCTGTTGCTCCAATTGAGGATGCAAAAGATATTATTACTACAGCAGTATATGTATCGAATATAAACCCTGA
>MDSZ01195858.1_pt1 | contig 10582 bp, 17 predicted proteins | sample 811201 | NCBI WGS metagenome assembly MDSZ01 (sample SAMN05326647, study PRJNA326480) | marine metagenome | isolation source: seawater | place: Indian Ocean: North | collected 2010
ATAGATAAAATTATTCCAGAAATAGGCACAGCCTGGTTTGGCTATAGTGTGCATTTAAATAATGATAAATTATTTGTTGGATCTGTAAAAGAAAATTTAGTATATACGTATACTTTAGATTAAATTAACCCAAGCACCGCCTTCATAACCTTGAAACTTGTTTATTGTAGTATTATACACAATCATCCCATTAGCGGCAGTCAATGCATTTATTGCAGTTTGGTCTAACCTTCCTATTAACACTTCGCCTTCAATATCGCACTTGGCCGCAGGCGTTTGTGTGCCTACACCAAATTTTCCATCATTTTGGAATATAAAACTTTTACCTGTTTCAAATGTTGCAAAATCTTCAAGTAAGAACAGTTTAAGTCCCTTGTTACCACCCTGAATATATACGTTGTATGCTTCACCACTTGCATCATTTGCAAAAAATTTAATTTGTCCGTATGCATTGGATGCACCTGATCTTAGATCGCCTGTACCGTCACCTCTATAAAAGTCTAATGTTCCATAATCTGTGCCCTTAATGTTAATTCTAGGCCTAGACGAATCAGACACAAAAGCTTCAATTAAAGGAGATTTAATATCACCTACAATTTCTCCATTTATTCCATCTACTAATAATGTAGAATTATCTGCAAAAACAGATCCTGTTACATCTCCTACTAATGTTCCTGATGCAGTGATTGATCCTGAAAACGATCCTGTGTGATCACCAGCCGCATTTCCTGTAATAGATGTCGCTACCACTGTTGTTGTGTTAATTGTAGTTGAATTTAAAACTGCAATAGATCCAGTAGCAATGTTGTTAAGTGTTTTACCTACACTATCTATTATTACTGAACTATCATCTGAAAATAAACTTCCTGTGACATCTCCATCAAATGTTCCAGAATGATTTCCTGTGGCATTACCTGTTACATTTCCAACTAAATTTCCGTTTACATTTATGTTTGCAGTGCCATCTAATGCACTTGCTAATATCTTGTTATTTACTGCGTCTACAAGTATAGTAGAATCGTCACCTACTATTGAACCTTTATAATCACCTATGAAATTAGTGGCTGTAATTGTACCACCAGATGTTATAGAACCTGTTACATTAATAGAACCGGTGCCATTAATTTGTTGGGAGTTCATGTCAAGTGTGCCGCCCAATTGCGGAGTGCCGTCTTCGACTAAGTTGTTTATGCCACTTACAATATTTCCACCGACTGTGGAACCATCACCTGTAAATATTTTCTTTGTATCTGTGGTATAAATTAATTCGCCTTCTGCTGGCGTTATTGCCAACCTCTCGGCGTTTGTACCTCTTCTAAGTCTTAAAGCCATCTTTTTTAACTCCTAGTGAATTACTATATGTATTTATACATTTTGGCATATAATATCACCTGCGTTTCTTTAGAAAACTTGCAGTTCTTTTTTGAATATCATGCTTTATTTTCTTGGTGTCTAGGCGGAAATCTATGTGTTCTATGTTTTTTTCGTATTCTATGAATAAATCTTGTAATGATTTTTCTACTGCTTCTGGACTATCTTTTAATTTACTTTTTCCAACATCGATATCCCATATCTTACCATCTGAAAATTGCACTCTTACACTATGCAAATATTTTATAGGCACGACATTTAGTTCAACATCTCGGAACACTTCCGGCCAATGTTTAACAACATCATCAGGTAATTTTTTGTTCCGCTTAGGCACCTTTGTCAGCAGCTTTTTTCTTCTTTGTAGGTGCTAACTCTTCTGCTTGTTCTCTAAGTCTTTTGGCTTCTTTAAACATTCTATCCGCTTGGGACCTATAGCTTGCCGCAAGTTGATCATCGCTAAGTACAGAATTATCTGCCGCTTGTGAAGAAGATACAGTGTCAGCACTTGTTGTCTCTACATTTTCTGTAGGCATATCGTTAACTTGTGCAACATCTGAACTGCCATCTTTTAAAGCAAGATCTTCTACAGCAACTCCTTTTTGATCAGCAATAATTTTGTTTAGCTCATCTAAAGAAACAACTGTTTTTGTATCTGGTGTCATTTCTACTTCAGCTGTAGAAAATTTGACCATTTTTCCAGTTGTATGGAATCTAGCTAACATATTACTTCCATCTGGTAATCTAGTTCTTGACATAGCTTCTGCTAATTCATTTGCAGTTTGTCCTGCATTAGATTCTACTAATTTCATTAGTGCATCATGATCGCCTGCTTCTAGATTTTCAGTTGTGACACATACACAGTTAGTAGGCTCTCCTGGTACTGTTCTATATGCAACAATAAGTTTTCTTTGGTTTTTTTTCAACCTTCCAACATGTTTAAGCATTTGTTTCTTCTCCCGCCGCAGGTTTTTGTTGTGCGGCTACTGCATTTAAAAATGTTTCAAGTTTAGTATAAACAGTCCCAACAACTGTCATTTCATTAGGCTTAAAAGCGCCTCTACTACTTGCAACATCTATTATTTGTTTTAAATTACTAAGATCTGAAACAGTTAATTCAATAGGAGCTTCAGCTGGTTTTGCATCAGGCTGTTCTATCGGAGTCTGTTCAGTCTTTTGGTCTGTTTTGTCACTCATATAAGTCTCTCCTATAATTAGTTATGACGTAATATTTACTAATATTTCAAATGTGGACAGGCTAAAGTGAAATAAGATAACTCTTTTGGTTCTTCAAATCCTATTTTTAAAGCATCTGCTATCTTATTACTTTTGTCTACGTGAAGGGATTTGCCTACAAAAAATCTTCCTTTTAAGTTCTCAAATATCCATTTTTGTATAGTTGATTCTAAATTATACCTTTGTGGTATATGTATGTAGGCAAAATGAGGAGGCGGTCTTTTAGGTTGCCTCACTCTAAAAAAATTTAATTTATTTGGTTTAATTTCCAGTTGCTTCTTCATAATGTGCAGTAACTCCAAATGGTGCTTCAAAGTTTTTATCATGATAACCGTGTATAACAAATACAGTTTCACAATAGTCTTCTTCACCCCATGAATCCCATGGATATCCATCTGTAAACATGATAAATTTCTTTGGCTTTATATCGTTTTCTTTCATATATGTCCAGTTACACATGAAATCTGTACCACCACCACCTTTTAATTCGTAATTAAGCATATCATTACCAGTGTCTTGTGTGAAATCCTTTTCATTGTAAACTTTCGTATCAAAGCACCATACCTTAATATTGAAATCTTTATATTGTTCCATTATTCCTTTTACTTCGGATAACATCTCTTTAGCTTGTGAATTTCCAATAGATCCACTCATATCAAACCCGATTGCTATATCAATTGTTTCTTCAAAATTCATACCAGGCAATATTGCACCTATGTGCCATGCTTTTCGTGAAGGACGAGAAAATGTATAGTCATTTTTTATTGTAGACTGTATTTGTTGCTGAATAATTTCACGCCAATTCATTTTAGGTTCAGTAAGTTCTTTAATCATTCTAGCAATTTCGCCAGGAACATTACCAGCACCAGCGGCTTGTGCCGCCTGCATCATAGCTTCTTTTATTTCTTCTTTTATTTTTCTTAGTTCTTCTTTAGTATACTTAGAAGGTTTTTTCTTGCCTTTGCCCTTGCCAGATGCACCTGATTTGCTGTCTTTATCGCTACCGTTGTCTTCCCAATCAATGTGTTCATCTAGTAATTCACCTATATCTGCCATGTTAATTTTTTCAGCATTTTCATACAAATCATCATAAACTTGTTCTGAAGACCAACCTTCATATTTAAAATCTTGTATGATAGGAATCTGTGTTACTTTTTCTCCTATGCTTTCTCTTACAAGTAAATTGTTTACCAAGTAGTCACATGCTATATTATGTAGAGTAGGATCTCTGTCTTCTCTACGACTTAGATGATCAAATGCACAATGCAAAATCTCATGTGCAATTACAAATTCAATCTGTTTTTCTGATAGTAAATTAAAAAATTGTGTATTATAAAACAAGTGTCTACCATCGGTTGCCGCAGTAGGACACCAATCATCGCAACTTGCAATTTTAAGTCTTGTGGCCATATTACCGAAAAACGGATGTCTCAGAAGTAATCCAACTCTTGCTACAATTACTTTATCAAGTACTTCTTTTCTCATAGCCTCAAGTTCTGCAGGATCAATATCCTCTTTAGGCTCCCAACTTTTTTTGCTTAATTTATTTTTAACATCTTTTAAGACTTTGCCTAAATCTTTAGTAGATATTTTTTGATCCTCTTCACCTAAAATTCTGTCGATCATATCTTTTTGAAATTTACCTTCTGATGTCATAATATATTCCTCTTCAGTGCCTTAGTATGTACATATATATTACTATATTTAATGGATGATGTCAAGAAAAATGGACATTTTTTATCAGAGAAATGTCCAAAACTCACTGCTTATGCCTGTTGTGCTTTGGTTACATACTTACCAAAACGTTCATGAAACTCATCGAAACATTCAACTTCGTCTGGATCAATTGGAAGGGAGTACTGTGTGAGGGCTAATTTGACACCCATTACAACCAATTCAGTTTCGAAGTTGTCCATCATAAAACGTAAAAATCTATCAACCATTTTATCAAAATCTTTATCGTTTTTATCTGAAGCTTCTTTAAGTTCATAGCAGAGCGAGACCGTTAAGGAATACATGGCACTGATTTCTTTAGCCTCTAGCTCTTTAACCTTGCCTGACAAAATGTCAGTTGGGTTAGGCATTTGAGCTGCCACCTTACGGTGTGCAACAAACTTGAGAGCCAAACCTTCTCCTACACAACCTGAAACTAGATCTGTAGTTGTTTCCTCATCAAGTTCATCTTCAAGCAATTCACTTACAAAGGCCCAACTACGTGGTGTTGCAAATGATCTGCTAGGAGATTTCGGATCAAAGTCGTATAAATCTTTTTTACTAAATTGTAAAAAACCTACTACGTCTTTGTGTTGTTTGTTATCAACCGCCCATGAAAACCAATCATCAAAATCAACTGCTAGTTCTAAATGAACAAAACGATTTGATAATGGAGCAGGCATTCTATAAGTAACACCTTTATCAGCTTCCCGATTACCTGCGGCAACAATTAAAACATTTTCTGGTAATACATAATTACCAATACGTCTATTTAATATAAGTTGATAAGCCGCGGCTTGCACAGCCGGAGCGGCTGAATTCATTTCGTCTAAGAAAAGAATAATGTGCTTATGCTTTTTAGCTAATGCTTCACTAGGAAGATCCACAGGCGGTGCCCATTTCATTACATTATCATTTGCGGCATAGTATGGAATACCTTTTATATCTGTTGGTTCCCATAATGAAAGTCTAATATCTAGTACTAATGCACTCATGCTTTCACCAATCTGATGAACAATTTCAGATTTACCAATACCTGGAGGCCCCCAAATAAAAATTGGGCGTTTCTTTTTCATAGCATGTGTGATTCTAGTTTTTGCCCTGTTTGGGCTAAGTGTGCGAACTGCAACGTTTTCCATTTTGTACTCCTTTAAGTTATCAGTGCCTTATTTCTAACTATATATACAGTATAGCATCACTAGATATAAAGTCAACCTAAATGTTACCAAAATGTTTATGATTGTCTTTTCATTGCTTTTACAAGTCCATATTTTCTTAAATCACCGGCAAAAAGATGCAGTTCTAATGATTTCTTTTCATCTGTTACAAATATACTATTTTTTGATAAAAAATATGGACAAGTAATAAATTTATCAAGGAATATAATTGTTTGTGTTGTAATAGGTTTATTTTTTGGATAAGGAACTTCATAGAATCTAAGATCTAAATTTTCTATTAAAAAATCATAACCGGAAGCTGTAAGTCTTAATCCACCAGTTTCTTTTGATCTTGTGTTTTGCCACCATAGAGGCATGTATTCTTTCAAAGTAGCATCGGTTATTGATAAGTTTGCTTGTTTTAAAAAAATTTTTGTATATGTTTCTTTTAAGCTCATTCTTTCACTTCTTCACCTGACGTCAGCTTAATAACTTTAAAGTCTTTTGTGTCGAACATATCATTAAGTTTTTCTGCTAAATTATGTGCATGGCCAGGATTAGAAAATGAAACTTTTTTATATTTAGGTCCAGGATAATTTGTAATAGAGTTAAGGCTTTTTAAATTAAAAGGTTTACCTTTGTAAAATACAGCCCATATAGCTTCTGCATCTAAAACTTGTTCTGCTCTATAGGTTTTTTTATCTATATATTCTAATAATATACTTGGTTTTGGTCTACTCATATACGTATCCTTAATTATATACGTATATATTTATCTTTTTTACCAGCCTTTGCCGCCGTCCATTTGTACTTCTATACGACCTTCACCCATAGGTTCATTATTTTTAGTAACAAATTCTTCTAAGTTGCAATTCAATCTTGACATTACAATTCCCAATGTAAATGCAAGATTTTTTGCACTGTCGATATCCATTTTTATATCGTTAGATCTACTGTTATCTGCGGCTTTTACTTGCTTGATAAAATTTTCTATAGGTGCAGTATTAATAGGATCTTTTTGCATTTGCTTTTCCTAATGCTTCACGCATTTCTAATTTTTGTTTAAATGGACCTTTGTAATCGTAAGTCTCTAATGTAACTAATTTTGGGCAAAAACTTTTTACCCATCCTTTATCAAATTTTATTATGTAGTATCCTGCACAATAAAGACTTTTAGACTTAAAACTTTTTGTAAATAAAGGTAATCTGTTTTTTACATCATATAATGTATTGTACGGAATATTGCTTGTAGGATATCCATGTACTTCTTTACTGTCTAATACTGTGATATCCAACTTATTCCATTCAATTGGTTTTCCTATATCTCTTGTGACTTCTGATTCTTTATCAAAAAATCTTGTTCCTTTTGCATCACTCAGTAAATATTTTTCATCTGATAAAGATAACGTAGCAACCTTTTGCCCGTTATCTTCTAAAATCCAAAACTTACCGTCTATGATTTCTTTTGCTTTTACACCCATTATGTTTCCAACTCCTCTCTTTCCTCAACTACATTGTTTTGTTGTATCTGTTCAACAACATTTTCATCAACACATGATATCATATGTGGTCTATAATTCTTTCCAAATTCTTCATACAATTTTAATAAAAGTGTAGTACTGTTTGCTACTGCATAGCTTTTACATTCATTCACAGTACTAAAAGTTGGTTGGGTAAACACAAATGCCATTGGAGGTTCGAATCCATCTGTTTGTCCGTTCAACAATGCCATAAGTGCTACTATATAAATTTTCATTTGTATCTTCCGTTCAAAGGTTCTGCATATAATTGTGCTTGTTCGCTTACACGTTGTAAGTCCCATTTAGCACAGTATTTCATTAATTTCATTCCCACCTGTGTAATTGCTTTAGGTGATTGTATTGCTTGTTTTACAGTGTCATCTATAACACTTTTTATATTACTAGGTTGTGCTGATAAATCACATAGTGTTACATTACGATTGTAATCATCTAAAACACGATGTTCAACACCTTCATGATCTACCCAACGTTGGAGCATCATATTGTTCCAATTGTAGCCTTTAGTATGTTTATCTTCAAAAGCCTCTACTAAGCCTACTTTATTTCTTGTGCCTTTTGTTCTCACTCCAGGATATGCTGAAAATACATTATCGCTAGTATCTCCTCTCATACATTTTTCAAACAACATGTATTCTGGATTAGGAGCAAGTTTAGCATTACCTGTCTTTTTATCAATTATAGGTTGTTTCTTTTTGTCGTCAAAGTAACCTTCATGTGTGATAATTGTATTACTAACACCGTTGTATTGTTTTACGTTAGGAGCAATTAACTGTGCAAAGTCTCCATCAGTACTAATAATTACGTGATTATCTTTAGGATGTGCTTGTATCCAACCTGCAATTAAATCGTCTGCTTCTAGGATAGGATTGTGCAAAACACTACAGTTTGTTTTATCTGTAACAAAATCCTTAAAGGAATCAAATGTTTCCCAAAATATTTTTTCTTCTTCTTGTTGTGCTTCAGTAAGAGCTGAACGTGCTTCACTTCTATTTCTCTTGTAGGGTTCATAAAAGTCTTTACGCCAGCTTCGGCCTTCTAAACAAAAAACCACATGTGTGCCATCGAAGTCTGCCCAAGCCTTTTTTACACTGTTTAATGAAATGTGCAAAGCCATACCTATCTTTGTAGTCAAGTCTCCTCGTATAACATGCCTTGCTCTAAAGAATGTATTTGCAGTATCAACAAGAATAAAGTTTGCCATCTTATAACCTTTCGTATACGGGAACTTGACCAAGTACTTTTGGTTTATCTGATCCAGTACTTATTTCAACTTCTGCACATGAAACATAATCAATTTGTATTTTGCCGTATTTTGTTGTTCCGTGATCTAGTAGCCCATTTAGTAATTTAGCTTCAAAGTCATTATAAAATTTTAAGCATTGCTCATAACTCTGAAACTGTAATTGATAACTATACAAATTTTCTGTTTTACTAGGTTCTTGTGTATAGCTAAGAGTTGCTAATAATATTATTGCAAAGAACTTCATCAACTCACCTCTGACTTGTCTTTATCTATTGGCTTTACATTAATATACCCGATTTCTCGCTGTGTGTCAAGTCCTTCTTCCTCCAAAATCTGCATTGCTATAGTTCTAAACCAACCATTTACTATTTCTTCATTAGTTTCACCACTATAACCTGCATCTATTAATTGTTCAATAAATTCATTATTCCAATCTAATTCAAAGAATCCATTTTTAATATTATCAGGATTTACTTGTGTATCAAGCACCGCTACCCAAGGTTTGCCATTTTTTGTAGCTTCTTCTTTTTCTTTTTGTAAAATAGCACGTCTTTGATCTTCAGAAGATAATTCAACTTTTTCTTCTTTTTCTTCTAATACTTTAGGAGAAACTCCTAAAATATTTTTTAAATTTTCCCAATTCATATTAGTCCTTTCTTTCTCAATTCTTGATCAAGATTTTCTTTGTCTATTTCTGCCTTCATTGCTGTTTTGTGTTGTTTATTTTTATATTCATAATCATATCTAGGTTCCCCAGGCATTCCCGAATAAGCTGATGTGGAGTCTTGGTGTGAACCGCCAACCTCGCTCCATACATGCTTCTGCAACGTCTTTAACATTGAGATTATACTCTTCCGAACGTCCGCCAAGCGGCATAAGATATACCGGACATTGTACCCCGGCACCTCTATACGCCTCCACAGCTCTTGTAACTTCGTCAAAGTCATCTTGAGTAGCGACAACAAACTTAAGATAGATGTCACTACCAGCAACACGACTATACTGCAAAGCAACATCAGGCTTAATAGCAGTATCCCAAGGTTCTCCGCTAACTGCAAGTTTCGGGGAACAACTCCAAGTGACTTCAAACCGACTTTGATCTGTGAGATACTCAAAGAACTCTGGGTGTAGAGTTTGTGTAGTATTTGTTTCAAATGTAACATTTTTTAGATCTCGCATACGTGGATGTTCGAACAAGTCAATATACAGCCTCTGCCACGCTAACAAAGGCTCTCCACCTGTCATTATCAAGTGTATGTCTTGTCCATTGTCTTGTGTCCACTTACTATTAGGCGTAAGCGATAACAAATGTTCAACCACTTCATCTACTGTTCTTAGCATATTGAAATGTTTGAATTCTGGGTATATACTTGCATAAGTATCACAACCTGTATGTACAATAGGTAAGTCGTTAAACTCTTTTGTAGTTTGATGTACACCTTTATCAAGAAGATCCTTTACTTCATCATTATATCTTTTGCCTTCTTTGTGCAAAGTCCAACGATCTTTTTTCTCACCTGTACCAAAGTTCATACAACGAAAGTTACAACCGAAAGTACGTAGAAATACACTAGGTACTCCTACAAATTTACCTTCACCTTGTACACTATAAAATGCTTCAGAATATCTTAATTGTTTAACCTTTTGTTTTTGTTTAGGTCGTTCTAGAACATCTATCATTTTAGTTTCCGCAAGCAAATTCTTGTTGTAGTTTTACATTATCAATAAACTCTTTTTTAGTTGCAGGATCTTCCTTAAAAGCCCCACGTAGTACAGTTGTCTGCGTTAAACTGCTTTTTGCTCTAATACCTCTGTTTTCACAACAACCATGTGTCGCTTGTACATAAACACCTACATGTTGACTTCCTGTTTCTTTTTGAATTGCATTTGCAATCATTACATTTAGTTCTTCTTGTAGTGTTCCTCGCATAGCACACCATTGTGCAATACGTGTATATTTGCTTAGGCCCAATAATTTAGGACCAGCAATAATGCCAATATATGCAACACCTTTTACAGTTTGATGATGATGCGAACATAAACTTGTAAGTTCACTTCGCACAACCAACATGCCTTCATAACCATTTTCAATATAGTTAGGAAAGCTACTTGGGTTAGGCATAGGATCGTATCTGCCTGACATAATCTCATTGATGTACATCTTAGCCATTCTACGTGCAGTATCTTGACTGTTAGGATCTGTTTTTGTATCAATTAATAATGTCTGCAAAACATTTTCAAAAGCTGGAATTGCTTCTTCTATAAGTGCCTCTTTATCGCCTTTTTGAAGTACTTCGCTAATATTGTCATTAGCCCAGTACCTA
>MDSZ01214650.1_pt1 | contig 10582 bp, 10 predicted proteins | sample 811201 | NCBI WGS metagenome assembly MDSZ01 (sample SAMN05326647, study PRJNA326480) | marine metagenome | isolation source: seawater | place: Indian Ocean: North | collected 2010
AGCATCAATAACAGATTTTTTTGATGGTTTTCTTGCTAGGAAGTTTAATTCTGAGAGCAAGTTGGGAGCTTCATTAGATCCAATTGCAGATAAAATATTGATTGTTTTTTTATTAATTGGTATTTCAGTTCATACAGCAGATATATTTGTCGGTGTTTGTTCGAGCTTTATCATCGCCAGAGAAATTTTTGTTGCTGGTATAAGAGAGGCGGAGGCAGCATCATTTACTAAAAATTTAGAAGTCACTTTCTTTGCAAAATTAAAAACAACATTCCAGTTTGTTACTGTTTTAATCTATTTAGTTGGATTTTCATATGACAATGCTTTATTGATCTTCTTAGGAAGCTGGGCTCTTTTTCTAACCATGCTCATAACTCTAAAAACAGGCCTTGAATACTTTTATAAATTTTTATCTACAGATTTAAGATATGAAAATAGCAAATAGATTGATTGATAAAGATTCGGAGCCATTAATAATTGCTGAGATAGGCATTAACCATAACGGCTCGCTTGAAGAAGCAAAAAAAATTGTTAAATCTGCTGTCCAGTCAGGCGCAGAAATAATTAAACATCAGACTCATATAATTGAGGATGAAATGACGCATAAAGCAAAGGAAGTAATCCCTGGGAATGCAGAAATCTCAATCCATCAAATCATGTCTAATTGTGCTTTGAGCGAAAAAGATGAAGTAGAACTACAGAATTTCACTGAGGACTTAGGCGCAATATTTATAAGTACTCCCTTTTCGAGAGCTGCTGCCGATAGGTTAGAGAGAATGAATGTTCCTGCCTATAAGATTGGTTCTGGAGAGTGTAATAACTATCCACTAATTGAGCATATTGCAGATTTTGGGAAGCCAATTATTTTGAGTACTGGAATGAATTCAATAGATACTATTCTTCCAGCTGTAGAAATATTCAGAGAAAGAAACTTAGATTTTGCTTTACTTCATACAACGAACCTCTATCCAACCCCTAATCACCTTGTAAGATTAGGCGGAATGCAAGAGCTTGAAGAAAAATTTCCTGATGCATTAATCGGTCTCTCAGATCATACGCTTACGAATCATGCTTGTTTTGCTGCTGTTGCATTGGGTGCAAAAATTCTGGAAAGACACTTTACGGATTCTATGACAAGAGATGGGCCAGATATTGAATGCTCCATGGATCCTGCTGCATTAGAAGAATTAATAAATGGCGTTAAAATAATTAGCTCACAACTGGGTGGGAAAAAATTACCGGCTGAGGAGGAAGGAGTAACAATCGACTTTGCATTTGCAACTGTTGTTTCTATTGCAAGTATTAAAGCAGGAGAAAAATTCACTAAAGATAATATATGGGTAAAAAGGCCAGGTACAGGAGAAATACTCGCAAAGGATTTTAAAAGTATTATTGGCAAGCGAGCACAAAGAGATATTTCAATAGATCAACATCTATCATGGCAAGACATAGATGGCTAGAAAAAAAATTTTATTTCTTACTGGTACGCGAGCTGATTTTGGAAAATTAAAATCGCTGATTAAAATCACTCAAAAAAACAATAATTTTTTAAGCGAGATTCTTGTTACTGGGATGCATCTTCAGGAAGAATATGGTGAAACTATTGACGAAATATATAAATCTAAGCTAGAAAATATTTTTAGTTTTGAAAACCACCATGATCCAAAAATGGATATAGTTCTTGCTGAGACTATTAAAGGAGTATCTAATCATATTCATTGTTCAAAACCTGATTTAATTGTAGTTCATGGTGATCGTGTTGAGGCCCTTGCTGGGGCGATTGCTGGTTCTTTAAACAATATATTAGTTGCTCATATTGAAGGTGGTGAGCTATCGGGAACAGTTGATGAAATAATTCGGCATGCAGTTTCTAAAATGTCACATATACACTTTGTTTCGAATGAAGAGGCAAAAAAACGTCTAATTCAATTAGGAGAGGTCGATAGAAATATATTTATAATTGGATCACCAGATTTAGATTTAATGAATCCAGATAACCTGCCACCAATTGATTCTGTAAAAAAATACTATGAAATTGATTTTGATGTCTACTCAATTATGATGTATCACCCCGTAACTACCGAAATAGATAGTTTGGAAAAAAATATTGATATTGTTGTTAATGCGCTTGAAAAAGTTGATGAGAAATTTATTGTAATATTTCCAAATAACGATCTTGGCACCGAAGTAATTATAAGTAGAATCAATAAATTACATAAAAATAAAAAGTTTAAAATTTTTCCATCACTAAGGTTTGAGTATTTCTTAACTTTACTAAATAACTCTGAATACATTATAGGTAATTCAAGTGCAGGAATAAGAGAAGCGCCTTTTTATAACGTCCCTTCAATTAATATTGGAACTCGTCAATATGGAAGAGGTAAAGATGATTCAATCATTAATTGCGATCATAATATTCAAGAAATAATACAAGCAATTAAATCATTAGAGCATTCAGAGCGAAGCGGCAGAAATAATAGTAGCAATTTTGGCGATGGAAAGAGCGACATTAATTTTATAGAAATTCTTTTAGATAAAAAAATTTGGCAAACCTCTAACCAAAAATATTTCCAAGATCTTAAATGACAGCTCCAAGAAGATTAATTGCCAGGTTGGATGTAAAGAATAATTTTGTTATTAAAGGTATTCATTTAGAGGGCCTTAGGAAAATAGGAAATCCAAATGAGCTTGCAAAAAAATACTATTTTGATGGCGTTGATGAAATTGTATTTATGGATGCAGTCGCATCATATTATGATAGAAACAGCCTAAGTGAAATCATAAGTGCAGCTACTGAAGATATTTTTATTCCGATCATGGTTGGTGGCGGCATAAGGAAAATCAAAGATATCACAAATGCCTTAAATTCGGGTGCTGATAAAGTTGCAGTAAACACAGCATCAATTAAGAACCCTAATTTTTTGAAAGAAGGTGCTGAAGTTTTTGGTTCTCAATGTATTGTTTCATCTATTGATGTCAAAAAAGAGGGTGAAAATTGTTGGAGAGCTTACTTTGATAATGGCAGGGAGCCGTCAAATTTCATGCTTGAGGAATGGCTTGATATTGTTCAAGAAAAGGGTGCTGGTGAAATAGTACTTACCTCAATAGATAAGGAAGGAACAAAAAAAGGGTTTGATATTGAGTTGGCTGAATTTTCTGCACAGAGATGCTCTATTCCGTTAATTTTATGTGGTGGGATAGGGACTATTGATCATGTACATCAGCTTGATAATATATCGTTTGATGCTTTAGCGGTTGCATCTGTTCTTCATTACGAAGTTCTCGAAGTACCTTTAATTAAACAAGGACTAGTAAGAAAATGAAAAAACATATTCTTGTTCTTGATTACGGTATTGGAAACATTAAGAGCATCTTGGCTGCGTTTAGTAAGTTCGAACAAAATATTATTTTGGGTTCCTCAAATGAAGAATTTGATAACGCAAAAGCTGTTATTTTGCCTGGAGTTGGAGCTTTTAAGCATGGCATGCAGAAACTTAAGGAAAAAAAATTAGATTCTAAAATTATAGAATTTGCTTCAACAAAAAAACCAATTATGGGCATTTGTTTAGGAATGCAAATGTTGTTTTCAAATAGTGAAGAATTTGGTTCAACTGCAGGACTTAATCTTATAGAGGGGTCTGTAAAAAAATTACCATCTAGTGATAATCAAAAATTACCTAATATTGGATGGTTAAAAATCAAAATTAGTGATCAAGAAGAACCTTTAATTTCAAATATTAAAAGCACTGATTCCTTTTACCATATACATTCATTTTATGCTGAGCCAAAAGAGCCTAATAATATTCTTGCTAAAACAAATTTTTTTGATAAAGCCTACTGTTCTATTGCAAAAAAAGGTAACATCTTCGGTTGTCAATTTCATCCAGAGAAAAGTGGCGATCAGGGACTCGAGATAATAAAAAATTTTGTAGGAATATCAAATAATTATGACAGCTAAGAAAAAAACATTAGGTCTACCCGAAGAAGTCATTTTTTGCAAAAAATGTGTTATTTCAAACCAAAGACCAAGCTCATCTATAGAGTTTAAGAATCATCAAGGAGAAAAAAAACAAGTTATTCATTTTGATGAAAATAATGTCTGTTCAGCTTGCCGCTATCATGAAGAAAAAGAAAAAAATATTGATTGGGGAGAACGTGAGCGTAATCTAGTATCTTTGCTTGATTCCTTTAAAAGGTCTGATGGTGGATATGACGTTATAGTTCCTGGTTCGGGTGGAAAAGATAGCGCATTTACTGCCCACGTTCTAAAGTATAAATATGGAATGAATCCACTTACTGTAACTTGGGCGCCTCACTTATACACTGAGATAGGATTCAAAAATTTTCAAAATTGGATGCATGTAGGCGGTTTAGATAATATTCTTTATACACCTAACGGAGTTTTGCACAGAGAACTTACTAGGAACGCTTTTTTAAATCTGCTACATCCCTTTCAACCATTCATTATTGGACAAAGGATTATTGGGCCAGCAATGGCAAAAAAGTTTGGCGTTAAGCTTGTCATGTATGGTGAAAATCAGGCTGAGTATGGAAATGCTATTGAGGAAAATAAGAATGCTCTAATGAATATGGATTTCTTCTCTTCTGATAATCCAGAAGAGTTACTTTTTGGCGGAATTAAACTTAAAGAATATCTGGAAGGTGGAAAATATACTTTAAATGATTTTGCTCCCTATATTGCTCCAGACAGAAAAGATCTTATAGAAGCAGGTGTGGAAGTTCACTACCTTGGCTATTACCTTAAATGGGATCCACAAGAGTGTTTTTACTATTCAGTTGAAAATACTGGATTTGAATCAAACCCAGTTAGAACGGAAGGAACTTACTCTAAATATAGCAGCATAGATGACAAAATTGACCCTTTTCATTATTTCACCACATTAATAAAATTTGGTCTAGGTAGATGCTCTTACGATGCTGCTCAAGAAGTAAGAAATGAAAAAATAACCAGAGATGAGGCTATATATTTAGTCAAAAAATACGATCAAGAATTTCCTGACAAGTTTTTTCCTGAATTTCTTGAATATTTATCAATATCCGAAGATGATTTTTGGGAAACAGTAGAATCTTTTCGATCCGAACATATTTGGACAAAAAAGGACAATAGCTGGGTTCTGAGGGAAGAGATTAAATGACGAGTATAGAAAATTTGGCCATCATTCCTGCGAGAGGTGGATCAAAAGGAATTAAAAAAAAAAATTTACGTAAAATAAACGGCCTTTCTTTAATTGAAATAACTGTACGTGAGATTCTAAAATCAAATATTTTTGATAAAGTGGTACTTTCTTCTGACTCACAAGAAATATTAGAGCATGGCAAATCCCTTGAGATCGAGCTTCTTAAAAGACCAAAAACACTAGCTCTTGATAACTCACCTACTGAAAAGGTTATCATTCATGTGCTAAAGAAGTACTCCAAGAAAAATAAAATCCAGAATATCGGATTATTTCAACCAACTTCACCATTGAGAGACCATAAGGATATAAGAAACTCATTTAATGAATTTCGAATTAATAAAAACAGCACTTTACTATCTGTGTGTTCAGTGGATAGAAAATACCTAAAAATTCTTTATGAAGATAAAAAGAAAATCCGTTCAATTAAACCAAATTTTCCATTCATGCCTAGGCAAAGTCTTCCATCAGCATTTTTGCCAAATGGTGCAATATACTACTCTAAGGTCAGCCACTTTTTAGAGCATGAATCGTTTTTTTCTAATAATATGGGTCTATTTGATATGGATACCAGTAAGAGTTTAGATATTGATTCAGAAGATGACTTAAGGCTAGCAAAAAGACTTTTAAAATCGTAGTACTCTTAATTCGGCTATTAGTTCTAATAATGATAAAATTTGCTTCGGAAGCGGCTGGATGGCAGAGTGGTTATGCAGCGGCCTGCAAAGCCGTGTACGCCGGTTCGATTCCGGCTTCAGCCTCCATAAAGGATAATAAATAATGAATGAGAAAAAAAATACTTATACTGAACTTACTTTAGTTGAATTATTTGATGCCATAATCAAGCAAAAGTGGTTATTGATATCTATAACAATTATTTTTACTTTAGGCGCTTGTATTTATGCTATTAATTTGCCTAATAAATATAAATCTGCAAGTCTTCTTCAGGTATCTGGCATGTCTAGTGGTTCAGTAATGCAAGGAAATTCTTTGGGTGGATTTGCTGCTCTTGCTGGTATAGATTTTGGAGGCGGCCAAGTTGATGAATCTGTCATTGCAACTGAGCTGCTTCAATCTAGAGATTTTGTTGACTTCTTAATCAAAAATAATCAAGAATTTATTCCATTCCTAATGGCTTATAAAAAATTTGATTTTAAAAACAAAGTGGATAACTTTAATTCTGATATTTATGACATCAAAAACAAAGATTGGATAAATAGTGCACCTGCATTTGAGGATATTTATTTAACTTATCTTTCAGCAGTTACTGTAAAAAGAGACCTTGAAAGCGGATTAATAATACTTGAAGTTGAGCATGAATCTCAAAATTTTGCGTTTAACCTAGCTAGAAAAATTATATCTGAAGTTAATAACATTGATCGTGCAAGAGATTATGAGGAAGCACAGAAATCATTGCAGTATTTGAACAATGAGCTTGCAAAAGCTAATCTTTTTGAATTAAAAAGTTCAATTAATCAACTCGCATTATCACAATTAGAAAAAGTTATGCTTACAGAGGTAAGAGATTACTACTTGCTCTCACCTATAGAAAGCCCATATTACCCTGAGAGAAGGTCTTCACCAGTAAGAAGAAATATAGCAATCGGGGGAACCATCTTGGGATTATTGTTCTCAATATTCATAATTGTTGCAATTCATATCTATAAGACAAGGATACGTTTAAGTAATAATAAAGAGTTTTAAGAATGACAGTTCTTGTTACTGGTGGATTAGGGTACATTGGATCCAATACAATATGTGAACTCCTTGATAGGAAAGAAGAAGTTGTAGTTTTTGATAACCTCTCTAATTCAACTGTCGAAGTTTTTAGCAAAATAAAAAACTTGTATCCATTTGGAAAAATTCATTTCCTAAAAACCTCTCTACTAGATTTTGAGAAAATGGATTCGTTTTTGATGGATTTTAAAGTCTCATCTGTTATCCATTTTGCAGGGCTTAAATCTGTGCCAGAATCTTTTGATAAGCCAATTGATTATTATAAAAATAATATTTCAGGAACAATAAACTTGTTAAATTTAATGGATAAACATTCAATTTATAATCTCGTTTTTAGCAGCACTGCTGCACTTTATGGTAATTTAAATCTAAATTCCTCAAATGAACTTGATAAAGTAAATATTATTAACCCTTATTCATTTACGAAATTGTCCATTGAAAAGATTTTAGAAAATTTATCCAAGGATTTATCAAAATGGAAATTTGTATGTCTAAGGTATTTCAACCCCGTAGGTAGTGATCAAAGTAATAATTTTGGCGATAACCCTAATATCCCAACAAATATATTTCCTTTAATTGGTAAAGCAGCATTAGATAAGTCAGTTAACTTCGAGGTTTATGGTGATGATTATGATACACCTGATGGATCTGGTATGCGTGATTATATTCATATAACGGATTTGGCAACAGCTCATATTAGCGCACTTGAATTTTTAGACTCAGATGAATCATTAAAAAATAGAGAAAATTTTGAAATTTTTAATGTTGGTACTGGCAAAAGTTTTAGTGTCTTTGAAGTCATTAGAGAGTATGAAAAAGCTTCAGGTAAAAATATTAAATTCAAAATTTTAAATAGACGAAAAGGTGATATTGCATATAGTTGTGCCGATGTAAGCAGAATAAATAATCTGATGGGTTGGACAGCCAAAAGAAACCTTCAAGATATGTGTTTAAGTGATTGGCAATTTAGGCTTAGAACGCGTGAAAGATAGTATTTTTGCTTTAATTCTTCATCTTTTTAAGGGCATCGAGAAAAAGAGGCAAAGACAATACTATTATTTGCTTATTCTGACACTTTTCGCATCAATAGCCGAAGTTATTAGCTTAAGTGCTATTATCCCATTCATCTCAGTAATCACAGATCCAGGTATTCTTGATGGAAATCAATTTATTGAATTCTGCAAAAATTTTTTCAGACTTAAAGACAACACTGACTTAACAATTTTCCTTTCATTGGTTTTTGGGATTGCAGCTTTAATAGCTGGTTTATTTAGGTTGATAGTACTCAGATATAGTATTTTTATATCAGTAAGAACCGGAGCTGATATAAGCAACATGATGTACACAAAAATACTCTATCAGTCTTATTCATATCATGTTGCAAGAAGTACTAGTGAAATTATAAGCGGTATCACCCAAAAGGTAGCAGCCGTTACAGCATCATTTACATCATTTACGAGAATTATTACAAATTCAATATTATTTATTTCAATTTTAATAACCTTGATAATTGTAAATCCAACTGCTTCGGTTATAGCCTTTGGTGTGTTTGGGTTTCTATATTTCTTAATTGGCTTTGCCACAGAAATTCGTCTAAAAAGTAATAGTAAGTTAATTGCATCAAACCAAACTTTTATGGTTAAGTCACTTCAAGAAGGTTTAGGATCAATTCGAGATGTAATTTTAGATGGATCTCAAAATTATTACTCAAAAATTTATGCGAAATCTGTAAAGACATTATTTTATGCTAATGGACAAAATAAATTTATAAATCAGTCTCCAAGGTATCTCATGGAGACTTTGGGATTAGGATTAATTTCATTATTGGTGGTGGTCGTTATTTTTAGAGGAGCAAATATATTGGAGGCTCTGCCAATCTTTGCCTTGTTTGCTTTAGCAGCACAAAAAATGCTGCCCCTCATGCAACAAATTTTTGGTAATTGGTCAATTATGAAGGGCTCTACTGCCGGTCTTATAGATGTGATTGATATTTTAGATTTGAATATAACAATTCCTCATAATCAAAATAACAAAAAACTAATTTTTTCTAAACAGCTTGAACTAAAGGATATTTCTTTTAAATATCCTGGAGAAAAGACACCCAACATTTATTCTCTTTCTTTGAAAATCAAAAAAGGCGATCTAATAGGTTTTATTGGGGAAACAGGAAGTGGGAAGAGTACAACTCTAGATATAATTATGGGCTTACTTCAGCCTGACTCTGGAAAGTTAATTCTCGATAATCATGAAATCTCTAGAAATGATATCTATCCCTATCAACAAATTATTTCACATGTCCCACAAGCAATTTTTCTAGCCGACAGCTCTTTTACTGAAAATATTGCCTTTGGGGTTCCTGAAAACCAGATTGATCATAACAGGGTAAAACGAGTTGCTAGAGCTGCTCTTTTAGATGAGTTCATACTTTCCAAGCCACATAAATATGAAACTCATGTAGGAGAAAGAGGAGCAAAATTGAGTGGAGGTCAAAGGCAAAGGATTGGTATTGCTAGAGCTTTGTACAAAGAATCAGAAATTCTTATTTTAGATGAAGCTACAAGCGCCTTAGACAATAAAACCGAAGCTGAAATAATTTCATCAATTGTAAACTTCAATGAGTCTCTTACAATTATTATGGTTGCTCATAGGCTAAGCACACTCTCAAGATGCAAGACAATATATAGACTTGAAAATGGCAGAATAGTAGATGAGTTGAAATATGAGGACTTGCAAAAGAAATAAATTTTGAAAAAAATTATCGCTCCATTAATTTCAAAAAATATTGAGTTAGTCAACTATTTCAAAGGCGAAGATTGCTACATCTTTGGCAATGGCTCTTCAATAAAGTTTCTTGATTTAGATTTTTTTACAGATAAAAAAGTAATTGGAATTAACCATATTCTGCTTCATAAAAAATCAAAACAGTTAGATCTTGCATGTATAGTTTTACCTGAAAGCTATTTCTTTTATTCATATTATAAAAACCCATATACAAAAAGAATTCAAAAAAATTTATTGGGTAGTTTATTCAAAATGAAGTTAAAAGAATTTCCTAATATAAGATTGTTTACAAGCGTTACTAACTTTTTTGGAAATTCACATAAATTAACAAACTATATACACCACTTTGGTTTTAAGAGTGCAAATAATAAAAAATTGAGTATAGATAAAGAGTTTAGCTTCATGGCTGGAGGTCTATCCACAGCAATTGGAGTTGCTATAAACTTAGGGTTTAAGAAAGCAATTCTTGTGGGATGTGATTATCTTTTAGACCCTGTAAATAATGGACATTTTTATACGTTGCCAGTAGAAAAAAAAGAGAATAAAAGACCTACGAAGCCAGCATTTATTGATATTGCAAAGGAGTTTATTGAGCTTGAATTACTTTCACCATTTTCAAGCAATGGAATAATTAATACCGTAGAATGCAATCAAATCTTTAAGGGACATAAAATCAAATATAAAGAAAATTATGAAATCGTTGAAGAAAAGGATATAAAAATTTTGCAAAAAGCATTCGAAAAGAAAGACTTAGTTAATCCAGTAAAATAAAATATTATTATGAACAAGATAAAGTATGGTAGGCAAGACATTTCTGAGGATGATATCGCATCTGTTGTAAAGGTTTTACGATCAGATTTATTAACTCA
>MDSZ01042506.1_pt1 | contig 10581 bp, 12 predicted proteins | sample 811201 | NCBI WGS metagenome assembly MDSZ01 (sample SAMN05326647, study PRJNA326480) | marine metagenome | isolation source: seawater | place: Indian Ocean: North | collected 2010
AAAACAAATTAGCTTAAGTGGTTCAAGAAATTACAACGGCACCAATATTATCAGCTCTTCTGATTTAACTGTTGGCAATATCATTGGTAACGAAACATTAACTCTCACTGGTTCAGCCTCATTATCATCAGCAAATGCCCAGTCAAAATCAAGTTTAGCATCAACAGCAGGACTTTCTCTATCTGACGGATCAAATGGTGGATTGGCTAGAAATTACACTTTAACTGGAAGTAACCAAGAAGTTACTATTAATAAAAAGCCTATAAAATTAAGTGGTTCAAGAAAAATTAATAGGATAAATAGGAACGTAAGACTTACATCAGGTCAATTAAGAATGAATAATCAAGTTAAGAGCGACAATGTAAAACTTTCCGGAAGCACTAAAGTCAGAGTAACTAGAGAAGGATTACATAAAATTAGTACCGACGGATTAGTATTGTCGGGTAGAGATGCCTCTAACTATACTCTTTTAGGTGAAGCTCACGAATTCCTATTTGAACTTAGAGCTAAATTTAAAGCCATAAAAAATATTGAAAATAAAATAAATGAGTTGGCGAAGTCAGGTAAAAAAATCATTACGGGAGCTACACAAGCCGTTCCCAAGGTAGTGGCAATGACAAGCTCACCAAGTTCCGGACCAGCAGCAGGAGCACCTTCTCTTGGTGGCGGACCAACAGGCGGAAGCGGAACAGGAGGATCCTCAAGTGGTGGTGGCTCATCAACAAGTGGGCCTGGGGGAGGAAGCTCAGGAGGAGATCCAGGTAGTGGAGAGTCTGTTGCTGAGGAATAATTAAACAAACGACTTAATTAACTTTATTTAAAAGTTTTTTCCATAATTTTTTTGCGATATTGATTCCTGATAAATCAAAGATCTGAACAATTCCAGTTGGCGACGTTATGTTTATTTCCGTAAGTTTTTCATTTATTAGATCGATGCCAACAAAAAATAATTTTTCCTGTCTAAGAGTTTTTTTTATTGTAGAACAAATCTTTTCTTCTTTTTTTGTCAAAGTAGTTTTTTCGGCTTTACCACCTAAATGAAGATTCGCTTTAAATTCACCTTCTTTTGGAATCCTATTAATAGAGCCCTCTGGTTTTCCGTCAATTAAAATTACTCTTTTGTCTCCATAAACGACATCATCAATGAATTCCTGAACAACAACAGGGACTGAATATTTTTTTTTTAAATCTTCGAATATTTTTAAAGCTCTTTTTTGTCTCGTGTTTTCGACTTTAACAACCCCTTCACCACCCTTATTATATAAAGTTTTGATTACCAATTTTCTGTGTTTTTTTAACATCCTCAAAAAAACTTCTTTGCTCTCAGTAATGCAATTTTTAGGCATTAGATCATTAAAATAAAGTGGAAAAATCTTCTCAGTAAAGTTTTTTATGCTACTTGGGTCATTTACAAAAAAAGGTCTTTTGTTAAACTTCTTATGCATTTCTAAAAGGTAACAATTTGTTAAATAACTTAGATCAAACGGTGGGTCCTGTCTGATAAAAAAAAAATCAAATTTATTTAAGTCTTTTTTTTGAGGTGAACATGGTTTAAGTCCTTCCTTTGAGACCCTGTGAGCAATTGTAAAGGCTTTGTTATTTTCGTAAGAAAGATCAGAAGGGTAACAAATCCATACTTCTATGCCTTGACTTTTAGCTTCTTTAATTAAGCTAACTGAAGTATCTGAATTCAAATTTAACTTATTGAACGGATCCATTTGAAAAATTGCAGATTTCTTTTTTTTATTTTTGATCATTTTTACTTGGTAAAGAGACTATTATTACAAGCCTTTTAATATCTTCCATTTCCCCTAAGAAATTTTCTAATTTGGTCTTTTCTTCTATCGACGAAGCCGTTCCCATAACGTAAACGTTTTCATTTACTACATCAATGGAATAATTATTACTGTAAATCCCAGATTCAAAAAGCAATCTATTTTCTAGTCTTGTTTCAAATAATAAATCGTCAGCTCTTTCAGAAAATGAAAGAGAAGATCCTATGTTGATCTCATTATAAATGTTCTGAATACCTTTGACCTTCCAAACTTCTCTAATAAGTTCTAACCTTTTCTTCTGACTTTCTATATTTCCTGCCAATAGAACATTTCCGTATGAAACAGAAACTTTTATATTCGTAAAGTTCTTCATTTCTATTTGTGATATTTTAGATATTACTTTTGTCATTAAAAGTGTATCGTTAACAGAGGCTGAAAAACCTCTTGTTGAAGTTGAAATATTCCCTACGATAGCTCCTATTGAAGTAAACGGTGAACAAGAACTCATTAAAATAAAAATTAGTAAAAAACTAGTTATCTTTACCAACTAATACCTCTCTTCTTCCAACATGATTAGCCGGGCTTACTATCCCTTCAGATTCCATTTTTTCTATTATTCGTGCTGCTCTGTTATAACCAATTTGAAGATGTCTTTGGATAAAACTAGTTGACGCTTTTTTTTCTCTACAAACAATTGATACAGCTTTATCATAAAGTTCATCTCCGCCCTCAGAAAAACCAAGAGAAATATTTTCAGTCTCATCTTCTTCTGTTGTAACAGATTGAAGATATTCTGGTTCACCCTGACTTTTTAAATGGTCAACGACAGCTTGAACTTCCTCTGTTTTTACATATGGGCCATGAACTCTTAACAACTTATCCCCTAACATTGTTATTAATAAATCGCCTTGCCCAAGCAATTGTTCTGCACCCTGCTCCTCAAGAATGGTTCTACTGTTAATTTTATTAACAACTTTGTAACTAATTCTTGTGGGGAAGTTTGATTTTATGGTTCCCGTTATTACGTCAACAGAGGGTCTTTGCGTTGCGACTATTAGATGAATTCCAGCTGCCCTAGCCATTTGAGACAATCGTTGAATTGCTGATTCAATCTCTTTGCCTGAGGTTATCATTAGGTCAGCTAATTCATCAACAACCACTACAATTTTTGAAAAAATTTGCAGGTCAAGCGCTTTCTTTTCAAAAATTGGTTTTCCAGTTTCTGAATCATATCCAACTTGAGTCTCTTTAAATATAACCTGACCATCATCTAGTATCCTTTTGACTTTTACATTATAATCCTCAATCTCTCTTACACCTAAATGAGTCATCATTTTGTATCTTGTCTCCATTTCTTTAACAGTCCATTTCAATGCTGAAATAGCTTTTTTTGGATCCGTAACTACCTCTGTAAGTAAATGAGGGATGTCTTTATAAACTGACAACTCTAACATTTTCGGGTCAATTAAGATTAGTCTACATTCCTCTGGGGTAAGGGAATATAAAAGTGACAACAACATTGCGTTTATTCCCACTGATTTACCTGAGCCAGTCGTGCCAGCTACTAAAAGATGAGGCATTTTTGCTAGATCAACAATCACAGGACTTCCAAAAATATCTTTGCCTAGAGTTAATGGAAGTTTAAATTTTGTAGATTTATATGATTCATCGTCTAATAATTCTCTCAAAAAAACTGTTTCTCTATTTTTATTGGGTATCTCTATTCCTAAAGCATCTTTACCTGGAATAGTTGAGATCCTTGATGATTTAGCACGCATCGATCTCGCAATATCATCTGACAGTCTTATTACTGTGGAAGACTGAGTCCCAGGAGCTGGAGTTAATTCAAATAAAGTAACAATTGGGCCTTGTTTAACTTCAGTGATTTTTCCGTTTACTTTAAAATCTGATAACACATTGCTCAACATTGCTGTGTTAATTTCTGTGTTCTTTTTATTCTCAATATCTAATGATGGATTTCTTTTGGGTTTTTCTAACAGATCAAGAGAAGGAAATTTAAAATTAAGGTTTGTGTTAGGGGAAGATCTTTGTTTTCTTTTAAGTGAAGAAAAACTAGTCTTAGTTGTTGTTTTTTTTTTATAAATTTCTTTAAAGTTTAATTGTTTTGTAAGCTTGAGATTATAGGCAATAAAAATTACAAAATTTAAAAGTAGCTTTGACAGGGTAAAAAAAATATCTTTTATTAACGTAGCTCTTAAATCAAATGATAAAATTATAAAGAAAATATTCAGTAATATAAGTACGATAAATAAATAATCTTTATACTCAAAGCTTTCAAAAAAATAATCTATATAATTTGCTAAACCTTGACCTAAAAGACCTCCGTTCAAGAAAAAGTTAAGATTTATTTCAGAGAAAATCTCAAGAATAATACAACTAGTTATCAATGAAAATGGTAAACTTGACAAATTATACCAAGTCAATTTTTTTTTTATTAAAATTCTAAATGAATGAAAAATCAAAAAAAAAGGAATTAAATATGAAACTTTGCCAAAAATTTCTAGAAGAAATGATGACAAAAATGAGCCAGCAATTCCAAAAAGATTATCATAATCTGAATTTTTTGAATCGTAAGAAAAAAAACTATTATCACTTTGATTAAAACTTAAAAGCGAGATAAAAATTAACATTCCTATTGAGAATAATACAAGGAATAAAAAAGCTTTTTTTAAATTTTCTTTAAATTTTGTAAACATTCACTAATTTAATATATTTACATTATATTTAAGAAAATTGTAAGGAGTTTTGTCTATTCAAAAAAAACATAACATAGTAATAGTTGGTTGTGGCTTGGTCGGAATGACATTTGCCTTGTTTCTAGCCAAATATAAAATTAAAGTCACCATCATAGAAAAAAACAAAAGCTCTAAGCTATCTAAAATAGATGACTCAAGAACTTCAGCTATTTCTCAAGGTACCTCAAGAATACTGAATGAGATTGATATTTGGGAGAGAGTAAAAAAAAATGCACAAGAAATCAATTCAATCCTTGTTAAAGAAGGAGATAGAAGCGTCATAGATTTTGATTCAAAATTAATGGAAGAGGGTCCCTTAGGGTTTATAGTGGAAAATAAAGTTCTCAAAAAGACAGTTCTCAAAGAAATTATAAAATCTAGCTATGTTGACTTAATAAGTGACACTAAAGCTTCAGAAATAACAAATGAAGATAGCGATTTAGTAAAAATCAAAACAAATAAAGGAAGAATTGAAGCAAAGTTGCTAGTGGGAGCGGATGGAAGATATTCAAAAATTAGAGAAATGTCTGAATTTAAATATTATTTCAAAGATTATAGACAAAAAGCATATGTATTTAATATTACTCATTCTAAACCTCATAAATCTCTGGCATTAGAATATTTTTTCTCATCAGGTCCTCTAGCACTACTTCCTATGAAGAGTAATAGTCAAAACAAATCATCAGTTGTTTGGACCAATGAGTGTGAACAAAAATTTAAAAATAGAGAGAGCCTTATCAACGAATTCAAAAAAAAATACCGTGATTTTTTTGGGATGATCTTGAGTACTTCTAATCCTGTGGAGTATGATTTAAACATTTTTTATTGTTATAAATTCTTCAAAAACAAGGTTGTTCTAATTGGTGACGCGTGTCAAGCAATCCATCCAATAGCTGGGCAAGGACTTAATTTAGGCATAAGAGATTCATATTTCTTAGCTAAAAGTCTTAAGGAGGCAGACGATCTAGGTTTAGAGTACAGTGATTCAATTGTTTTAGATAAATATACTCAAAACCGTAAAATCGATAAAAACCTTTTGATTCAATCTACACATAATTTGAACAGATTATTTTCCAACAACTCTCTTGCATTCTCATTATTTAGAAAAGTTGGAATGAGAATTTTTAATAAATCAAAATTTTTAAAAAAGCAAAGTATGCTTTTTGCAATGGGATTAAAAGACGTCAAACTTTAAGGCCAATTTCATACAAATAATCCCAACTATAAATTCCGGTGTTGTGGCTATCACTAAATAGAATTCTGATTGCGTAGTTTCCAACTCTTTCTATTTTATTAATAAGCACTTTATTATATGCTTTAAAATCTGGGTTATTAAGATTATTTTTATTCTCAGCAGAGGGACTAAGTGCTCTAAGTTTTGATGAAAGCAAAACTAGATATTCTTTATTACTGTATTCTATTATTATAGATTTCTTATCAATAGATAATTTTATGGACTTAGGTACCATTTTAAAGCTATTGAGATTTTAAAATAACAATGTTATCAGTAATTTTATAGATATTCTTTAAGTCTTTAGTATGCAATGTTCTCTTTTTTTTATCGTATGAGAGGCTTCTACCTGTCTTTGGACAAATAAGTAACCTTAAAATTTTTTCATCAAAACTTTTCATATTAAGAAGGAGCGGCCCCTGAAACAAGACTTTTATTTTCATTTATAGTCATCTTCATCAAAGATAATAAAATATCTATTCTTTCATCTATATTTTTAGCTTCAAGTAGTGCTTGTTTTTCATTTTGGTCAAAAGGACAGCCCATTGCTATTGAATTTACAACATCTTCATCACTAGATACTTCTATTGCTTGCCAATCAGCACTAATTGAAATTTTAGATAAAAAGGATTTTAATATTTGCATAAACTCAGCTCTCTTTTTTTTATCGCTTAGCCTTTGAATATCATAATCGTCTTTGAAATTATTCCATTTTACCTCAGCTTTTCTGAACCCTTTTGAGATAGATAATTCTGCACCAATTTTGAAACGGCATAGCCCCTTTAAAATTATCTCATATCTGTTATCATTTGTTTGAGAGAACGCCGTTATATAGCCAGCGCATCCTATTGAATAAAGTTTAGGATTTTTTGAATTATCTTTGTTTGCAACTGTTTCGTTTGGCTGAACTATTCCAATTGTTCTTCCATTTGAAAGGGCATGATCAAACATATGTAAATAACGATTCTCAAAAAGATTTAAAGGTAGCTTGGCCCTTGGAAGAAGCAAAACTTTTTTTAAGGGAAATAAAGGAAGCACTTTTGGGAGATCCTTAAATTTTTTTTCAAAACTGTACATCATTATATTTATATGCTCCTATTATAAAGCAAATCAAAGACTTATTTAATAAATTTTTAATCTTTAGTAATAATATTGAAATAAATCTATTATAAAGTATATTTAACTGTCTAACTTTAGCGGGAATAGCTCAGTGGTAGAGCATCACGTTGCCAACGTGAGGGTCGCGAGTTCGAATCTCGTTTCCCGCTCCATCTCAATAAAACAAATTAGAAAAGTCTTTTATTTGTAAAATTTTAATAAAACAAAATATAAATTAACTAATTTGTCTTTATAGTATAAAGCATTATACTATAGTTTTGAACAAAATTGATTTAAATGTATATTGTATAATTTATAATGGGCAAAAATTTAGTTATCTCTTTTTCTAAAGCATTAGAAGTATTAAAGAAGTATAGGTACAAAGCAAGAAGAGAGTGGTCAAAGGAAGAAAGGGTTCTTTTTAAAATCTGTAACTTTATAGTTCTTTCAAAAAAAAGAATAAACAAGATTTTTGAAGCTACATCAAGTTTTAGCAAGCTAAGTGATAAAAGTCATTATAACTACAGCGAATATGAAATACTCCAAATTAAAGAGTTGATTTTGGAAAATTTGGAGAGGTGTTTTCAAAAATTCAATAAAAAGATAAGGTTTTTGAAAGAGTCTGATGTTCAAGATCTTTTTGATCATTTAGATCAATTAAAGGAAGAGAATACAAGACTACAAAAAGAAAATGAAAGACTTCAATTCCTGGTAGAAAACTATTTAAGAGAAAAAAAGCTTCTCAACAATAAAACTCTAAGAGATATAACAAAAAGAAAAGGTATTAGCAAAAAAAAAGCAAAAAATGAAGATGTAAAGCTAGATAAAAAAAGTGTTAAAAGATTTATTGAAAAATGGGAGAGAGGAATGACTAGTAGTGAAATAGTCAGAGAACTAAAGGAAGAAAACCTTGTCTTAAAAAATGAAAAGAAAAAGAGTTTTAACCTTAAAAAATAGGATTACTTAGCTTGCTTCTTCTTTTCGTACATAGCAATAAAATCTACAGGGTTTATCATTAATGGAGGAAACCCACCTTCTCTTGAGCAATTAGCAATTATTGACCTTAAAAAGGGGAAAAGAAATTTAGGGCATTCAATCAATAATATCCTTTCGAGTATCTCTTGTTCTGCATTCTCTATTGTAAAAATACCACAATATGATCCTTCAATAACAAACAATGAATCATCTCCAACTTTCGTCTCACCCTTTATGACAAGCTCTACCTCGTGAATGTTAGGACCGTGATCAGGGAGAGTTTTAGTCTTGACATCCACATCAATCTTAAATGTCGGGTTCGAAGAAAAGTTCTTTAAGGAGTCAGGAGCTCTTGGATTTTCAAATGATAAGTCTTTAAGATACTGAGCATTAATGATAAACTTCAGATTATTAAGATTTGAATTTTTTTTTTTATTTGCCATATTAGTGTTTCATTATAGGTTAGAAACAAATATAATACATAAAAAGAAAGATGGCTTCCATATAAATAAATTAAAATGAACAATATACCTTACATAGACATATTAATCTTGGCAATGATAGCCGTTTTCATTATTAATCGATTGAGAAATGTTTTAGGAAAAAAAACAGGAAATGAACAGGACATTGTAGAAAAATTTTCAAGAAATAAAACTAATTTTAAAGAATCACCACCAGACCAAATATCAAATGATAATAACAAGAAAAAAGAAAAGCCAAGAGACATTTTTTTCCACCAAGATCCAACTATCAATAGTAACTTGAGAAAAATACACAAGTTAGATAATAATTTTGACTCACAGAGTTTTCTAGACGGTTCAAAAAAAGCATTTGAGTTTATTATAAAAAATTATTCTGAAGAAAACTTAGACTCAATAAAGACTCTCCTTTCAAAAAATATCTTTAATGAATTTGATACTCAGATAAAAAAAAGAATTCAAAAATCACAAAACCTGGATATAACGATTATCAGTGTTAAAGACGCAGAAATTTTATCTGCAAATCTTCGATCAAACAATGCCATAATATCAGTTAAGTTTAGTTCCGAACAAGTACATGTTATCAAAGATCCAGAAGGTAAAATTATTGAAGGTGACAATAACCAAATTTTAACTATCAATGAAAGCTGGACATTTAGTAAAAATATGAAAAGCAAAGATCCAAACTGGGCATTAGAAAAAATTGAAGAAAGCAATTAATTTCTTCCTCCTAGTTCTTTTATTAATTACTTCTCCCTCACTCTCCTCGGACAACACTCCTTTTGATAGATTAAAATTAGAAAACCTAAACTCATTTTTTTTAGGGTTCAAAAAAATTTGTGTTTCTAAGAAATTGCTTAAAAACATATCTAAGCACTCATCTTTTCCAAACTTTGGGACAAAAGAGAGCTGGAGGAAGATCTGCAAGAAAATAATAAATAAAAAAAAAATAGATAAAAACTTTTTACAAAAAAATTTTTATTTAAAACAGCTTCGTAGAGAAGATGGCAAATTAACAGGATATTATGAACCGTTAATAAGTGTGTCAAGAACAAGAACAGAGGAATATAACGTTCCAATTTTGAAATTTAACAAAAAATTTTTAAAAGTAAAAAGAGAACAAATTGAAAGAAATTACCAAAATAATGATGTCTTGCTATGGACAAACGATATAATTGATTTATTTTTTTTACAGATCCAAGGCTCTGGAATTGGCGTTTTTGAAAATAAACAAAGAACTAAAATTATATATAACGGAAATAATAATAAAAAATACACCTCAATTGGAAATTTTTTAATAAAAGAAAGTTTGATTGAAAAAAAAAATGTAAATTTGTTTACAATAAAAAAGTTTCTAAGGAATAATCCAGATAAAATCAATTATATTTTAAATCAAAATGAAAGATATATCTTCTTCAAAGTTGCCAATCAATCTCTAAAAAACCCCTTGGGTGCTCTAGGCTTGGAACTTATCCCTTTTATAAGTATAGCAATCGATAAAAAATACTATCCGTTAGGAATGCCTTTCTTACTTTATGAAAAAAAAAAAAACTCCTACAAAATTGTATTAGGAATGGATACAGGTTCAGCAATAAAAGGAAAAAATAGAGCAGATCTCTTTACAGGAAGTGGGGAGAAAGCAGAAAGTGTTGCGGGAATGATGAAAAATAAATTGATTTTATACTCTCTTGTTCCATACTGACAATGTAATGTCAGACAAAGAATGGGAAATTTTTAAAGAAAAGGTCCAGCCAATAAAAGCTTCAGGAAAAGTTAAGTATACAAAAAAAAAAACAACTGCAAGCTCAGTCCAAGAAAGAAAAGTAATTAATGAAAATTTTAATGAAATAAATTTAGAAGAACAGTCTGAAGCAATAAGACAGCTTGACAAAAATATACTGAAAAAAATAAAAAGGGGTAGTTTAATAATTGAAGAATCACTTGACCTTCACGGGTATACCCTCGAAGAATCAAAAGAAAAAGTAGTAAAATTTATTGAAAAAAATTATAATAATAAAAAAAGATTTCTCTTAATCATCACTGGAAAAGGCAGGAGACTTGGCGTTTCAGAGGGATGGAGAGGTGAAGGAAAACTTAAAGAGAACGTTCCACATTGGTTAAGTTCGGTTTATTTATCAAAGTATATTTTATGGTTTGACAAAGCAACATCTGATAAAGGTGGCGATGGAGCATTAATGGTTTATTTAAAAAAATCAAAGAATGAATTTGGTTAAATCTGCATCCTTATAGATATCACCAATTTGATC
>MDSZ01216675.1_pt1 | contig 10580 bp, 6 predicted proteins | sample 811201 | NCBI WGS metagenome assembly MDSZ01 (sample SAMN05326647, study PRJNA326480) | marine metagenome | isolation source: seawater | place: Indian Ocean: North | collected 2010
CATCTATTGCGCGCGCAACGGCGTTCACATCATCGACCTCGTGCAGACCGCCGTCTGCATGAACAACGCCTACAAGTGGACGCGCTCTGCAGCCCGCAGCGGCAAGCGTTTCCTCTTCGTCGGCACCAAGAAGCAGGCTTCCGAGGTGGTGGCCCACGAAGCGGCCCGTTGTGGCGCTTCCTATGTGAATCAGCGCTGGCTGGGCGGCATGCTCACCAACTGGACCACCATGAAGGCTCGGATTGATCGTCTGAAGGATCTGGAGCGCATGGAATCCAGTGGCGCCATCGCCATGCGCCCAAAGAAGGAAGGTGCGGTGCTTCGTCGCGAGCTCGATCGTCTTCAGAAATACCTTGGTGGTCTGAAGAACATGCGCCGTCTTCCCGATGTGGTGGTTCTTGTGGACCAACGGCGTGAAACCAACGCAGTGCTCGAGGCTCGCAAGCTCGACATCCCCTTGGTCTCCATGCTGGATACCAACTGCGATCCTGACCTCTGCGAGGTGCCCATCCCCTGCAACGACGATGCTGTTCGCTCTGTGCAGCTGGTGCTGAGTCGTCTTGCCGATGCCATCAACGAGGGTCGTCACGGCTCCAATGACCAGCGTGGTGACGACGGCCAAGGCTGAGTCAAACCACCTCTCGATTCATGCCGCCCTCCTGCCGCTGCGCGAAGGCGGCTGTTCTGATTCCCCCCATTCTTCACCCGTTCATCCGATGGCTGTTGCCGTATCCGCCAAGCTCGTCAAGGAACTCCGCGACAAGACCGGCGCTGGAATGATGGACTGCAAGAAAGCTCTTGCAGCCACCGAAGGTGATGCCGAAAAAGCCATCGAATGGCTGCGTCAGAAGGGCATTGCCAGTGCAGAGAAAAAATCTGGTCGCACCGCTGCTGAAGGTGCGATCGGCAGTTACATCCACACCGGCGCCCGTGTTGGTGTGCTGGTCGAAGTGAACTGCGAAACCGACTTCGTGGCACGGGGCGACATGTTCCAGGGGCTGCTGCGCGACGTCGCAATGCAAGTGGCCGCCTGCCCCGGTGTTGAGTACGTCACCACCGACGAGATCCCTTCTGAAATTCGTGAACGGGAGAAGTCCATTGAGATGGGTCGTGACGATCTCGAGGGCAAGCCCGAGCAGATGAAGGAGAGGATTGTCGAGGGTCGAATTAACAAGCGCCTTAAGGAACTGGCTTTGATGGAGCAGCCCTTCATCAAGGACAGCTCACTCACCGTTGCCGAGCTTGTGAAGCAAACCGCCGGCAAGATCGGTGAGAACGTCAAAGTGCGTCGTTTCACCCGCTACACCCTTGGCGAAGGCATCGAGGTCGAGGAGACCGATTTCGCGGCTGAGGTCGCTTCCATGGCCAAGTCCTGATCTTGACCGCGGTGTCGGAGCGTCTTCAGGGCCATGACCCCGATGTGCAGCTGGCACGTCTGGGTGCGCGTTGTCGATCTCTGGCACCAACCCTGTATCGCGAACAAGCTATTTATCTTCAGCGGCTGCGGGACAGGCTTCCGACTGCCGTAAAAACGGCAATTCAAACTCTTCTCTGTGTGCTCCCGTCCGATCAACGAAACGATCTGGGTGAGCATCAGCTGCAGTTTCAGGAGCGCATTGATGCGCTCCTGAAACGTTCTTCCACGTTGATCACGGTTGAGCAACTTCTGGTGTTGTCAGCTCGGCTGAAGAGGGAAGAGCGCCGGCTGCGCATGCAGCAGCTTCAGGCATTGACGGAACGCGCTCATGAGCGCGCAGATGCACCAGAACTGGATGACTCATCGTCCACACCACCCGCAGAGTCGGTGGGTGTCGAATTGAGTCTGGACCTTCCGCTCGAGCGGCCTGATCTGATTGAGGGATTGCTGCCTGTAGATCCTGCGTTGATGCCCTCCGAGGCGACCTCTCGCTCGGAGTCGCACGACCTCGCCGCATCGTCGTCGTTGGATCCTGGCTCGGAGCAATCCGAACTGGAGGTGTTGCGGTCGCTCTTTGTGATGGCTGGGGATTCATTGGAACCCTCCACTGCCGAATTGGATCGACGCCCTGATCTTGAACAGACGGAGATCAACGCCGTTGAGCCGCTGCAAACCAACGATCAGCTGATGCCTGCGACCGCGAGTGGGCTGTTGCATTGGTTGGATTGCTTGGACGTCGCTTTGAGTCGCCGACTTCGCAATTTGTCCCATGCCATCAATGTGGAGCTGATGCGTGCCGGCATCACCCGCAGTCTTCTCCCCATTCAGCTGCTTGACGCTGTGATCAGTGGGCAGCTTCCCTCCCAATCGGCACCATCCAACCTGTTGAAGCTGACCTTGCCTCTGACGTTGATGACGGAAGAGCAGTCGTTGCAGACCATTTGTGTGTTGGTAAGACCTGCTGATCTCGAATTCGATGATCACAGCCTGCGGCGAATTCGCAGTCGTCTTCGCCTTCAACGCCGGGAACTCGGCAGTTGGCTTCTGAAAGAGCGACACTGGCAGCATCGTGCGCGTGTTCGAGAGGTCCAAACCCATTGGTGGCCCAACCAGCCGGAGACGCCTCCTTCCAGGTGACACCGGGGCTGGACCGCCAGGCCCTGGAACGATTTTTGGTGTGGATTCGACCGCTTCAGCAAGCGCTCTCTCTCGAGGCTGATCGCGGTTTCGCTGATTTACAGGGCCGCAAGGAGCATTTCCACAGTTTCATGACCAGGGAGCTGGCATCCCCTCCAGACATCCCCTTGCCTGGTGATGTTCCCGAGCGGCTGCGAGTGTTGGCCGAGGGGTTCGCTGACTACCCCTCCCACAACGATGCAGACCGACGCCGTCAGGTCACGGTGGCTCGTCAGTGGTTGCATGCCTTACGTCAGCGACTCGAACCTTCTGCACCAATGGCGCCGCCACGGTTGAAGGTGGCGCAGCCGTCGTCGACCGCTCCAGGATTCAGCGGATCCACACCATCCCTGGATGCTCCACTGGGGCAGGTGCGTGGGATCGGCCCCAAGTTGGCTGAGCGACTGGCCAGTCTTGGTTTGCTGCTGGTGCGCGATCTGCTGCTTCACTACCCGCGCGATTACGTGGACTATTCCGCGTTGCGTCGCATCGAAGCGTTGGTTCCCGGTGAGACGGCCACGATCGTGGCCACCGTCCGTCGCTGTCATGGTTTCACCAGTCCGCGCAATCCCAATCTCTCGATCATCGAGTTGCACCTTCAGGATCCGACTGGACGGATCAAGGTGACGCGTTTCCTGGCCGGCAAGCGATTCAGCAATCCCTCTTATTTGCATGGTCAAACCAGGCAGTACCCCAACGGCGCCACGGTTGCTGTGAGTGGTCTGGTGAAGGACGGACCTTATGGGCTCAGTTTTCAGGACCCCCTCGTTGAGGTGATGGAGAGCGCCCAGGCCCCGTTGCGTTCGAGCCGGATCGGTCGTCTGCTGCCTGTGTACCCACTCACGGAGGGCCTGACGGCAGATCGCTTCCGGGCGCTGGTGGCGCGTGTGCTCCCGGCAGTGCGTCTCTGGCCGGAACCGCTGCCGCGCGAGCGTCGGCAGGCGCGGCAGCTGCTCAGTCGCGACAAGGCTCTGGTGGCAATTCATCAGCCAGAATCATCGGAGCAGCTTCAGCAAGCCAGGCATCGCCTGGTGTTTGATGAATTTCTCCTGTTGCAGCTTGGCTTGATGCAGCGACGGGCAGCGTTGCGACAGCGTCCTGCGCCGTCCCTGCGCTGTGCATCCGACCGAGATGGCCTGATGGGGCGTTTTCTGGAGCTACTGCCATTTGAGCTCACGGGTGCGCAGCAACGGGTTCTCGCGGAGATTGAACGGGATCTGGACCGGCCCGCGCCGATGGCTCGGCTGGTGCAGGGAGATGTCGGCAGCGGCAAGACTGTCGTGGCTGTGGCAGCGCTGCTGAAGGCCATCCAGGCCGGATGGCAAGGGGCAATGATGGCACCGACGGAGGTGCTGGCGGAACAGCACTACCGCAGTCTGTGCACCTGGATGCCGCCGTTGCACGTGACGGTGGAGCTGCTGACCGGATCGACCCCACAGAAACAACGGCGCCGCATCCTTGCGGATGTTGCATCGGGCGCTTGCAAGATCCTCGTGGGGACCCACGCGCTGCTGGAAGACCCCGTCGGTTTTGAGCGGTTGGGTCTTGTGGTGGTTGATGAGCAACATCGCTTCGGTGTGCGTCAGCGCAACCGATTGCTGGGCAAGGGCTTGCAGCCTCATCTGCTCACCATGACCGCCACACCGATCCCAAGAACTCTGGCCTTATCCCTCCATGGCGATTTGGATGTCAGCCAGATCGATGAGCTGCCACCGGGCCGAACGCCGATCAAGACGGCGATGCTTTCGGGCTCCAGCCGCGATGAGGCTTACCAGCTGATCCGCGATGAGGTGAACAAAGGCCAGCGTGCATATGTCGTGCTGCCTCTGGTCGAAGACTCAGAAAAGATGGATCTGCGATCCGCGGTGGAGGTGCATCGCCAGCTGGCAGAGGAGGTGTTCCCCGATCTTCACGTGGGTCTGTTGCATGGACGGCTGGCCAGTGCGGATAAGCAATCCGTGATCCGCAGCTTTGCTGCAGGAGACTCGCAGGTGCTGGTTTCCACCACGGTTGTGGAAGTTGGTGTGGATGTGCCGGAGGCCAGTGTGATGGTGATCGACCATGCCGATCGCTTCGGGCTTGCGCAGCTCCACCAGCTACGCGGCCGCGTTGGACGCGGCGCTGCAGCGTCTCACTGTCTGCTGATCAATGACAGTCGCAATCCCTTGGCAAGGCAGCGGTTGGAGGTTCTGGTGCGATCCACCGACGGCTTCGAGATTGCCGAGATGGACCTTCGTCTTCGCGGTCCAGGTCAGGTTCTGGGCACCCGTCAATCGGGCCTGCCGGATCTGGCTCTGGCGAGCCTTGCTGACGACGGATCCGTCCTGGAGGAAGCGCGGGAAGAAGCCGCCGACATTCTTGCGCAGGACCCAGAGCTTCAAGACCATGCCGTGTTGAAGCGGTTGCTTGAGGAGCAGCGCAGTCGCGTGACCTCTGCCGCACAGCTCAACTGAGGTGCGCTTGAGACTCCCTGCCAACGCCCATACGATCACTGGGGTGTGGTGAGCTGTCGGATGCGACGTCCCTGGAACGATGTGGTCATTGCAGACTGCGGTGAGTCCTTGGTATCGCTCAAGTCTCGCTTCCTCTGTTTGGAACCGCACCCTTACGTGCGGGTGGGGGCTCCCTACGGCGAAGGTGCCGACCCTTACAGGCTTCGATCCGGCGTGCTGGAGCGATTGCACAAGGCTCAGGATCAGTTGTCGATGGCCCATGATTCCGCTGCAGGATCTCTGCAGTTGGCCATCTTTGATGCCTGGAGGCCGGTGCAGGTGCAGGCCTACATGGTTCAGCACGCGACGGTCGAACTTTGTCACCAGCGGGGGATCGATCCCGATGATCCGGCTCAGTTGGAAGCGCTGGGCAGGGTTCAAAGCGACGTCAGTCAATTCTGGGCACCGCCGAGTCGGGATCCTGGGATGCCACCGCCCCACAGCACTGGAGCAGCGGTGGATCTCACCCTTGCTGACATCACCGGGACGGTGTTGCCGATGGGGGGTGAGATTGACGCCATCGGTGAGGAATCGATCCCTGATGCCCATGCCTCAGCAGCGGAACAGGATCCAAGCGGTGACGCTGCCCTCTGGCATCGGAGGCGCTGTCTGCTTCACGACGTGATGAAAGAAGCCGGTTTTGTCCGGCATCCCAACGAGTGGTGGCACTTCAGTCACGGTGACCAGCTGTGGGCCTGGTCGGTGAATGCTGAACGAGCGATCTATGCCTCGGTTCCCAGCAGCTGATGCACCGACTGGTCACCCAAGCGGTTGATGTGAGCTCCAAAACTGCGACGGACCCCGCATTGTTTCCAGTTGATCAACAACGGTTCCAGCGTTGATTCCAGCTGATCGAGAGGCATTTTCTGCAGGAAGGGACGCGCCAGTGTTTGCAGATTCGGGGTGCCTCCAAGCCACAACTGGTATTGATTCACGCCACTTCCCACTAGGCCCAGTTCGGCCATGTAAGGACGGGCACAACCATTCGGACAGCCGGTCATGCGCACCAGCAGTGGCTGATCGATCTCCAAACGTTGCAGCAAGGCGTCGAGGCGATCAAGCACCGCTGGAAGAGCCCGTTCAGCCTCCGTGATGGCCAGTCCGCAGGTGGGCAGTGCTGGACAGGCCATGGCATGCCGGGCCAGTGGTGCCGGCTCACCTGGGAGTTCAAATCCCAAGGCGTCTAAGGCCGCTTTGATAGCGGGTTTCTGGGGCGCTCCGATGTTGCACAGCAACAGATCCTGGTTGGCGGTCAGACGCACTTCCAGCTGATAGGTCTGCACTAACTTGCGCAGGCCAGTCTTGACCTCACCTTCGAGCCTCCCGCAGGTCAGGGGGAGACCCACGAACCACAGCCCCTTCTTCTGGCGATGCCATCCCAGGTAGTCCTCCAGTTTGGGGCGCGGTTCAAGCCGGAGACCCTTCAGTTCACCCTTGAAATAGGTCGATTTGAGGGTGGAGCGGAACCAGCTGATTCCCTTGTTGTGAAGCAGGTATTTCATCCGCGCGTGCTTGCGCACCTCACGGTCACCGTGATCACGCTGCAGTGCCATGATCGACTGCAGTAGATCAAAAATGTCGTCCGCCTTGACGTAGCCGAGGGGATCAGCGGTGCGGGCAAAGGTGTCGTCTTGGTTGTGAGTTCGGCCCATGCCGCCACCCACATACACGTTGCAGCCTTTCAAGGCACCGGAGGGATCAGCAAACGCCACCAGACCGATGTCTTGCGTCAGCAGATCGACTGAGTTGTCTCCAGGAACAGTGACAGCAACCTTGAATTTGCGTGGAAGGTAGGTGTCGCCATAGAGCGGTTCGGCATCACTGCCTGAGTACACCCCGCCCTCGTGTTGCCGGGTGCGTGCTTTGCGCACGGCTGAGGTGGGTTGGAATCGGTAGCTGTGATCGCCATCGATCCACATGTCGAGATACGACCCCTCAGCGGCTTCAGGGCTGAGCAGATCAGCGATTTCATCAGCGAGCTTCCGGGCTGCCGGGTAAGCACCTTTTTCAAAGGGAGCTGCTGGTGCCATCACATTGCGGTTGATGTCTCCGCAGGCCGCCAGGGTCGAACCCAGATTGCTGATGATTGTGCCGATCACCGTTTTGAGATCCGCCTTAGGCACGCCGTGCATCTGAAAGGCCTGACGCGTGGTGGTGCGAAGGGTCCCATTGCCGTAGCGATCGGAAAGATCATCCAGAGCAGCGAATAGATCGGCGGGAATTCGTCCTCCCGGATTGCGTAGCCGCAGCATCATCTGCCAGCAACGAACCTTGTCGGTCTTGCGCAGCTCGCGGTGGTTTTGCTGGTAGCTGCCGTGGAACTTGAGCAGCTGAACCGCGTCTTCACTGAAGCGAATCTCTTCGTTGCCCAACTCTGTGAGCAGAGGTTCACGCAGATGGCCGCTGTATAGCTTGCGTTTTTCAGCTTTTGAAAGTGCCGTGTCGATCGACTCCGTCCGATCGGCAGGACCATCCAATGCCGTGTGGATGGCAACTGCCTGCTTGCTGGAGGTAGCTGTCACACCTTTGCTCACACGTGCAATGTCGTTCTCTTTGAAATTAGCGAAGCGGCGTCCAATAAAGTCGCAAATTGCATTGGCACGTGAGTTGGCGAACACGTTTCTGCTCGAGATCGGTACCGAGGAACTTCCGGCAGATTTTGTGCGCTCCGCTCTTGAGCAATTGGAGCGACGTGTTCGCAGCGATTTGAAGGAGCTGCGGCTTGATCACGGTGCTCTAACGGTGACGGGAACGCCGCGGCGTCTTCTGGTTGAAGTGCGGGATCTGATCGACGCACAGCCTGATCTTGAGGAAGATCGCAAAGGTCCTCCCGTCTCCCAGGCTCTCGTGGATGGGCAGCCAGGGCCAGCAGCCATCGGCTTTGCCAAACGCTGTGGTGTGGATCCTCAGGAGCTGGAAGCCCGTGACACGCCGAAGGGCCCCTGCCTCTTCGCCCGGGTTTGCACGCCCGGTCAGGACAGCTGTGCCTTGCTTCAGTCCTGCATTCCCCAGTGGATCGATGGGCTGCAGGGCCGGCGATTCATGCGCTGGGGCAGCGGTGAGCAGCGTTTCAGTCGTCCAGTGCGCTGGCTCGTCGCGCTGCTGGGCGATGCCGTGGTCCCCGTCACCCTGGCGTCTTCCGATCCCGTTGTCCATAGCGGCCGTCGCAGCCGTGGCCATCGTCTGCATCAAGAATTAGACGAGATCCGTTCAGCGGAAGAGTTGCGCTCCCAGCTGGCCGCAGCGGGCGTCGTGGTGGATCGTCAGGAGCGGGCCGAAAGCATTCGATCTTCGATCGCTGATCAAGCAGTTGCCTGCGGGGGTGAAGCGGATTGTCCTCAGGGCTTGTTTGAGGAGCTGGTGGATCTGGTTGAAGCGCCGCGAGTTCTCAAAGGTGAAATCGCTGACCGCTATCTCGATCTCCCCCCTGAAGTGATCGTCACCGTGATGCAGTCGCATCAGCGCTACGTGCCGCTGAAACGCCTGGAGGCCAGCGCCGATCCGTTGCAGCTTGAGGCGCGCAGTGTTCTGTTGTCGGATTATCTGCTGGTGAGCAATGGGCTGCCGGATGCTTCCTCAACGATCGTGAGTGGTAATCAGCGCGTGCTCGGGGCCCGTCTCGCCGATGCAGAGTTCTTCCTCACGGTGGATCGACGACAGCCCAGCGAAGACCGTCGCCAGGCGCTGGATCGTGTCACCTTTGCCGAAGGCCTGGGCAGTCTTCTGGACCGCAGCGAGCGGATTAGTTGGGTGATGGATCAGCTGGTGGAGGCACTCAACATCAACAACACCCTCGCTGGCCATGCGCGCCGGGCAGCCCATCTCTGCAAACACGATCTGGTCAGCCAGATGGTGGGCGAATTTCCAGAACTGCAGGGACTGATGGGCGGGAAGTACCTGCTGGAGGAAGGCGAGCCCCGTGAAGTGGCACTCGCTGTGGCGGAGCACTACCAACCGGCCGGGGCCGGCGAAGCGCCGCCATCCAGTGATGCCGGAGCCCTGCTGGCACTGGCTGAGCGCCTGGAACTGCTCTTCAGCATCTTCGCTAAGGGCGAGCGACCTACTGGTTCGTCGGACCCCTACGCGTTGCGTCGAGCCGGCAACGGCATTGTTCAGATTCTTTGGGATCGCGGTTGGCGTTTGCCGCTGCAGACGCTGTTTAGCCAGGCTGCCAGCCACTGGGCTGAACGCTTCCCGGCCTTCCAGGTTGAGGCGACCTCGCTTGCTGATGATCTCGGTCAGCTGTTGCGCCAGCGCATGGTGTCTCAGTTCGAAGAGGATGGCTTCCCGATCGATTTGGTGCAGGCCGTCAGTGGTGAGGGCGTCACCAACGAACGCCTGCTTCAAGACCCTGTGGATGCGCGCGAGCGTTTGCTGCTGCTTCGGCAGCTTCGAGTTGATGGTCAGCTTCAGGCTGTCCAGGCTGTCGTGCAACGTGCTGCGCGTCTGGCGGAGAAAGGTGATTTGCCCGCAACGCAACTGACACCGGCTGAGGTGGTTGATGCCGGTCTGTTCGATTCCCCCAGCGAAGCGGGACTGATGGCTGCACTCGAATCGCTGAGCCCCCTGGCTGAAGCCTGTGATTACGGCGGTTTGGCTGCTGGTCTTCAGGCTGCTGCTGTCGCCCTCGAGGCCTTCTTCGATGGTGAACAGAGTGTGATGGTGATGGCGGACGATGCGTCAGTGCGTCGCAATCGACTGAATCTGCTGGGGGTATTGAGAAATCAGGCGTCGGTGCTGGCACGTTTCGACAACATCCAGGCTTAATCAAGGGGGAGTTCCGTCGGGGCTGACCAAAGCCAGAGACCGTTCATGACGCTGAAGCGGGACTTGGTTGTCAATCAAAAACCCCGGCTGTACTGAAGTCAGCCGGGGTTTCTCTGCAAGCTGATTGGATCGTGTTCAGCTCGTGGTCACCGTTGAACGCTCTTCGCTGCTGGTGGTGGCGTCCTTGTCGTTGGACGCAGTCTCGTTGTGCGTTTGCGCTTTGATCGCTTGGGCGGCTTCCTCCGCTAGGAAGTCACCGTCTGATCGACCAACGGCCGAGGGCACAGCGTCATAGTCGGCCGGGGCCAGGGCCTGACCGCGCAGGAGGCTTCCCAGGGTTCGCAGGGTGAGTTTGATCTGCTGCCAGGGATTCATCATCACGACACGCTTGTAGAGGTAGCTGTCGAACGTGAGTTTCTGGACATCGCGGTCATCGCACATCTCCACGAAGGCTTCGCGGGCCGCGTCGTTGCGATAGAAAATCCTCTGCAGGATGTCCAGAACGGCGTAGGTCGCACCGTACTTGCGATCCCAGCGCTTCAAGTAAGTGGACTTGATCTCTTTTTCCGTTGGGATCTTTGAGCCGTTGGCTGAAATCTCAACAATGGCTTCGGCACACATGCGGCCGCTCTTTGCGGCGAAGTAGATGCCTTCACCGGAGCTTTTGGTGACGTAACCGGCAGCGTCTCCCACAAGGGCCATGCGGCCAACAACGCGACGGGGCCGGG
>MDSZ01030426.1_pt1 | contig 10579 bp, 9 predicted proteins | sample 811201 | NCBI WGS metagenome assembly MDSZ01 (sample SAMN05326647, study PRJNA326480) | marine metagenome | isolation source: seawater | place: Indian Ocean: North | collected 2010
GAATCGGCCATTCCAAGTTTTTGCGATCCCTGTCCAGGGAATACCCAAGCAACAGACATAAATCTATTCAATAAATCATTAAGAGATTAAATCGGACCATGCCATTTTATAAAAGCAGCCCCCCAACTCAACCCTGCACCAAAACCACTTGTAGCTATGAGATGACCTTTTTGAATTCTTTCATCTCTCACTGCTTCATCGAGCATTAAAGGAATTGTTGCTGCCGAAGTATTTCCGTAATTAGAAAGATTAGTTAAAACCTTAGAGTAGGGAATCTTAAATCGATCTGCTACAGCATCAATAATTCTCTTATTTGCCTGATGAAGAAGAAGCCAATCTATAGATTCAGAGTTAATTTCAAGTTCTTGCATTAAATTTCCAAGAATTAACGGTACTTCTCTCACTGCAAACTTATAAACCTCCTGTCCATTCATTTGAATAGGTAAAAAGCCACCTTTCTGATAACTTGTCTCTTGAAGTAAAGCTTGAAAATCTGAAATTTGAGGAAGTGTCAAACAGTCTCCTCTCTGACCATCAGATCTAAATTTAAATCCAAGCAAATCATCTTGAACATCAGATGCTTCAATAGCTACAGCACCAGCACCATCCCCAAAAAGCACGCAACTTTTTCGATCATCCCAATTAACCCAACTTGATAACTGATCTGCTCCAATCACCAATGCTCGTTTCATAGATCCACTGCGCAAATATTGAGATGCAGTAACCAATGCAAATAAAAAGCCACTACAAGCAGCCGTAAGATCAAATGCTACGGCTTTATTGGCCCCAACACCAGCTTGAATCTTTGTAGCAGTTCCAAACAAATCGTCTGGAGTAGATGTTGCCAGGATCAACAAGTCAATACTTTCAGGGTCCCATCCAGCCATTTCTATAGCCAATGAACCTGCTTTTTTACAAAGCTGAGAAAAAGATTCTAATTCAGATACTATTCTTCTTTCTCGAATACCAGTTCTTGTACTAATCCATTCATCACTTGTATCTACTCGAGAAGCAAGTTGCTCATTGGTAATTCTTTGATGAGGAACAGCACTGCCACTCCCCATCAGAGTAATTCCTAAGTAATTGTGGTGAGTTTTAGTCAAACGAAGAAATTTCTTACCTGGAATCAGTCAAACACAACATAAGCACTGATGAGTTAAACATCCGCAGTCTTTGAACCTTGTAGTTTTGCTAGATCATCCATTACTCCATGACTAGCAGCAGAATGTGCGATACGGAGAGCACTTACTACTGACAAAGCCTTACTACTCCCATGACCAATTACACAAATACCGTTAACACCTAACAAAAGAGCCCCTCCATGCTCTGCATGATCCAAACGTTTTTTAATTCTTTTCAGATTACTTCGCAAAAATGCAGAACCAACTTTACCTCTCCTACCTCTAGGTAACTCTGCTCGCAAAACATCTAATAAAACACCACCAACAGACTCTAAAAATTTAAGAAGCACATTTCCTGTAAAACCATCACAAACAACAACATCAAATTTGCCTGACAAAACATCTCTACCTTCACAATTTCCAATAAATTTAAATCGATCCTCATTAACTAATAATTCATAAGTCTTCTGAGACAGATCATTACCTTTACAAGCTTCTTCCCCAATATTTATAAGACCTATTCTAGGTTCATTAATTTGCAGTACATCCCTAGAATAGATATTTCCCAACAAAGCAAACTGATGTAAATAAATTGGTTTGCAATCCATATTTGCTCCAACATCTAAAACTAAAACTGGCTGCGCTGGGTCTTTAGTAGGAAACAATGCACCAATAGCTGGTCTATCAATACCTTCAAGTCTACCTAATCTGAAAATTGCTGATGCCATTAATGCTCCTGAATTTCCTGCTGAATAAACAGCCATAGCATCGCCTTTTTTAACCAAATCCATTGCAATGTTTATGCTTGCATCTCTTTTTTTTCTTACTGCCGTAGCTTCATCATCCATGCCAATTGACTCTCCACTAGCAACAAGTTCAATATGACCATCAGAGACTGCTTGATTCAATGATTCAGTTATACCTAGTTCATTTGCTGAATTAATAACCTTCTCAACTTCACAAACAAATTTAATACGGAGCGGAAGTCTTGTTATTGCTTTCAAGCAACCTTCTAAAATAGGCCCAGGTGCATAGTCTCCTCCCATTCCATCTACAGCTATCCATATTCTTTCAGAGTCTTTAAAAGAGTCTTTATCTAAAACATTTATTCCTCCTTGCAATCTTCTTAAAGGATCAAATACCAAAGGCTGCAAAGTACTTCTCGCCATTGATCCAGCCGTGGAAACTACAGATCCAGCACCAGAAACAACTGAACCCGCAACATTACCAGCTGCAGAAGCAGAGCTTGTTGCAGTGTCCACAAGGCTAGTTACGGCTGCATTACGCCGATACCAAATAACTAAACGCCTAATAGCTTTAGGACGATTATTTTTTGCCCGAAAATCATTTTCCACAATATTCTTTTAAGGTTTATCTTGAGCCATTGGATCAACAATACGTTGAAACAAATAACCTGTTCCTCTCGCAGTAAGAATCAATTCAGGATTTGCAGGATCATCTTCTAATTTTGATCGCAATCGTGAAATATGTACATCTACCACCCTAGTATCCACATGTCTTTCAGGAGTATATCCCCAAACCTCCTTTAATATCTCTCCTCTACTAAAGGGCTCGCCAGAACGACTAACTAAAAGTTCAAGCAAGCTAAATTCCATGCCAGTCAAACGAATTCGTTCATCACCTCTAAAAACCTTTCGTTTATTAGTATCAATTCTAAAAGCAGCTACTTGGATGACACCAGAATTAGGCAATCCAGCTATCTGTTCTTTTTCAATTCGTCTCAAAACGCATCTAATACGTGCTTCAAGCTCCTTAGGGCTAAAAGGCTTAATAACGTAATCATCTGCCCCTAATTCCAGACCTGTGATCCTGTCTGCTACATCTCCTAAAGCAGTTAGCATGACAATTGGAACATCAGACTCTTTTCGTAATTCTTGAATGACACCATAGCCATCTAACTTTGGCATCATTACATCGAGTACAACTAAGTCGGGTTCTAGGTTCCGAAATTTTTCAAGAGCTTCATTCCCATTTGATGCAGTTACAACTTGATAACCGATCATTGATAAACGAGTTTCCAGAATTCTACGAATACTGGCCTCGTCATCAGCTACGAGAATGATTTCTTTAGATTGACTTGTAGCCGTCATTTGTTTTTGGCTTGTTCGGCTCTAAGGCTCGATTGTAAACGAACCTCGAAGAAGGCTTAAATGCCTTTCTTTATTCAACTACATTCAACTTTCTTTACACAACTTAGTGAAACGAACTAGCACTATTTACATTTGTCAAAGTTGCGGAGCTGAAACCGCTCAATTCTTTGGAAAATGCTCTAGCTGCGGGGCCTGGAATTCAATCATAGAAGAAAAAATTTATTCCTCAAAAGAAAAATATAGAAGTAAATCAATTATCGAATCACAAACAAAAATTAAGTGTCGTTCAGAGCCTATCTCTTCAATTAAAGCAAATACAGTCTCTAGACTTTCCAGTGGATATAAAGAATTTGACAGAGTGCTTGGAGGCGGTTTAGTACCTGGCTCTCTTGTTTTGATTGGAGGAGACCCTGGGATTGGGAAAAGCACATTATTGCTTCAAGCAGCTACTGAAATAGCGCTAAAACATTCAACTATTTATATCAGTGCTGAAGAATCTGCCAGTCAAGTACAAATGCGTTGGCGCAGATTAGAAAAAATTGAATCCAATCTTCATATTCTTTCAGAGACTAACTGCGAAATAGTTCTTGAAGAACTTGAAAGGTTTAATCCTTCCGTCGCAATAATTGACAGTATTCAAGCTTTACAAGATCACACAATTTCAAGTACGCCTGGCTCAATATCACAGGTCAAAGAATGTGCTGCATCATTACAGCAAATAGCAAAAACAAAGAATATAGCTTTATTAATTGTTGGCCATGTGACAAAAGAAGGAATGCTTGCAGGCCCAAAAGTACTTGAACATCTTGTTGATACCGTATTAACCTTCGAAGGTGATAGGTTTGCAAGTCATAGGCTATTGAGAGCTGTAAAAAATAGATTCGGTGCCACAAATGAATTGGGGGTATTTGAAATGCAAGACAAAGGCCTAGCAGAAGTTTTAAACCCAAGTGAACTATTTTTAAATACTGAACTAGCCTCTGGGGTCGCAACTATAGTTGCCTGCGAAGGAACAAGACCATTAGCAATAGATATACAAGCTCTTTTAAATCAAACGACTTATGCAAGCCCTCGCAGAACGGCAACTGGAATAGAAAACAATCGGCTTCATCAAATACTTGCTGTTATCGAAAAGCATATGAATCTAGTTCTATCTCGTTTTGATTGTTATCTTGCAGTTGCTGGAGGTTTAGAAGTTGATGAACCAGCAGCAGATTTAGGAATTGCAGCAGCAATTATTTCTAGTTACAAAAATTGCAAGTTGCCTGCAGGTACAGTTTTGATTGGCGAAATTGGTTTAGGTGGACAGCTGAGAACTGTTGGTCAAATGTCTCTAAGACTTCATGAAGTTGCAAGATTAGGTTTCAAGCGTGTAGTAATACCTAAAACAATGGGAAAGGAAAAAATAAACAATCACAATATAGAAATAATTGAAGCAACTACAGTTTCAGAAGCTTTAACAAGCGTATTAGGGATAGATATATAAAAAATCAACTCTTACAAATAAACATCTATTTTACTTCTGCCAGTTGTTTTTAACCAATTCTCAATATCAAGATAACCTCCTGGATAAAGTCTAACGGCTTTTGTCCATACTTCCGCAGCCTTGTCAAACCAAATATCACTCTCATCCTCTTTCCCTTCTTGTTGAGCTAAACGTCCTCTTTTTTCATAAATTAAGCCCATATTCTTTAAGCATGATGGTTGTTTTGGATTTTCATCTAAAGCCCTTACATAAGTTTCTAAAGCCTTGTCTTCATCACCATTACTCATATAAATAATTGCCATGTTCTTAAGAGTCTCACCCCTATCTACAGCATTTTCCTCAAGTTTTAAGCTCTCTTCATAGTTTTCAAGTGCTTCAGAATAATCCCCATTATTCTGAGCAGCAAATCCTTCGCGATAGTAGATGTATGCTTGTTTCTCTTTGGCTGCTATTGGCATCACCTTTACAATTCCCTCAGCAATCACAGTGAATGCCTTGTCTAGAAAATTGTCTTTGTTATTACTTCCTGGCACGGCAAGGTAAATATTCAAATTTGCAACCCTATCTTGACCTATTTAGGGCTTATAGACTAAAAGAATGAAATTATTGTTTTTTAAAAACACCAAAAGTAAGCTTGATAAATAGTCATTAGCCTTAATTTAAAGAAGTCTCTGAATAATCTTTAATTCGCAAAGTCATGCAATCTCAATTCTATTCAATCTTATTAGACATTGAAGGAATGAAATGTGGCGGATGTGTAAAGACTGTCGAACAAACTCTTTTAAGCGAAAAAAATGTTCTCAATGCAAGTGTGAATTTAGTAAAGCGAACAGCGCTTGTAGATCTTAAAGACGAAGAATCAATTGATCAAATACTTAATGCACTATCCCAACGAGGCTTTCCTGCAAAACAAAGAGTTTCAGAACACATAAACACTCCATCCCACTCACAAGATCATCTGATTAATCGCTGGTGGAGCCAGTGGAAACAATTAATGATTGCTTTATCATTATTGCTTTTATCAGTACTGAGTCATCTTGCAGAAAGCAAAACTCTTGAAATACCAATTCTTGGTTCACTGATCTTTCATGCAAGTTTGGCAAGCTTTGCAATATTTGGTCCAGGTCAAAAAATTTTAAAAAGTGGCCTGAAATCGGCTTGGTTCCTCACTCCCAATATGGATACTTTGGTTGGGATAGGAGTATTAAGTGCCTACTTCACTAGTTTAAGTTCATTAATTTGGCCTGATTTTGGATGGCCATGTTTTTTCAATGAACCAGTAATGCTTCTAGGTTTTGTTCTACTTGGAAGATTCCTAGAAGAAAGAGCCAGGTTTAGGACAAATAAAGCGCTTCAAGAATTAGCAAAATTACAACCAGATAAAGCAAGATTACTGATTAATGAAAATCAAACTCAGGAAATACGTGTTGGCGCATTAAAGCTTGGCGAAAAAATCCAATTACTTGCAGGAGATAGAAATCCTATTGATGGAATTGTTGTAGAAGGAAACTCTTATGTGGACAACTCAAGTATTACTGGAGAATCAATTCCTATCAATGCGATTCCAGGACAAGAACTGCTTGCAGGAAGTCTCAATCTAGATGGGACATTAACTGTTGAAGTAACGCGAATAGGGAAAAATACATCCTTAGCTAGAATTATTGGTTTAGTTGAACAATCACAAACAAGAAAAGCTCCAATACAAAGCCTGGCCGATCAAGTAGCAGGTAAGTTTTGTTATGGAGTTGTATCTCTATCTGTATTCACATTCTTTTTTTGGTGGAAAATAGGAAGTGCGTTATGGCCAAATGTACTTTTAGCTTCTGGGCAAGGTTTAATAAATACTCATCACAACATGCTGCATTCCTCGTTAGGAGAAAATGCACAAACTCCAATAGGACTTGCAATTCAACTATCAATAGCAGTTCTTGTCATTGCTTGTCCATGTGCTCTTGGCCTTGCAACTCCTACAGTGATAACAGTTGCATCTGGACAAGCGGCAAAGAGAGGCTGGCTTTTTAAAGGCGGTGATGTAATTCAAAAAGCTTCTGAAATCACTCAAATTATTTTTGATAAAACAGGTACACTAACAATTGGAAGGCCAAAAGTTATTGGATACCTTGCTTCAGAAAATGATGTAAAACTCATACAAATAGCAGCAAGTATAGAGCAGAATAGTAGGCATCCAATTGCTCATGCAATCCTACAAAAAGCAATAGATGAAAATATTACATTACTGAAAAGTGTTAATATAAAAACTATTCCTGGCAAAGGAATATTAGGAGAATTAAATAATATAGAAGGGACTGTAAGGGTAGGTCAAATAAAATGGATTAAAGAAGAAATTAATGAATTTAACTCAGAGCTTGAAAAAAAATTAGACCTTGCTAAATATAGTGATCAATCTATAGTTGGTGTTTCAATAAATAAATCTTTACTTGGTCTAATTATAATTGATGACCAGCTAAGAAAAGATGTTGGCATTTCATTATCAAGATTAAGATCTTTAGGTTTTAATTTAAAAGTCTTAAGTGGAGATAGAGAGAGAGTAGTCATTCGCATTGGTAAAAATCTTGGCTTTGAAGAGTCAGAATTAGGATGGGAATTAATGCCTGAAGACAAATTAAAACATCTAGAAAATTTCAAAAAAAATGGACGCGTAGCAATGGTAGGAGATGGCATTAATGATGCTCCTGCGCTAGCAGCTTCTGACCTTGGGGTTTCTATTGGAACAGGAACACAAATCGCTCAAGAAACTTCCGATTTGATAATCATGGGAGACCGATTAGAAAGCTTGCCAGATGCTCTTTTATTATCAAAAAAGACAATTGAAAAAGTGAAGCAAAATCTTTTTTGGGCATTCGGTTATAACATCATTGCTTTACCAATTGCAGCAGGAATACTTCTACCAAGATTTGGAATATTACTTTCACCACCTATTGCTGCACTACTTATGGCCACAAGTTCAATCACTGTCGTAATAAATTCTTTAACTCTCCAAAAAACATGAAAGGACGTTTGATTGCAATAGAAGGAATTGATGGATGCGGAAAAAGCACGCAAATAAGACATCTATCTGAGTGGTTGCCCAATAGTGGTCTTATGCCAGAAAATGCAATTTTACATATAACTCGTGAGCCTGGTGGAACAGATTTAGGGAAATCATTAAGAAAGATTCTTCTTCATGCTCCCAAAGAAGAATCACCATCTCCTTTAACAGAACTATTACTTTATGCTGCAGATAGAGCACAACATATAAGTCAGGTCATTGCTCCTCTTCTGGAGAAAGGGGATTGGGTTATAACTGATCGTTTTAGTGGCTCTACACTTGCCTATCAAGGCTTTGGAAGAAAATTAAATATTGATTTAATCAATAATTTAGAAAGCATCGCTACTCAAGGAATATCTCCTGATATAACACTTTTACTGAATCTATCTGTCAAAACAAGTTTAAAAAGAAGACAACAACAAACAAAAGATAGGATTGAAGGTGAGGGTTATGATTTTCTCGAAAAAGTTTCTTCAGGTTTCGCCACAATTGCAAAAGAAAGAAATTGGGTAATTATTCAAGCAGAGAAAAATGCTAGTCTCATTAGCCAGGAAATCGAAGAGCAACTTTATGATTTGCTAAAAAAATAGTTAAATGTTAAATAATCAATTAATGGCTAAAGATTCTGATAGTTTAATGCATCAGAAACTAGCAAAAGAATTATTAGATTCTTCTATAAAGAAAGGTTATATAGCACCTGCATATCTTTTTTCAGGACCCAAAGGTGTAGGACAAGAAGAAATGGCTATTAATTTTCTTTCCAATCTAAGTAATAATTATATAAAAAAGTTAGGGAGAAAAGAACGTCTTCAGAAATTCAATCATCCAGATCTATTATGGATAGAACCAACTTTTATTCATGAGAATAAACAGATAAAAGAGTCTATTGCTAAAAGTCAAGGTATATCAAACAAATCATCATCAAAAATAAGACTAGAACAAATTAAAGAAATAAAGCGATTTTTAGCTAATAAGCCTATTGAATCAAGTCATGGAATGATAGTAATTGAAGATGCAGAAAAAATGAATGAATCTGCATCCAATGCACTTCTAAAGACGCTTGAAGAGCCAATGAATGGACTAATAATATTAATCTCTAGTCAAACAGAAAAATTATTATCAACAATAAAATCACGTTGCCAAGAAATACCATTTAAAGGTCTAGGTTATAAATCAATGAAGAAGGAATTCAAACAATATACTGATATATCATCAATATTACATTATGAGGAAATTCTTTTAAGCCTTTCAAATGGATCCCCCAAATTATTAACTGAGAATATTGAATATTTTCAAGAAGTACCAAATACTATTTTTAAATCGATAGAAGAGCTATCTCAAAATAATTTAGAATCCCTTGATTTAGCAAAGACAATTACTGACGAATTAAATCTCGAATATCAATTATGGTTGGTTAAATTCCTGCAGCAAAAATACTGGGACATAGACCATAACATAATAGTTCTCAATAGGCTTGATAAACTTTACAAGCAAATTAGTTCTTCAATTCAACCAAGAATAGCCTGGGAAATTGCATTAATAGAATTAACTAGAAGTTTAAGCACAGATTAAGTTGATTAATTTTTGAATAATTTATTCAACTCAGTTTTCTGCCTTTCCCCGACGAAATTCCTCAAGATCTTTCTTGCACTCTTCAATCTTTAAGCCAGTAGGTAATTCCAAGCAATAACCTGCACCATAGACTGTTTTTATAAAGCGAGGCTTCCTAGGCTCAGGTTCAAGCTTAGTTCGCAAGTGTCGAACATGTACTCGAATAGTCTCAATATCATCATCTGGCTCATAACCCCAAACTTCTTTAAGAATTAAAGAAGGAGATACGGTCTGACCATGCCTTTGAAGAAGACAATGAAGCAACTCAAATTCAAGATGTGTAAGTCGAACAGGTAAATCAAACCAAATAACCTCAAATCTCTCTGGAACCAAAGTTAAAGGGCCATAATTAAGTATTTCCTGATGATTACTGCTTCCTAAAGGCGCACGATTGGTTCTCCTAAGTAATGCTTTCACTCGTACTTGCAATTCCTCCAAATCAAATGGCTTAGTCAAATAATCATCTGCTCCAGAATTAAAACCTGTAACCTTTTCTTTTGTACCTCCTAATGCAGTAATCATCAAAATAGGGATACCAGCGGTGCGCTCATCTCTCCTTAAACGTTGACATAAAGTAAGACCATCTACTTTAGGCAACATTAAATCAAGCAAAATCAAATCAGGTGTGTATTGAAGCGCAAGTGCTTGACCTCTAATCCCATCTTCTGCTCTTTGGACGTCAAATCCAGTGTGTTCGAGATGAGCTGAAATTAATTCGCGCATATCCTTGTCATCTTCAATTAACAAAATGCAAGGCTTCATTAGAAATAACTCAAGAAAATGAAATTGCAGCGAATTGCTGCTATATACAATTCGTAGAATTCTCTCAAAATTTCATTTTTTTTGCAGAATTCAAGAAAAGAATTGTATTAATGCAAAAAAGGCAAGACACCTTCTCATAACTCATTTATTTGGCAAAGAAAAGCAATCTACGGCTCACTAGCTCTTTAGAAATTCTTCAGATTTAGCAGGCATTCTGTTACGGATATGCTTGAAATTGTACAAAATATCCCAAGAGAAAGTGCCATTCTAAAGAAATTTGGAAAATGTTTGGCTAAGGGAAATAGCTGTAAAGCAAGAATGCTATGCACACCAATGCAGCAATTGTGTTTCTTAGAGCAAAAGATATTCATGTGAGGCAATGCCTCACATGAGATTAACTGTAATGATCAAAAACTCCCCGGGCGGGATTCGAACCTGC
>MDSZ01148292.1_pt1 | contig 10578 bp, 9 predicted proteins | sample 811201 | NCBI WGS metagenome assembly MDSZ01 (sample SAMN05326647, study PRJNA326480) | marine metagenome | isolation source: seawater | place: Indian Ocean: North | collected 2010
AAACATGTACAAACACATCTTTTTCTTTATCTTCTCTTTCAATAAAACCAAAACCCTTGGTTGGATTGAACCATTTTACTTTTCCTTGTAGACTCATATTTATTTTCTTACTTTTTGTTACGTTACTTTTATTACTTATAATTAAGCAATGTATGCTTTGTTTAGATTTATTAGGGTTTTGTCAACTAAATTAAATAAAATAAATAATTAAAGGTCTAATTGTTGTTTATTAACAATGTCATATAAACAGAATTAATATCTTCTTTATAGTGGGAAAAAGGATCGCAGGTCCTAAAACCACACTTATTAAATAATTTTCTGGCTGCTAAAAAAAATTTTCCAGCACCAGTTTCTAAGCTCAATCTTTTAATACCTAAATTTTTAGCTTCATTTATTAAGTGATTAATAATTTTTAATCCATTCCCTTTACCTTTAAATTCATCACTAACTCTAATTGATTTGAATTCACCATGCTCTTTACTCAAAAATTTAATAGCACCACATCCTATTAAATTATTTTCTTCCCATAAACTCCAAAATTTTATGGATGGATCTTTTAAACCAGATATATCAAGAACATGAGCACTTCCTTCTGGAGAGACTGATCTTAATTCAATAAAATGCTTATCAAGAAGTTCATGAACTTTAAGGTTATTAAAATTACCTTCTATTGATTTAAGCATTTATATAATTTTTTATTTACAGATTATAGTTAAATGACCCATTTTTCTTTTATCTTTTATTTCTTTTTTATGATAGTCAAAAAAAAATTCATTTTCGGTAAAGTTTTTATTTCTATAATTAGTAATTTGATTGCCGATTATATTTATCATTTTAGCATTAGATAATTTTTTTAGGGGAATTTGTTCTAATCCACAAACAGCTCGTATATGATTTTCAAATTGACTAATATTATAAGCATTAATTGTTAAATGTCCTGAATTATGGACTCTTGGAGCTATTTCATTAACGTAAAGATTATCATTTCTATCAATAAAAAATTCAACACATAAAGTTCCAATATATTTAAGTTCCTCAGAAATTTGTATCGCCCATGATTTAGAAAGTTGTAAAAGTTTGTCATCAATACTTGTAGGAATTTTAGACTCTTTTAATATCTGATTTTCATGAATATTTTCAATTGGTTCATATATTTCATATTTTTTACTGTTAAATCTTGTAATGATTATTGATATTTCTTTCTTTAGTTTGACTAATTTTTCTAAAATATAGCCTCTTGAAAAATCAATATTTAAACTTTTTACATCTGTTGTTGAATTAATTAAATATTGTCCTTTTCCATCATATCCAAGAGTAGTAGTTTTGAGTAAACCGGGAAGAAAATCTTGTAAAGCATCAATTTGAGATTTTTTTTCAATAGATATGTATTTGGTAGTTCTAATATTTAATTTATTTATAAAGTCTTTTTCAGCTAACCGATGTTGAATGATTCTATTTACAGATGGCTTAGGTAAAACTGGTTTTAATTTATTAATTTTATTGAGAGTTTTATAGGGAATATTTTCAAATTCATAAGTTATAATTTCTACTTCATTTACAAATTCATTAATTTTTTGTTGATCATCATATTTACCATAAATAAATTTATCTGAAAATCTTTGTGCTGGAGATTCCTTGTCATCAGAAAAGATTACAGTTTTTATATTTATTTTTTTTGCTGCTAAAGCTAGCATGCTACCTAATTGACCACCACCTATGATACCTAAAGTAAGTTTTGACATATTAAAATTATTTAGGTCTTTTTTTAACTGACTTACTTTGGTTTGATAACCATTTTTTGAGATTATTTTTAACTTTAGGGTCATTAAGTGAAATTATAGATGCAGCTAATAATGCAGAATTAATTGCTCCATCCTCACCTATCGCTAATGTTCCAACAGGGATGCCTTTTGGCATTTGTGCAATCGAAAGAAGACTATCTAAACCTTTAAGTTTTTTACTTTCAATAGGAACTCCTAAAACTGGAAGAGACGTTAAAGATGAAATCATTCCTGGTAGATGAGCAGAACCTCCTGCTCCAGCAATAATAACACCTATACCGTTTCTTTCAGCATTTCTTGCAAATTCATACATTCTTTTAGGAGTTCTATGAGCTGATATTATTCTAGTCTCAAATTTAACATTTAATAATTTAAGCATTTTTTGGCATAGTTTCATTGTTTTAAAGTCAGACTGGCTTCCCATGACTATAGAAACTTTATATGATTTATTCTTAAGCATTAGGCGTTAATTTTTTTCACCTAAATGGTTATTTCAAATTAAAGCTTATATTTCAATAAAATTATAGAATTTATGCAGCTTATTGATATTCTTAAATTTTAATAAAAATAAATGAATTTTAAGATTGATAATTTACAGTATTGCAATTGGTCTAGAAAAATCTTTAAAATAAACAGAGAAGCTGAATTAGACGCTGTTCATGTAACGATTGTTTATCATGAAGATTTTGACGAATTACAAAAAGTAATTGATAGTTGGCATCAGCATTTCAAAGAAAATTCAGACTTAATTTTTTTAGGTAAGGATTTTAAAGATATTGAAAAGGCAAAAAAAGAAAATAAGACAGCAATTTTTTTTGGTTTTCAAAACTGCTCACCAATTGAGGATGATATAAGTTTAGTTGAAAAAGTTTACAGTCAAGGATGCAGATTTATGCAGCTCACATATAATAATCAATCTTTATTAGCTACTGGATGTTATGAAAAGGTTGATAGTGGAGTTACTAATTTCGGAAGAGAAGTTATTAAAGAGATGAATAGAGTGGGTATTGTAATCGATATGTCGCATTCAGCCGAACAAAGCACTTTGGATGCAATAGATATTAGTGAGAAACCGATTGCAATTACTCATGCAAATCCAAAGTTTTGGCACTCAGCAAAAAGAAATAAATCAAATGATTTATTAAAAACTTTAGCTGATAGCGGAGGAATGTTAGGTTTATCTTTGTATGCACATCATTTAAAAAACGGAACTAATTGTACTTTAGAAAGTTTTTGTGAGATGACCGCTAAAACAGCAGAAGTTATGGGTGTAAAAAATATCGGAATTGGAAGTGACCTATGTTTAGAGCAACCCGATAACATTGTAGAATGGATGAGAAATGGAACATGGACAAAGGTAAAAAACTATGGAGAAGGTTCAAAAAATAAACCTGGATTTCCGAAACAACCAGATTGGTTTTTAGACGCAAGAGGTTTTAAAAATTTAAATTTTGGATTAAAAAAAGTCGGATTTAATAATGAAGAAGTAGACGGAATATTAGGCAATAATTGGTATAATTTTTATAAAGGTATTAATTAATGGAAGTTCAATTAAGAAATCCGAATGTAATCATGAAGTTATCTAGATTGGGTTCTTTTCATCAGTCAAAATTATCTTTTTTAAGAAGTTTCCTTAAAGAATTTAAAGACTGGGAATATAAAAGAGACTTATTTGATATTAATGAATTTGGTTATGGCGTAGCAATCTATTCTTTTAAAAAAGATCAAAGAGTTTACTCTTTGATTTGTTTTGCTAACGAGCTTAATGAAAATGAAAGATCTGATAGAGTTATTGCTACAAAATGGGATGCAGCTTTTACATTATTTGATGGAGTTCCAAAAAAACATGATATTGAAAGACTAAAAAATGAGGTACCTAAACAAGAAGTAGGAAGACTTTCATATAAAGAATTAACATTATCAAGAGCCAATAAATCATTACGACTATTTAATCATGTAGTAGATTGTTTAAGTGAAGGTAATCAACCCGATTTAAATTTGTTATTAAAAGTTGGTTATCTTTATAGAACAACTGCAGTTTATGGCTCAGGGAAGTTTGGTTTAGCCGACAGATTTAGAATTAAAAATAGAAAAGAAATATATGGTCCTTTTCGTCTTGAAATGATGCTGGTGTATTTGGTAAGACAGTTTACATTTGATCAAGTAAATCATGTTGCAAAAAATAAGAATCCCAAAAAAGCTGTAAATTTAGATCCTGAAATTTGTAGAAATCTTGGGATAGGTAATTCCACTGGATTAGGAATGGCACCTTTCATAGTGAATCATCCTACGCTTTTAAATAATTGGATTTATGCAAGAGAAACAGCTTTAAAAAAAATTAGAGAAATTAAAAATGTGAAAAATAAAGATCAAGACTTATTTAAGAAATACCTTAAAAAATCTTTGAAAAATATAACATCCTGGAATACAGAGAGCGTATATCAACAAAAAAAAATTAAATCATTGTTAAAGGATTTACATTTATTTATTGATTTCATTGAAACTAAATTCAATTTTTCTGAGGAATATGCCTTTAATAATATTTACCTGTGGTTAGAAAAAAATACTGGAGATGAATGTATAGAGTATATTGTTTCAATGATGATGGAGCCTTATGATGATATCATAAATCCTTTAGTTAATCAGATGAGTTCTGAAGAAGAAAAATATTTTACCATACCCACAAATAGAACTGTTATTGAATTAAAAGAAATATTAGAAAATAAATATTCTAAAATATTAAATATAGACTTTTCAAAAAATGAAAATAATCAAAATTTTTGGTTTATATCGAAAAATAAGGAGGAGCCAAGATTAGCAGATAGATTTTTGGATAATGGGTCAGAGTTAGAGCAACCATTAGCTATAGCAAGAGATATAAATAATCTTTACAACAAACTTTCAGTATTCAAAAACAGTTCAACGATAGATATATTTTTAGCTAAATATCCAGAATTTAGACATGTTGTAAGGAGAGCCTTTATAGTTGAAAAATTCCCTTATTCTGAAATTCAAGATAATACTATAGGGAAATCGATAGTACCGATTGACATGTTAAGATTAAAGCTATCTTTTTTTGGAGCTTTAAAATTTGATCCTAGATCAGACAAATGGTTACGAATATGCATGTTTCAAGGAGCACCATTACCTCAGCAACTAAAAAATTATGATGATCAGTGGGTGTATAATTAAAAATTAAATGAAATCATTAAGTGAAATTGAAACGGTATCCAAAAGATCAACAAGAGCGGCTGGATATTCTTGGGGTATAGCTGAAGAAGTGGGAAAAAATATTAGAATGCTAGAGATGCTTGGATTACCAGGTATAAAAAATTTAAATCATTATTTTAAATCTAGGAGACAAAAAAATTTTGAAAATTTGAGTCTTATTTGCAATGAGAATAAAAATGATATTTTAGAATTTTGTCCTATTATAGCTGGATTAAGTTTTTTAGATCAGTCAAGAGCTTTAGAAAACTTAAATCTGATAAAATTTGAAAAGATAGCATATCCATTATTATTCCTACCATTTATTAGTAGAGCCTCTGAAGTTATTGGAAAAAAAATACAATTAAAAATAGATAATAAAATATTTTTATTAAATTATAATCACAGTTTGTATTCAAATTCATCTGAAGAGGGAATAATTGAAATAGGAAATAATATTTCAATTAATTTTAAAGAAAATAAAGATTCTTTTGAAGAAAAAGAATGGGAAGAACTTTATAAATTTTCAGAAGAAACATTTGTCGAAGAAGATGAAAAATCAAAATTAAAAAGTGCTGGAGCAGGTTTGACTGATAATGATTAAGTTAATAAATAAATTTTTTTTTATATTAACTTTAATTATTATTTTAGTTATTGTTTACTTAAGTTTTTTTGGAATAAAGACAAATAAATTTAATGACATAATTTTAGAAAATATTCTAAAAATTAATAAAAATTTAGAATTGTCTTTAAACGATGTAAATTATTTTTTAAATCCTTTAAAACTAACTATTAAAATATCAACTAAAAATCCAAAAATATTAGTATCTGATAGCAATTTAGATATAAAAAATATTAAAACTGAAGCATCTTTAATATCTTTAATAAAAGGTGACTTCTTTATTGATGATTTAAATTTATCAACAAGAGAGATTAATATTAAAGATGCAATTTCACTGGCAAAATTATTTCAAAACTCTCCCCAACTCTTTTTATTGGATAATATAGTAAAAGAGGGCAAAATATCTGTAAATATTATCCTAAATTTTGATCCAGAAAAAAAAGAAATAAAAGATGATTACATAATTGAGGGATTTATAAAAAAAGCAAAACTTAATATTTTTAATCAATATAAAGCTAGAGATTTAAGTTTTGCATTTAATATTGTTAAGGGTGAATATCTACTAACTAATACAGAAACTAATTTTAATAAAATTAGATATGTTTCTGAATTTATTGAAATAAGAAAAAAGAATCAGTCATTTTTAGTCAAAGGAAATGTTATTAATAATCTAGAAAATTATGATTTTCAAAATATTAAATGGTTAATTGGTGATTTTTTAGATGAATCAGATATTAAAGATTTAAGATTTGGATCTAAAAATAATTTTTCATTTACTTTAAACAAAAAATTTAAACTTAATGATTTAAAATTAGATACAAATTTAGATATAAAAAGTATTACTATAAATAAAAAATTATCTTTTTTAAAAAATTACTTTCCTAATTATACAAATCAAATTAATTTTGCAAATCATAAAATTAAAATTGAATTTTCAAAAAATCAATTAGATATCAAAGGCGATGGTGATATAATTTTAAATAATTCAGCAGATCAATTAACTTATAAAATTATTAAAAAAGCTGATCAACTCTTGTTTGATACATCAATAAATATCAAAAGTAATCCACTAAATATTTATTTTTTAGATTTTGTCAAAAAAGAAAATGTAGAATCAAATTTATCTTTTAAAGGAATAAGAAAAAAAAATAAGGATATATTGTTTGAATTAATTTCTTTAGATGAAAATAAAAATCAAATTAAATTACAGAACCTACTTACTAATAAGAACTTGAATATTTTGGATATAAAGTCAATAAACGTTAATTATGTAAATAGTAATAAAATTTCAAATCAATTTGAATTAAAAAGAAGACAAAAACAATATATGATTAAGGGAAAAAATTTTGACGCTACAAAACTTATTGATAGAATCTTGGATTCAAGCAAAAATAATCTATCTATATTTAAAAATTTCAATCCAAAAATTAAGATTGATTTAAAAAGAACTTATATTGATAAGGATAATTATATGAATAATCTTTCGGGATATCTAAATTTCAAAGATAATAAAATTAATCAATTAAAGTTGAAATCAATCTTTCAAAATAATAAAAAGATAAATTTATCGATTGAAACTAACAATAAAAATGAAACAACAACAAAACTATTTTCTAGTTACCCAAAACCTTTAGTTGAAAAATATAATTTTATTAAGGGTTTTGAAGATGGAAATTTAAATTTTTATTCCTTAAAACAAAAAGACGCGTCTCAATCAGTATTAATTATTAACAATTTCAAAGTTAAAGAAGTGCCAGCATTAGCAAAACTATTAAGTTTAGCTTCACTTCAAGGTATATCCGATCTTTTAACTGGTGAGGGTATTAGATTTACAGATTTTGAAATGAATTTCTCTAATGAAAAAGATTTAATTAAGATTGAAGAAGTATATGCAATTGGGCCTGCTATATCTTTACTTATGAGTGGTTATATTGAGAAAGATAACTTAATTAGTTTAAGAGGAACTTTAGTTCCCGCAACAACAATTAACAAAACTATAGCAACAATACCTTTATTAGGGAAAATATTAATTGGAGACAAAACAGGCGAGGGAGTTTTTGGAGTAAGTTTTAAAATTAAAGGTCCTCCCAAAGATTTAAAGACAACGGTAAATCCTATCAAAACATTAACACCAAGATTTATTACAAGAACTTTGGAAAAAATAAAAAAAACTAATTAAATCAATTTTAATATTACGTGGTTTTTCTTGCCATGAGAAAGTTTAAGCATTTTTTTATTATCAAAGTTTTCTATAGATACATTTAGTTTCTCATCATCGATAGCTATATTATTTAATTTTATACCTTTATTTTTAATTGTTCGTCTTACTTCACTTTTAGAGCTTAATAATTTAGCAGTAACAACTAAGTCTACAATATTTAAACCATTAGATAAATTTTTTGAATCTATATTTATAATTGGCAAGTCATCACCAATAGATCTTTCTTCAAAAATATTTTTTGCCGTTTTTTCTGCTTTGGCAGCAGCAGTTTTTCCATGTAATAATGAAGTAGCTTCATTTGCTAAAATAATTTTTAATTTATTAATATTTTCATTCTTAAATCTTTCTATTTTATCTAATTCTAAATCTGTAAACATTTTTAAAAATTTTATTACGTCTCTATCATCTGTATTTCTCCAAAATTGCCAATAATCATAGGAAGATAAAAATTTATTATCAAGCCAAACTGCACCCTTTTCAGTTTTACCCATCTTAGCTCCAGATGCTAAAGTTATTAATGGAGTAGTTAACCCAAATACCTGTTTTCTCGAATGTCTCTTTATTAATTCAACACCATTAACAATATTACCCCATTGATCAGATCCACCAATTTGCATTTGACAATTTTTAATTTTATTTAGTTCGAGAAAGTCATAAGCTTGTAAAATCATATAATTAAATTCCATATAACTTAGCGATTGTTCTCTTTCTAATCTTAATTTTACACTGTCAAAACTTAACATTTTATTAATTGTAAAATGTTTTCCAATTTCTCTTAAAAATTTTATATAGTTTAATTTACTTAACCATTTGTAATTATTTACAAAAATTGGTTTTAACTTTGGATTTTTTGTTTTTAAATAAATATTAAAAACTTTTTGAATATTTTTTATATTTTTCTCAATCTGTTTTTCAGAAAGTATTTTTCTTGTTTCATCTTTTCCTGAAGGATCTCCAATACGTGTAGTACCACCACCAAGTAACACAATTGGTTGGTGACCATGTTTTTGTAACAATCTTAAACACATAATTTGGAGAAGACTTCCAACATGCAAGCTAGGTGCAGTACAATCAAAGCCAATATATGCTCTAATCTTTTTCTTGTTCATCAGCTGCTCTAATTCTTCAGAATTAGTACATTGATTAAAATAATTTCTTTCTTTAAATTCTGATAAGAATGACTTTTCCATATTTTTAAAAACAGTATAGAATTAATATACTTTATTTAAATTAATTAAAAAATATATGAATAAAAGCTTTTATAGTCTAGGTTTAATGAGTGGAACATCAGGTGATGGGGTAGATGCTTCATTAGTTATTTCTGATGGTGTGGACAAATTTGATGTAATTTATAACGAATATATAGAATATTCAAAAAAGGACTCCAAAGATTTTCATGAATTAAAAGAAAAAATTATCAATTTCGAAGATATTAAAAAATACTCAAAAGAACTTAAAAATTTAGAAAAAAAGTTGACTATTTGTAATTCAATAGCTGTTGAAAAAATAAAGGGTAAATTATTACAACAGAAAAATCACTCTAAAATTGATCTTGTAGGCTTCCATGGTCAGACCATTCATCATAATCCTGAGAAAAAATTTTCATTACAACTAGGAGATGGTATGCTTTTATCACAATTAACAAATACAAAAGTTGTTTATAAGTTTAGAGATAATGATTTAAAAAATGAAGGACAAGGTGCACCACTTACACCAATTTTTCATCAATTATTAGCCAAAAAAAAAGATATTAGTCTTCCAATAATAATATTAAATTTAGGTGGGATAGCTAACATTACTAAAATTGACAAGAAAAATAATATTTCAAGTGCAGATATTGGTCCAGGAAATTGTCTTATAGATAATTGGCTTAGATTAAACTCAAAAAAGCTAATTGATATTGGTGGTGATTTGGCAAGATCGGGAAAAATTAATAAAATTATATTAGATCAGTCTTTAGAAAACTTTTATGAAAATTCAATTAGTAAAAAAAAATCATTTGATACAAATGATTTTCATGTCTCTTTTGCTAGAGGATTATCTTTAGAAGATGGAGCTGCCACTCTAACTGAATTTACAGCAGAAGTTTGCTCTAAAGGTGTTGTAGATAATAAAGTTTATGTTTGTGGAGGAGGAAGAAAAAATTCTTTTTTATTAGAAAGAATAAAAAAAAAATCTGGATGCGAAATAAATTTAATTGATGATCTTGGCTTGGATGGAGATTTCATCGAGTCACAAGCTTTTGCTTATCTTGCTATTAGATCTTACCTTGAATTGCCAATTTCATTTCCAGAAACTACAGGATGTAAAAAACCTTGTTCTGGTGGAGTACTTGTTAAAAATTATTGAAATAAAGCAGACTCTTTTTTAATATATTTATCTAATGTTTTTATTAGAAGATCTTCGGATTTAGAAAAAAAATGATTTGCGTCATTTATAATTTGAAAATCAACATTAATTCCTTTTTGAGCTTTTAACCTTTTATCAAGATCATCTATGTAATCCAAAGGAACTAATTCATCTTTTTTTCCATAAACGACCAATCCAGAAGTTGGACAAGGAGACAAAAAAGAAAAATCATAAACATTTGGTTGAGGAGATATAGCGATAAATCTATTTATTTCAGGTCTTCTCATAAGTAATTGCATCGCTATAAGAGATCCAAAAGAAAACCCAGAGACCCAACATTGAGAATTATCAAAATTTTCTCTTTCTAACCAATCTAATGCAGCAGCAGCATCAGCTAA
>MDSZ01209322.1_pt1 | contig 10578 bp, 9 predicted proteins | sample 811201 | NCBI WGS metagenome assembly MDSZ01 (sample SAMN05326647, study PRJNA326480) | marine metagenome | isolation source: seawater | place: Indian Ocean: North | collected 2010
ATTGGAACTTTTAAAGGAGAGCTTCATCTATCACATGGCGGGGGAATTTTTGGTTTTCCAGCTTTTATATCTTTGCTACCTGAAAAAAATGCTGGTGTAATCGTATTGGCAAATGGAAGTCTTTGGACACCTTACTATCCTCACCATGAAATTACAGCATACATATATTCAAATCTTTTCGATTTTGAACAAAAAGATTTACATAGAATTACCATTGATAAAACAAATGCAATCCTTGATCAAGTTAATGGTTTGAATAAAGCGCGTAATTCCAAGAGAAACCCATCAGCAAAGCCAACTTTACCTATCAAAGATTATTTAGGTTTGTATGGAAGTAAACTAGCTGGTCCATTTGAAATAAAATTAGAGGGCACCACTTTGCAATTAGGATTTAAAGGAAATGGTGCCTTCTCAGGTGAACTTGAACACTGGTACGATGATACATTTATTCTTTATTTCGATGGTGGTGATGGGCAAGCATATGAAAGCACACTAATTACATTTAAAATAGATAATAATAATGTAATTGGAATTAACCTAGGAGCCTTTGGTAACTACAATAGAATTAGATAATTTTTTTTAAAGTTTCAATTAAATAATCAATATCGTCTTCTGAATTATACCCTTGGATTGAGATTCGAAAAGCTGAGTATCCATTATGTGACATAGTAGGGATTTCAATTTGATACTCATTATATAAAGTATTTTTAAATTGATTTACATCATCAGTTGGGAAAAGAATCGTAGCCATTTGTCCAAGCCAATTATCAGGACAAATTTCAGGGAGGTTCGTTATTTTTGTAATTTGATTCCTAGCATCTACTATCATTTTTTTACACCTGCCTCTAACAGACTCCCAATCATATTCTTCTTGAAACTCTATCGCTTTAGGAACTGTTAGAAAAGCACTCATATCTCTAGTCCCCTGCCATTGAAAAATATTTACGAACCTACTTTCACTTTTTAATTGTGTTGAGCCTTTAAATTCATCGTACTCTTCGCCCCACCCCCAACTCATAATCTGAGGTTGAATATTTTTCTGCTGATCTTTTTTTACATATAAAAAAGAGACACCTTTTGGACAACATAACCATTTGTGACACGCACCAACATAATAATCAGGATCTAAATCCTTAATATTTAAATCAATATGTGCTGGAACATGGGCACCATCAATAATAGTTTTTATGCCCCGAGATTTTGCTTCCAAAACAATTTCAGGGATAGGTAAAATCATTCCAGTACTGCTTGTTATTTGGCTTATAAAAATATATTTTGTTTTTTCTGTGGCATTCTTCCAAAAATTATTACAAAAAGACTCCTTATCAATAATTGGCAATGAAATTTTACTCCTATTATAAATGAATCCTTGACGCTTGGCTTCATAAAACCACATGCGGTCACAAGATCCATATTCAAGATCAGTCGTTAAAACTTCATCTCCTTTATCAAGGATTACGTTATTAATTATATTTGCGACAGCGTGAGTTGGATTAGGTACATATATAAGATCGTCTTTATCACAATTAATATATGCTCCGAGTGCACGTCTTGACTCTTCAAGGTATTGATAAACATCATCCTGCATAAATTTTACAGGATGCTGTTCAATCATAAATTGCCATTTTTGATAATTTTCAAAAACTGGTATCGGGCATGAACCGTACGAACCATGATTAAGAAATGTGATATCATGATCAAGTTGGAATAAAGTTTTCAAATTTTTAGAATCATTTTTCATACTTAATAATAAACTTATTTTTATAAACAAAAAAGCCCCGCAGTATAGCGGGGCCTCTTTGTATTTATAATTAAATATAGTTTTATTTTACCATTGTCATTACTTCATGAGAGATACCATCTGTATGCTTAGAAAGCACATCTATCACATCTTTTCTAAAACTTCCTTTACCATAAATTTTTTCATAACTATCCTGAAACCCTTCAGGTAAACCTCTTACGCCGCCTTCAAATTCTTTCCAGCTTGAAAAGGGATATACCAACATAATTTCTTCATGACCATCAGGGAAAGCATCTCGATATACGCGTCGTGCAATATTTGATCTGGTTCTCCTAAGGGCTCTAGCAATTTTTGTAACTGCTTCTTCAACAGCTTCCACATGCATTTGTCCATTTTTTATTGGAATTCTTTTCATTAAAATATTTTCAGCTACAACTTCATTCTCAGGATTATAAGTCATTTCTTCATCCCTCATCATGAAAATAATATTATTTTCATCGGCATAAGGACTTACATTTTTTTCCCAATCCTTTATATGGTCATTAGGAAATGCTTTATCCATATGTGAAAATGTCGTGGGGCCTGCAGCCCAACTATAGTTACCTGAATTTGGTCCTGTATTGATATACCACAAATATGCTTTAGGCCCATCTTCACCATTATGAAATTTATCATTATGCTTTTTAACTCCAGCTTGAAGCTTTGCATGCTCACCAGACCTTAACTTAAGTATCGATGTTTGAAACATCACATAATCTTGGGCAAAAAGTGCGGTTGATGTTATTATAAGAAAGCTAATTTTAATTAAACCTCTTAACATTTTATCTCCTCTCTCTTATTATTATTGAATTATTTTATTTAGATATTATAAATGGCATAGATGTCCAACATGAATCTGTTTCACAATCATCATATTCATCAAAAGTTGCTGCAGAAATAACAAGTGTATCTCCAAGCATTTGCGGAGGAAAATTTATGTTTATTTTAGCCATACCTTCTTTATCTGACTTTGATAGTGGTTCAACTGTTGATGTCAAAGTATTTACATTACCATTAAATAGATATGTCTCATCCGGACTTACATATGTGTATGTCACATTCTCACCATATTTTTTTCTATAATATCCCACATTATCATCACTTTGATAATATAGATTAGAGAACCATGAAACACTTATGTCTTCAGCATCAAGAAAAGAAAAATTGTCAAAATCTTTGTATCCAACATATGCGTAAATAGGTTGCTTAGTTAGATCATCATCTTTGCTTATAGGAATTCGATAATAGCCACTAGGATCTGATTCTAAATCAGATACTACAATATAGAATACTAACTCTAATTCATCACTATCAAGAGCGACACATGAAAGTGATATAAAGCTTAAAAGCATAATTAAAATTTTATTTTTCATCATCGACATCCTCAATTCGTATAAAGTTTTTAATAGTCCAACCTTTCTCTTTAAAAATTTTAATAATACTTGAAATTGAAATAACTAATAAAACAATCCAAAATACTTTTACAAAAGTCATATCCAAAATAACAAATTAAACCTATTGTTTTGGTACAGGTGGAGGTCCAGGCGGAATCATAGCTTCATATTTACTGGAACCTTTTCGTTCTTTAAACTCAGCTTTTACTTCTTTTACTAGCTGTGGATTTTCAAATAGATCTACCATTGTCATTCCCAACACTTTAGTAGCTTGAATCATTCCCTTATGGCCAATCGACATACCTGTACAAGCTACAACAGCCCATGAATGCCATGGCGCATCTTTTGGAGCTGCTGGTGCAGAAAGCCTTACAACTGGTACAATCTGACTAACATCACCTACATCAGTAGAACCTCCTTGAGCTGGCATTGTGTCTTTTATTGGATGTATTGCACCATCCATACCTACCTGAGGCTTTCCTGTTTCCTTTTGAATGGCTTTGGCATATCTATCTTCAGATTTAGTATACTTAATTGGTCCTAACATTTCAAAATTTGCTTGGACAGCTTCAGCACCTCGGCGATTTGGTAATATTTCATAGATTCCTGAAATAAGTTGAATCTCATGCTCAACTTCTGCCATAAGAGCGCCTGCCGCTGCCATCTTCTTTACTCTTTCATAAACAACATTTAAGCTTTCTCTATCATTTTCACGAACTCGTACCCAAATTTGTGCCTTATCAGGTACAACATTAACAACATCACCTGCCTTTTCAATCTGGTAATGTATTCTAGCGGTGGGCTTTATATGCTCACGATAATAATTGATACCTGTGGTAAATAATTCCATCCCGTCAACAGCACTGAATCCATTATAAGGATCAGCCGATGCATGTGCCGTTTTACCTGAAAATTTTACACGAAAATCTATAAGAGCTTTACTACTCTGAGTAGAAGCTTCGTTATCAGTTCCAGGATGCCAATCCATACAAACATCTAAGTCGTTAAAAAGACCTGCACGGGCAAACCAAACCTTACCAAAAATAGTTTCTTCAGCCGGAGTTCCATAAAAAACTATTGTTCCTTTTATCTTACCTTTTTCTATTAATTCTTTAATAGCAATTGCAGAACCAAGACTGGCGGTACCAAATAGATTATGGCCACATCCATGACCTGGAGCACCTTCTATAAGTGCTTCTTTAGTAGTTTGCTGCTTTTGTGATATTCCTGCATTCGCATCAAATTCTCCTAAGATACCAATCCTAGGACGGCCAGAGCCGTAAGTTGCAATGAAAGCAGTTGGCATGCCTGCGACACCACGCTCTACACTAAAACCATTCTTTTCTGCATAATCAGAGAGAATTTTCGATGATTTATATTCTTCAAGTGCTAATTCAGCATTATGCCAAATAGCATCACTTATCTTTATTAGTTCTTTTTGATGCTTTTTAACAGATTTATCAATCGCTTTTTTATTATCCGTCCAATCATCTCCAGCTATTGCAAAAGCTAAAATAAAAAGAAAAGATTTGATTAATTGTTTCACAAATTTCCTCCTTAATTGTGATTTAAATTAAAATGTTACCAAAGTATGAATACCCCAACCTAATAAAAGTCCAGGAACAATATCCATTACTGTATGCTGTTTTACTAAAACAGAAGAAATAGCAATTACAGCTATAAAAATAAAACTCCATATTCCTATTGATGGCAACAAAACTAATCCCACATATGCAGCAACAGAATTATGCATACTAGGGAAACAATTTCGTCCATTATCTAAATGTTGAACGAATTTTAAAAATCTTTTGGATAAACTGTTTACTTTATAATTCCGATAACTTTCAGGGACTCTGCATGGGAAAATCATAAAGCATATGGCTTGTGACAACAAAACTAAAAGTCCCCCAAAAACATGATAGAGTCCATCTGATAGAGAATTGATTTCAATTACTACCATTCCAATCATTATATAATATATAAAACTATATGGCCAAACCCATGATGGCCAGAATGGGATAATCTTATCAAGTTTTGTTACTAAGCATTTTGTTTTAAAAAAATAGTTATTATTCTGTACCCAAAAGAATATCTGATAACCACCTGTAACAACGACAGCAAGCACACAAGTAAATACCACATAATCAAACATTATCATTGGATTATCATTAAAAACTAATGCTATGCCATAGTAAATGAATGAAAAAGCAAAGGTAGATACTATTATTAACAACATATATCCAGGTGTGATTTTCTTATATGGTGCCGGTATGCTACTATAATTCATTATTGGTTATTTTTTATTCTTTTTTCTAGGTAACGGTTTTTCTAGCATTGCTGTATGATATACAAATGAAGCAACTATAACCGCATTTTTTTTGATATCATTTATTGGAATAGTATCATAATAATCAAGATTTGTATGACCACCTGTTCCACCTACACGATCTTGCAAAAATTGAAATGCAGGTAATCCTGCTCTGTCAAATGGTATATGGTCAGTACAGCATGCGCCTTGAGATGAAATTGTTGTCATTCCTAAATCTCTAAATGGTTTCATCCACGATGTAAAAGCTGCTCTTACATGCTCATTCTCTTGTAGATATATTCCACGATATTGCCCAGGGCCATAATCTTGATTAAAATATGCAGAAAATTTCCTATAGCTACTTTTCTGACCAACTTTTGGATCATTTGGATTCCCAAAATGTTTATTGACATATTCCCTAGAACCATGTAATCCCTGCTCTTCTCCAGACCAAAGGGCTATACGAATTGTTCTTCTAGGTTTAATATCTAAAACACTTAATATACGCATGGCTTCTAACATTACCGCTACACCAGAAGTATTGTCACTCGCATTTGGACTCGCATGCCATGTATCAAAATGCGCCCCCAACATTACAACCTCGTCCTTTTTATCTGTTCCAGGAATCTCACCCAAAAGATTGCGCGCTTTTCTTCGATTACTGCCAATCTTGGTTCTTATTTCTAGCTCAATCTTAATTGGAATATTTCTTTTAGCAATTCGTACCATACGATTATAATGTTCTGGTGTAACAGCTACTATAGGTAAATGTTCAAGAGTTTCTTTACGACCCCATTTGTCCTGTTTGGCACCTGGTCTTGCAAAACCTCTAACAGCTGCGACCCAACCACTTGACGATTCTAAAATCGCAACTACACCTTGCTCTTTAAAAAATAAATTTCTTTCAATTGAAGAAACTAAATCAGGGTTTTTAGGTGGCCTAGGAGGTCTAGGTTCTTTAGGAAATGGTTTTTGTGATAACTCTAATAATTCAGTTTCAGTATATCTAGGAGTACCTGTTCTATATCTATCCAAATCAATTTTGGGAGGGGGGGTTGCTAAAACTGCTTTACCTCTTAGTTTGCCTTTATATTTTTCTAGGTCTTTTTTTGTTTTTATTTCAACAAATTCAACTGAGAGCTGTTTACGACCATCTAGCCCCGGTGTGTGTGCAATAGGGTAACCAACCATTACTTGTCTGTCAGGTTCCAATAGATATAATGAAAAGAACTCGTTATCCCAACTAACTCCGTAATCCATAAAAGGTTCGATTTTAGTATTTCTTAATCCTATTCTTTTCATTTCTTTAATCGCCCAATCCTGGGCTTTTCGCATATCATCTGAATTTGTTAATCTGGCGCCAAGGACATCTGTCATATAAGATAATGTATTAGCAATTTCAGATCGCTGAAATCCTTCTTCTCTTATTTTTGCAACCATTTCATGATCTACTAGAAAATTAGTTTGTGAAAATAAATATCCAGCAAAAAGTATAACATATGTTTTTTTCATTTAATTATCTCCCAATCATTTCCTGACGAATTAATTCTACTGGTATATTACCAGCATTATTAAATCGATTTAAAAAATCTTTAAGAAAAAACAACTCTCCTTCTTCTTCCAGCTTCTCAGCATATTGAGTCATAAGATTTTCAATAAGATATTTCCCTGTAATATAGCAAGTACCATATCCAGGTTGCCTCAAGTATAAATGTTGCTCAAACTGCAAGAGATGTGGCTCTCTTTCCATCCATCCTCTAGGTGTCCATTTTACATGCACTTGTCCCGCTTCAGCCATTGTCATCATATTCGCATGTGCATATAATGACCCTAACCCTCTAGCCGCTCTTTGTGCTAACATGATCCATACAATTTCTCTTGAACGCGGGCTGTTTTCATATAAACCAGCATGCATAAACATTTCTTCAACAGCAGTAGCAATACCTTCATTTTTGGAATCATATATGTTATAAAGAGGAGCTTCCCTTCTAATTGGATTTAAATGTGGTTCATCCCTAATCTGCGCTAAATCAAACCAATGATAAAAATGAGAGTATAATGGTAAGGGGTCAAAATGTAATCCTATTGTAAAAAAATTACGTTCATCTTTAGGAACAAATGTCCCCATTTTTTCAAGCAATGCTGGTTTCATATTTGGTTTTATATACATCACATCATTGTCTTTAAGAAAGCTCATCATTTTATCTACTGCTTTGATCGTCATTTCAGAAAATTCCTCAGGAGTATCTGCAGATTTCATTAGAGGAAGATCTTTGTTCCTATGCTCCTCTAATTTTAATGATGACCATGCGCGATCTAATTCTCTCTGGAGTAATTGAACTTCTTCTTCCCAACTCAATGGAACTAAATGAACATTTTTTTGATACCAAGTATAATTTTCTTTCCCAATACCTGATGGGCCATTTTTTTGAGGGGATTCTTCTTCTAACCATTCAATAAAATTGTCATTCGCATTCTGTGCATCAACTAAAGCCACAAACAACGAAGCATCATTAACTTGGTCATAATATTTGGACAAAGTTTTTTCTATAACCTCCATATTTTTTTTCTGATTATAAAAATTTCTTATTCCTGCTATCCATAAATCTCTCGCATTGCCAGTAAGATTTATCTTTGCTTGATCAAGTAAAGATGGAATCACGCGTAATTCATTTAAAAACTTCATTTTCTCATATTCTTTTAAAGGAAAAGAATATTGCCAATATTCCAATAGTGCATGGTTTACCGGCCCTTCATGCGCTGGGACATCACTCTGATACATCCAAATAGTTTGGTAAAATGCTGGATCCCTTTCCCATGACCTAAGAATTCTTCTATTGAAATCGTAGCCATTCATTTCTGCACGAATAAATTTCCAATCAACTTTTTGAGGCTGAGACCAACCTGTAGTATCAATTGCATGCAGTTTTTTTTCAATCCGTTTAAAATTACTTTGTCTTTTTCTGAATTGTGACTTTGTATAATCAGGTGCCCCATTTAATAGCGGAGGTTTTTCAAACTTTCTCCATTCAAAAAAAAGTTCGTGTAAAGATTCATAATTAGAATTTGATTGAGCAATCAAATCACCTTGAAAAGCTGGGAAACGAATTCCTAATAAAAAGAAGACAAAGAGGGAGACTGTAAATATTCTAAATATTTTCATTATCATATAACCTTTTCAAATACTTCATTAAATCGAGGCATTTCTTCAGGTTTAGCTAAACTTAACCGACACCAAGTCGTAAACGGTGGGAAGGGCCTACCAACTAATACTCCATTTTTTTCCATAGCAGGTTGTAATTCAGTGATTTCAATACCTGTTTTAATAAATATAAAATTAGTTTGAGAATCGAGATACTGAATACTTTTAGAATCTAAAAAGTCAGTAACAATACTCTTTGCTTTATTATTCATTTCAATACTATGCTTTTGAAATCTTTGATCTTGATATGAAGCAATAGCGGCTCTTAAGCCAATAATATTGAGTGAATCTGTTAAATAAGATTCTAATCTTTTGATGATTGACGGTGTGCTTATAGCAAACCCGACGCGTAGCCCTGCTAGTCCGTGAACTTTAGAGGCAGTTCTAGATATAATTACATTCTCGCCAGATTTTACAAGATCAATCATTGATCTATATTTTGGGTCAACGACATATTCATGATAAGCTTCATCTACAAACACAATCGCTTTTTGTGAAATTTGTTTACAAAATAACTTAAGATCATTAGTATCCATTAATAATCCAGTTGGATTATTAGGATTACAAAGATAAACCATTTTTGTTTTACTTGATATTTTTTCACTCATTTTATCTAAATCAATCCCAATATTTTTAGTCATCGGAATACGCTTCACATTTGATTGCATTGTTTTAGCATAACGGTTGATTGTTTCAAAAGTTAAAGATGGAGATAACAGCTCGCCTTTATCAATACCATTCATTAATGCAGCTTTTTTTAAAATTTCTCCAGAACCAAATCCAACAGCAATATGGTCTGGAGTTACACCATTTAACTTTGCCATTAATTCCTTAAACTCGGCTTTAGCTCCTCGCATTGAATATAAATTAGATTCGTTAAAAGCTTTTCTCATCGCTCTTCTAGCTACTTGTGATGGACCATATGGATTTTCATTAAACATCATCCTAACTGGTTCATTAGAAATAGGCCTATTTACTGCTGCTTTTAGTGTATTTATTCCAACTGAAGCACCTAAGAATGAACTTCCTAATAATAGGCTACTACGATTAAGCCAATCTCTTCTTGTGATTTCTTTTTTCATGATTGCCTCCTAATAAACAAATTTACAAAGGAAATTGGCGAAATAAAAAAGACCCTAATAATTGAAACTCTTTTTATTTATAAAAAACCTATTTTTTTTGACATTTAGGGCAAAAATGAGTTCCACGTTGACATACATAAATCTTTTTTATAATTGTACTGCATCGTTTACATCGCTCTCCTTGCTTACCGAAAACACTTAGATATTGTTTATATCCACCCTCAATTGTATTTCCAAATGAAAAATTAATTATGGTAGTCCCATTATAATTCAATGCATTTTGAAGAGTAGTTGGAATTGCTTCATGAAGTTTTTTTATTTTAATCCTACTGATTTTCATAGATGGTGTAGATGGATGTATTTTGGCTTTCCATAATGATTCGTCTACATAAATATTGCCCAATCCAGCAATAAATGATTGATTAAGTAATAGTGGTTTTATCATTCCTCGAGATTGATTCAAACGACTAAATAAATAATTAAAATTAAAAGATTTAGATAAAGGCTCGCATCCTAGTTTATTCTCTAGTGGCGTTAATGACTTCCAATAATAAAAACGTCCAAATTTTCGATAGTCTTTAAATAATAGCTTTTCGCCATTTTTGAATTGAATTTGAACACTAAAATGTTTTTTATCATCATCTTCCTCTAATTCGGTCTTCAGCTGACCTGTCATTCTTAAATGTATACATAAGTAAGCTTGGTCAATATCTAAAATGATATATTTGCCTCTTCTCCAAACATCATTAATAGTTCTATCTTTTAATAAGTTATTTATTTTAATTGATGAGAGAGTATCAAAAACCTTTTCA
>MDSZ01268969.1_pt1 | contig 10578 bp, 5 predicted proteins | sample 811201 | NCBI WGS metagenome assembly MDSZ01 (sample SAMN05326647, study PRJNA326480) | marine metagenome | isolation source: seawater | place: Indian Ocean: North | collected 2010
AATAATGTAAAAATGTTCTGCTGGATAAAGGGGTATACTTACACCAGCTTTTTCTCCTATTTGTCTAGACCACATACCTGAAGCTAGAACTATATATTCACAATCAATAATATGATCATCAACTCTGACCCCAGAAATTCTTTTATTTTTAATTAATATTTCTTTTACAGGTGATTTTTCATAAATCTTAGCACCTTCCATTTTTGCAGCTTTTGCAAGCATATGAGTTACGCCTGATGGATCCGCTGCACCATCACCTGGCATTAAAATACCACCTAAAACTTCATCAGTATTTACTATTGGATAGTTTTTTTTAATTTGATCTTTATTTAATATTTGTACATCTACATCATATAGTTGCGCTGTTGTTGCTTGTCTTTGTAATTCTTGCCATCTACCTTTATTTTCAGCAATTGAAAGTGCACCATTTAATCTTAGACCTGGAGAGTGATCCACTTTTTTCTCAAGATCTTTATATAAATCTAATGTGTATTTTCTTATTTTTGTTATTAAGGCAGAGGGGCCTAACTGACTTACTAATCCTGCTGCATGCCAAGTAGTTCCTGAAGTTAATTGATCTCTTTCTAGTAAAATGACATCTTTCCAACCAAATTTAGCTAAATGATATAGACACGATGTACCAACAACACCTCCTCCTAGAACAGCGACTTTGCAAGATTTTGGTAAACTTTTCATGATATTATAATGTATTATAATCTAGAAAAGTTAAAATATAAATTTAACTTTGATCTGAAAAGATATTTTTGATTTGCTCATCTAGATCTGAGCTATTTTTTTTATCAATTTTATTATGATCAATTACATTAACTTTATTTACTACCTTATTATCAAATACATTGGTAAGAATATTAGTATCACTTAATGCTTCATTTACGGAATTAATTTTTGAAATTAAATTACTTTTTTGATTTTCATACTTTTCTATTTCTTTTTTCAAAATATCGTGCTTTTTCTTTACCTCGAGTAATTCACTTCCTATTCTTAAATTCTCTTCTTGAAAAAACTTATTTTTATTCTCTACTTCAGAAATATCATAAATTTTTTGCTTGTTAACTTCTTCTTGAGTTTTGTAAGCGTTGATTTCTTTTTCTAATTCACTTTTATTATTGTTTAGTATCTTAATTTCATCTTGTGAAGATTTCATGTTTTCAGATAATTTTGCTATTTGTTCTTTTAAGACCAGCTTGTCATCTAATTCTTTTTCAAATTGATGCTTGATATTTTTTAAATTTTCAATTTCTATTTGATTATAATCTATAGTTTTTGATAATTTAATTATTTTTTGATTTAATATAATTTTTTCCTCTTTTAAATTTTTATTCAAATTGTTAATTTTAATAAATTCAGTATTTATATGATTGATCTTTTTTTCTTTCTGTGAATTCAATTTTTGTAAGTCATCTTTAATTTTGATTAGGCTCGAAACTTCTTTCTGCAATTCAAATATTACTTTTAATGTATTTTTTTTAATTTTTTTATTAAATTTCAAATACAGTTGATCAATAAATGTTTGCTGCTTTATTGTTTTAATTATCTTTTTTTCTTTAAGATTTTTTTTAAGTGGATTTTCTTCGGAAATTTCATCAGTTAAGATTAAAGGTCTAACTTTTTTCATAGCGATGTTTTTATTTCTGCTAAACTTATTTACTAAATTTACTTTAGTTTTTGATTTAGTTCTTTTTAAAATGTTGTTTGAAGCCTCTATTACTTCTTCTATTGAGAATATTTTAATCACAAATACAACCTAAGGTTTTAAAATTGTTTGTCAATATTAATACAAAAAATTTAAATTTTTTTTGAAAAAAACTAAATAAAGATCAATTTAAAGGTATTTTAAACTTTAAGTTTGTTAAAATTTATCATTTAAATTTGATTTAGTTTTCCTCACCTTTGTACTTAATTAAAGCAAAAATTGTTTTAAATATTATATAAAAATCTAACCATAGGCTCCAATTCTTTAGATACCAAAGGTCATATTCCATTCTTTTTTTGATAGTTAAATGATTAATCGCACTACCTCTTAAACCATTAACCTGTGCCCAACCAGTAAGTCCAGGGTTGCATTTATATCTTTTAAGAAAATCACTCAAATTACTTGAATAATCAATATCGTGTTCTACCATGTGCGGTTTGGGTCCCACTAGGGACATATCTCCATTAATTATATTAATTAGTTGAGGTAATTCATCTATACCCCACCTTCTTAAAAACTTTCCACTTTTTAGAAGTCTATTATCGTCTTTAACAACTTGTTGTTTCTTGTCAAATTTGGTCTTTTTTAGTGATCTAAGTTTAATTATTTTAAATCTTCTACCATCCCAGCCAGTTCTATTTTGAATAAAAAAAATAGGAAGCCCATCTTCCAAATATATTATCAACATAGCAACAAAAATTATTGGTGAAAATAAAATCAAAAATATAATTGATAATATTTTATCTAATATTATTTTAATCAACAGGTTAATTCCATAAAATTTTGATTTTTCGAAATATTCATATTCATATTTATTACTTAAATAAGTTTTTTCTTTATTATTTTTAGATTTATCTAATTTAATATTAAGTGTATCGACTGAAAATTTTATTAATTTATTATAAATATTTTTTTTGTTTTCTTTATTTGCATTTAAAATCCATATTTGCCCTAAGGAATGATATTCTAATATAGTTCTTATATCTTCACTAACATTGAAGATTGGTAGCTTGATTTCACTTTTTATTAATTTAAGTTCCTCATCTTTTACTTCATTCATCATACAACATTTTATTACATAAATATTATGAAGATTGTCATTTAATATTTTTTTAATTTCATCATATTCTCCTACCAACATGATATTCTTTTGAATAATATTCTTTTCAATTAAAAACGAATATACTAAATCAAAAAAATAATTAGTTAGAATAAACATTATAAAAATTAAAATATTTAAAATTAAAAATTCTCTACCAAATAAAAATAAATCAAATAGATATAAAATTAAAAAGATTATTATATTTGATATTAATAAATCGATTAAATCATCGAAAATGTACTTCTTGAATTTTTTTTGGTATTGAAAATTATCTCTTCGAATTGTAGTAGTCAGGAAAAATATTAATGAAATTAATATGCAATAAAGAAAATAGTTTGAACTTTCAAATATTTTATAATTTTTAAAATCAAATATGGAATTATTTTCTGTAATTGAATAAAAATAGGTTGTAAAGTTAATTACAGACACTTTTAAAATCAAAACAAAGTAAATGTAAACTTTGTCTTCGTTTTGAAATACTTTTTCTAATCTAAACATCCTGTAAATTAGATTTTTGTATAATAATCTGGAGAATAATTATAATAATAACTATAATAACTATCTTTAGATGTATCTAGATCATTTATTATAAAACCACTTATTTTTGCGCCAACGTTTTGAATTTTTTTTATTGAAGAGAGTATTGTCATAGTTCTTGTTTCATCAGATCTTGCAATAAATAAATTATAATCAGCCGATTGGGTTAATATTAATGTATCTGAGACTGGCTGAACCGGAGGTGAATCAACAATTACATAATCATATTCTAATTTAAGAATGTCAAAAAATTTTTTAATTTGATCTTTATTTACTATATCAGACATATCGAATCTTTTTTCTCCAGATGTAATAATATCAAGTTCAGTTCCTGGAACTTTAAAAACTGTGTCCTTTATAAGTGCAGATCCTGATATTATTTCTCCCAAACCAAATATTTCTTTATCAAATTTGTAAAAACCGTTTAAAACCGATGGCCTTCTAATATCCGCTTCAATAAATAGAACTTTGTGAGATTTGTCCAAAGATAGTGCTAAATTGAATGCAAAGGTTGTCTTGCCCTCACCGGGATTGCTCGAAGTAATTATAAAGCTCTTATTTTTTTGAAATTTCGATTCTATAACTGCTCTAGCTGATCTAATTGACTCTGAAAATGAAGATCCTCCATCCTCAACAAACATCTGAAGAATGTGATAACCTTTTTTAAGATTTTCAACTCTTGGTAGTATTCCAATTTGTGGAATATTAAAAGAATCTATTGCTTCTGGTGATTGTATTAATGAGGAATTCATTTCCTTCACACAGGTTAAGCCATAAACAATTATGAATGAAATTAAAAAAGAAACTACAAAATTTTTTTTCGGTTGTGGATAAAAGGGTGAGTTTTGTAAACTTGGAGTTTCTATAACTTTTAGTTTTGAGACTTGAAGATTTTGAGCCTCATTTGTTTCCTTAACCCTTTGAAGAAATGAGTCATATAATTTTTTACTGCTTTCAACTTCCCTCACAAACTGCAACATGCCTGCTTCTTTTTCCTCTAATACTCTTAAATCATTAGTTGCTATTTGTAATTCTTCCTCGGATAAATTAATAAAACTTTGGATATTACTTAATTCAAAAGCTTTTTGTTGTATATTTTCATTTAAAATCTTTCTAAGCTGATTAGTCAAACTGTTACTAACTTCATTTGCTTGAATTATTTTAGGATGTTTATCAGTATAAATTAGAGATAATGACTCAATATTATTTTCATTTGCATTCAGACTATTTTTAATATTTGAAATTTCCTCTCTAGATCTTAAATCTTCTATTGCAAGCAATGCATCAATATCACCATCAGCCACTTTAATTGATAAAAGATCATTTTGTTGCTTTTGATGTGATTTTTTAGCCTCAATTATTCTTTCAGATATTGACTGAATTTCTTTAATTTTTAATTCTTTCACATTGCCAGTATCAACAAGATTATTATCTTTTTTATATTTTGATAATTTTTTTTGAGCAATATTCATTTGATAAACTAACTCTTCTAATCTTTCAGTGATCTTTTGGTTGGCATAATTTGTAATTTTAATTTTGTTATCGATTTCATACCTCTGGTAAGAATCAATAATGCTTATTAAAGCTAACTGCGAAATTTTAGGATGATGAGAAATAAAAGATAATTCTAAAACGTCACTCCTTCTCAGATTTGATACATTAAAGTTACTTGAGAGTATAGATTTAATATATTGATCACTGATATTTTTTTTTTTATTTAAAATTCTTTGGAAAAAATTTAATTCAATTTTTGAATAAAAATCTCTAAATTTTAAAATATTTTCCTCATCATTTATTATGTATTCTTTTACTTGGTCGCTTTTAAGTATTGCTATTTGGTTATTTATTCTATTGCTTTGCCTTTCTATTGTATAAACCTCTTCAATATTTACAATATTATTATCTTCTGGATAAATAACAATTGTTGCTTTGCTTCTATAAAGCTTTTCTTGGTTTAAAGAAAAAATTAAAACAATTATTGAAATTGTAATTGATATGGCAAGTAGACTTTTAATATTCTTTTTTGCTATTAAGTAAAAATATCTAAAATCACCTAAATCGAAAATATTTTCAAAATTAATAAATTTTGGCAGCATATAAGTCTTGTAACACAATAATTAAATTTTTTTAGTTTAAAAAAGTATTAAAATTTGAGGCTAAACGTAAAATTATTGTTTTAGATTCATATTTTTTAAATTAATATGATTATAATTTTTTTATGATTTATTTAAAAAAATATTTACCATTATTTTTTATATTTTTTTTTTATGGATGTGCATTTAGTCCTGGAATTGTTAAAAAACCATCAGAAAAAAATGCAAACACAAACATACCTGAAAGTAAATATTCAATAAATGATGTTAAAATAAATATTATTGACTTAAATTCTTTATCAGATGAAAAAATTAACAAATACAACACCCCACGAGTTGAGAAAATCGATTATAGAATAAAAAAATTTTCAGATATTTATAATTATAAATATGAGTATATTTTGGGACCAGCCGATACAGTTTCTATAAATCTTACTGATACAGATGATATTGATAAAACATATTTAATTGACGAAGATGGAATGATTGATGTTCCTTTTATAGGAAAAATAAAAATAAGTGGCTTAAGTTTAGTTGAAGTGGAGAACGAACTGACAAAAATTATTAGTGAATATTATAAAAATCCAAATCTTCAACTAAGTATAGAAAGCTTTAATAGCAGTAAAGTTTATGTAGTAGGTGCGGTTAGAGATCAAAAAACAATTAACTTAGATCAAAGACCATTGAAATTAATAGATGCAGCAATTCAAGCAAATTTCAATCCAACTGCAGGTTCAAAAAATTTTGGCACTAAGGGATTTTTAAGACGAGATAACAAACTTTATAAAATTGATTTATATAATGCATTTAAATCATCAGATGAAAAAGAAAATTTTTATTTAAAAAAAAATGATATAATTTTTATTGATAAAAATTCTGATCTAATTCATGTTTTCGGCGAAGTGTCAAATCCAGGCTTATTTGTTCCTAATACAGGATTTTCAATTACAGAATTAATTTCAACCGCTGGTTTAAATCAAATTACATCAAAAGCAAAAAAAATATATATAATTAGAGAAAGGTTTAACTCATTTTTAGAAATTGATGTTTTTGTATTAGATATTAGAAGTCCAATAAATTTGATTTTAGGAAGAAAATTCATGTTGCAAGGAAAAGATATTGTGTTTGTTCCACCTGCAGAAATTGTGAAATGGAACAGAACTATCAGTTTGCTTTTGCCTCAAACAGATTTATTTAAATCTTATGGTCCAGTGTACTATAATGGATTTGAAAATACTTATTCGGACTAATTTTTATATTGTTTTAATTTAAATAAAATTAAAAATTTAACAAACAAAATTTGAATAATAGGCACATGTAAAGAAAAATCAAAAATAAAAATAATACAAAACATAACTAAAATTAAAATATTTACCATGCTATACGTAGAATTTGATCTTAAAAATTTAAATATTGAACACAAAAATATAAGCGAACCAATTAATCCATATTCTCCAAAATACTCAAATAGATCTGTATGACTATGATCAGCATAACTAAATTTTAAATTCTCATATTTAATTTGAAACAGTGTTTCAAATGAACCTCCACCATAACCAAATAAAAAATAATCTTTGATTTGAATTATACTAAATTTAATTAGGTTAATTCTATTAAGACCTATATTTTCGTCTGCAACATATGAGAACTCATTTTGTAAAAAATTAAATCTTTCAATTAATTTTGGTAAACCAAAATAAAAACCTAATATAATGATATCAAAAACTATTATTACATATAAAAGATAAACAAAAGATTTGTTATCATTATTTTTAATGCTACTTAAAAAATAAAATAAAATCACAATGATTAGCAAAAAATTTCCAACTCTTGAAAAACTTGTTATTATGCCAATACAAATTAGAATTAAAAATAATCTTACGTATATCCTTAAAAAAAAATTCTGATTTGAGTTTCGCTTATAAAATTTTTTTAATTTTAGAATTTCAAAACTTGAGATTAAAGAAAATATTAAAAATACACAAAAAACTGTTCTATTTGTAAAGAAACCTGATGCAGAAAATTTATTATGTGAATTTTTTATGAAATAAAAATCTGGATTACCATTTAAGTAAAATAAAACAGCAACAGAAGATACAAAAGCACCAAACGCGGAAAGAAAAAATAAAAATCTTAATAAATGTCTTTGATTATAAAAAATCATCTTTAAAATTAAAATTATTAAAAAAAGTGATATAAAATTTAATAACTGATAGAATGTGTTTGATGGCATAAGGCTCAAAGATTGATTAATTGGAACTCCAGTTATTTGACTTAGTAAATAATATTTTTGTGGTGAAAATAATTGAAGAAAAGTTTGATTTAATGGAATAATTTGAAAAAGAATATAAAGCAAAAAAATTAGATAGAATAAAATAGATGTCTTATTGTAATAAAAAAAATATCTCAAATGAGCATAGTATTTTTTATTTTTTATACAAATTAAAAAAAATATACTTATTAAAATAAAATTTAATTGAATTGATAAATTTGAGTTTCCTCCATTAAAAACTGTAGTAAAAATAATAATTAAAAATAGAAAATATTGAAATATTTTATTTATAGATAAATCCATTTAATTAATTAGGTGTAACATTCTGCGTGAATACATTTTCAAAGTCCTCAGAGGTTACAGCTTCGTTATTTTCTAATTTAGTTTTGATTGTTTCAGTAACTGTAGCTGTATTTTTATTTTTTTCCAAGATTTCAACAGCTTTCTCGGGGTTTTCATTTACAAGATCAATAATTATATCTGTTATCTTTTTTTTGCTCTCATCATTTTTATTTGCACTTTCAATTAATTTTTCTGTTACAGTTCCTTTACTTTTTTCTAAAATATTTTTTAATTTCTCCGTGCTTTCTTTGTTGTCTGACTCGTCAACTGCATTCTCCATCATTTTGTTGATACTTTGCTCTGCAACAATTGAGGTTACGGATATAATTTCAATTTTTTCCTCATAATTATCTTTCTTGCTTAAATTATCAACTACACTTAAAGAAATATTTGATTCTGATTCAGTAGCTACCTCATTTAAGGTTTCTATAACTTTAGTTGCTGTATTAGTATCTGCTTTGTTAATTAATTCTGCTACCACGTCAGTCAAATCTTCCTCGATTGATAAGTTTTCACCGTCATTCAAATTCTCCTGTTGATTTTTAGCGGCATCAATTGTTTGTTCAATTACTTTTTCTTTTATTTTTTCGTTAAGGTTTTCAATTTTATCTGGTTCTGTATCAACAATTGCTTTTAAAACTTTTGCTGATAGAGATAGTTTTTCATCAACAGATGTTTTGCTTACTTCTTCAATAACTTTGTTAGTAATTTCATCACTTGTTACAGCTACTACTTTTGCAATTAATTCACTATCTTCATTTGTACTTTTAGCTGATTGAATAGCTTTTTCGGCTAACCTTTCAATATTTTCTTTATTATCTTCAGCTAATTCATTAATTTTTGAAACATCTTTTTCTGAAATCCCTGACATTACTTTCAGAGATAACGTAGTTTCTGTCTCTGTATTATTAATTTCCTCAATAATTTTCGATGCTGTAATCACATCCGTTTTAACAACAATATCGGCAACAATATCAGACAAATTTTCATCATCAATAATCTGGCCCTCTTCCTGATTTTTGGCAGCTTCCAAAGTCTGTTTTATTATTTTTGTTTTATTTTCATCACTAATTATTTCAATTTTATCTGGTTCTGTATCAACAATTGCTTTTAAAACTTTTGCTGATAGAGATAGTTTTTCATCAACAGATGTTTTGTTTACCTCTTCAACAACTTTATTTGCTAGCTCATTACTTGCCACTGCCACTACATTTGCAATTAATTTACTATCTTCCTTTGTATTTTCTGCTTTTTGAATTGCTGATATTGTTATTTTTTCAACTTGCTCTTTGTTTGTTTCTGAAAGTTCTATAAATTTGTCTCCATCTTTTTCAGATATTCCTGCTATTACTTTTAGTGATATATTTGATTCTGTTTCGATATTTGAAACTTCCTCAATCAATTTTGATGCTGTATCATTGTCAGTGCTTACAATAATTGTTGCCACTGCATCAGTCAAATCATCCTCTAAAGCAATATTTGACTCGGTCTCTTGTTGTGTTTTAACAGCTTCAACGGTTTGTTTTATCACCACTTCTTTTATTTCATCATTTATTATTTCAATTTTATTAGGCTGTGTTTCTACAATTGCTTTAAGAACTTTTGCAGACAGGTCTTGTTTTTCATCTGTATTATTTTTACTTACTTCCTCAACAACTTTATTTGCTAGTTCGTCATTTGCTACAGATACAACTTTTGCAATCAAATTTGCATCTTCGTTTGAAGTGGATGCTTTTTCGATTGCTGAAACAGCTAACTTGTCAATTTGATCTTTATTTGTTTCAGATAATGTCTGAAGTTTTTCTGGGGCTTTTTCAGAGAAATTCGCCATCACTTTCAATGATAATTTCGATTCTTCGTTTGTATTCTTTTCTGTGATATTATTTATAACTGAGTTAATTGTTGCTTCATCTGACTTTGCCATTACTTTACTTAGAACTTCTGCAGATTTATCTGTTTCTTTAGCTACAATTGTTTCAAATATTTTTTCTTTAATTAAACCAGCACCTTCCGAAGTTGATGTAGTTATAAACTCATTATCTTTATCTGATAAATTTTCTACTACTCCTTCAATTAATGTATCTTTTGTTTCAATAATTTTTTCAATTGTCTCACCAATATTTTGATCATCAGATTGATCAATTACATCTGATAAAAAAGTTGTATTTTCGTCATTACTGTTTTCAACAATAAAATCTATTTTTTGTTTTTTTTCCTCCTTTATGATTTCTTTTGCAGCCTCAATATCACTTGCATCAACAACTCCGTCATTATTTGCATCTTGAAGATTTCCTTTTACAAGTTTTTCCTCAAGTTGTTGGGTTAATTCGTTTTCATCTATTTTTGAAACTTTTACTAATGTTTCATTTATCGATTTAAATTCTTGTTTCTCTTCCTCAGATTGCTCACGTTGCGCAATTTCTCTCGTCTCTGTTACCTCAATAACTTGATCTGTAGACGTTAAACTAGTTGATTGACCTTCAGATGAAATTTCTATTTGACCAACATTACCAAAACT
>MDSZ01062252.1_pt1 | contig 10576 bp, 9 predicted proteins | sample 811201 | NCBI WGS metagenome assembly MDSZ01 (sample SAMN05326647, study PRJNA326480) | marine metagenome | isolation source: seawater | place: Indian Ocean: North | collected 2010
TTAATATCAACAGAATTATGATCTTTAATTACAACTGCAGATATATTGTAAGCGTCGCATATTCTAAGGCATGCTCCAAAGTTTCTAGGATCAGAAACTTCATCAAGAATTAATAAAATCTGGTTTTTAGAATTATTTGATAAATATTTAATTAAATCTTTTTCAAGTATATTTTTTTGTTTTTTTGCTACAGCTAGAATACCCTGATGACTTTTAACATTGGATAAATTAAATATTTTTTCGTTCGACATTTTTTGAATAGAAATTTTATTTTTTTTTGCTTCAGAAAATATTTCAATAAATTTATTTGAGTCTTTGTCCGATACATAAATTTCATAAATGTCATATGGTCTTACTTTAAGCAATACCCTAACTGCATGAATACCAACAATATTAATTTTATTATTATCTTTTTTCATTTATTTACCAACGAAAAATCAATCTTTCTTTCTGACGGTAACGCACTTATTAATTTAACTTTAATTTTATCGCCAACTTTATAAATTTTATTTGATTTATCTCCATATAGATAATTTTTTTTCTCGTTATATATAAAGTACTCATTACCTAACGAGGAAATGTGCACTAATCCCTGTATTGGTTGCTCTTTAATTGAAATAAATAATCCAAAATTTACAACTGAATTTACTAAGGCATTAAATTTTTTTCCTATAAACTTTTTTGCATAATAGCAGAGAAGAATAGATTGTAATTCTCTTTCTGCTGCTTCTGAATTTCTTTCGTTTTCTGATGAAATTAAACCGATTTTTTCTAAATTATTTAAATCATATTTTTCTTGTTTTTTTTCAATAATATTTTTTATTATCCTATGCACTATTAAATCTGGATAACGTCTAATAGGTGATGTGAAATGATTATAAGACTTTAAAGCTAGCCCAAAATGCCCTATATTTTTTGGCGTATATTCAGCACGTGCTAATGATCTTAATATTATTGATGTTACAAGATGGTTATCAAGCTTTTTCTTTGATAGTTTTATAATCTCGTTAATTTCTTTTGTGTTAGGAATTTTACTTTGGGAAAGCTTATAGCCAAGACTTTTTAATGCTATAGATGCATCTTTAATCTTTTCAGCAGTTGGTTCATCATGAACCCTATATAGAGAATGAAATTTATTCTTTTTTATATATAAACTACTCGCAACGTTTGCAGCTATCATGCATTCCTCGATAAGTTTTTGTGATTCTAATCTTGCATTATTTTTAACTCCATTAATTTCATTATTTTTATCAACAACAAAAGAGAATTCTTGTGTATCAAAGTCAACAGCATGTCTTTTCTTTCTCGAATGACTCAAAAATTTATAGACTTTAAATAAATTATTAAGATTTTTTATAATATTTTTATCTTTTATTATATTTTTTTTATTTTTAAAAAAATTCTCAACTTGATTATATGTTAATCTAGCTGAAGAGTTTATTATAGCGTTATAAAACTTATAAGATTTTATTTTTCCTTCTTTATTAACTATCATCTCTGACACAATTACATACTTATCTTCGTTAGGTCTAAGTGAACATAAATTATTTGATAATATTTCAGGCAACATTGGCACAACATAACCTGGAAAGTAAGAAGATGTGCCCCTTTTTTTTGCTTCTTTGTCTATACTTGAGTTAATCTCAACATAATGTGAAACATCTGCAATAGCTACATATAGTTTTAAGTCTTCACTATTTTTTTTGCAAAATACTGCATCATCAAAATCTTTTGCATCTTCTCCATCAATTGTAACGAAATCAAGTTCTTTTAAATTTTTTCTTTTATACGATGCTTTGTTAAATCTATTTTCTTCAAATTTCTTTACATCTTTAAGAATATTTTTATTCCAGGAATCATTAATATTAAATTTTTTAATAATTTTTTCAATTTCTTCTTGTAGGTTAAATTTTTTTTTATTCATATTAAAAATTGTTGAACTATAATTTTTTGGAATAGTATAGATTTGGTTCTAAAAAAAATTTATTTTATCTTTTTTTTATCTCTTTAATCTTTATAATGCTATCTTTTTTTGAGTAATCCCTAATATCTTGAGTAATTTTCATTGAGCAGAAGTTAGGGCCGCACATTGAGCAAAAGTGTGCATCTTTAGCAGGTTCTTGAGGTAGAGTTTCATCATGATAGCTTTTTGCTTTTTCTGGATCTAAGCCTAAATTAAATTGATCTTCCCATCTAAATTCAAATCTTGCTTGAGACAATGCATTATCTCTTAGTTGCGCAGCATACTTTCCTTTTCCTAAGTCTGCAGCATGAGCTGCTATTTTGTAGGCAATAATACCATCTCTAACATCTTCTTTATTTGGCAAACCTAGATGTTCTTTAGGAGTTACATAACATAGCATCGCAGTACCATACCACCCAATCATAGCTGCCCCGATAGCGGATGTTATATGATCATAGCCTGGAGCAATATCAGTGGTTAGAGGTCCAAGAGTATAAAAAGGTGCCTCATGACATTCATCTAATTCTTTTTGCATGTTTTCCTTGATAAGGTGCATTGGCACGTGTCCAGGGCCTTCAATCATTACTTGAACATCATGTTTCCATGCAATTTTAGTAAGTTCGCCTAAAGTTTTAAGTTCTGCAAATTGAGCTTCATCATTAGCATCTGCAATTGACCCAGGTCTTAATCCATCACCTAATGAAAAGGTAATGTCATATTTTTTCATGATTTCACAAATTTCCTCAAAATGTGTGTATGTGAAATTTTCTTTATCATAAGTTAAGCACCATTTTGCCATTATTGAGCCACCACGAGAAACAATACCTGTGGTTCTATTTTTTGTTAATGGTATATATTCTTTTAAAACGCCTGCATGTATTGTAAAGTAATCAACACCTTGTTCTGCCTGCTCTAACAAAGTGTCCTTATATATTTCCCATGTTAGCTTTTCTGCCCTACCTTTTACTTTTTCTAATGCTTGATAAATGGGTACAGTTCCAACAGGCACGGGTGAATTCCTCATTATCCATTCTCTAGTCTCATGTATATTTTTTCCAGTTGATAAATCCATTAGTGTGTCACCACCCCATCTAGTTGACCAAATCATTTTTTCAACTTCTTCTTCAATTGATGACGATATTGTTGAATTCCCAATATTCGTGTTTACTTTCACCAGGAAATTCCTTCCGATAATCATTGGTTCTGACTCTGGATGGTTTTTGTTGGCAGGGATTACGGCTCTACCTTCGGCTACTTCCTTTCTCACAAACTCTGGAGTGATTAATGTATGTTCTTTAAAATAATCACCATTTTTTTGATTCATTAAATGCTTATATTCTTTGTCATTAGCAATTCTATCAAGAAGAATATTTTCTCTAATTGCTATATACTCCATCTCAGGAGTTATAATACCTTTTCTTGCCAGATGCATTTGTGTGCAGTTATTTTTATATTCTTTTGATCTGCTAGATATCCACTCGGAACGTATTTTTTTAATTCCTTTATTTAAATCAATTTCGTAATTGTCGTCTGAATATGGTCCAGATGTGTCATAAATCGGGATAGGTGGATTTTCAGTTAATGTTCCGTCAGCGTTTTTTGTAGGATGTTGGAGAACCTCTTTCATACCAACTTTGACATTTTTATCCGTCTCCATTGGTATATATATTTTTCTATGGCATGGATTCTGAATTTTTAATGCATTTGATGAATTTTCATTAAGCTTAATGTTTTTTTCATCTTTTTTAATACTTTTTTCTACTGCCATAATCGTCCTATAATACAACATATTAAGCATAATTATAATTAAATATGTTGTTAAAATGTAAAGTGTTGCAAAACGCAAATAACTAAATAAACTTATCTGACAAAAAAGAAGTTTGCAAGTGTATTTGTTATAGTGAGAATTTAACAGGTTAAATTAACGTAGAATATGAAGATAACTAAGAAAAATATGATTGAAAGTCAGTTAAAGCCTGAGGGTATAAGCTGTAGTAATACCATGGATTGTATTTCCAAAATAAACCGAGAAGATTTCGTGCCTAAAGAATTTTTCAATTTATCATATGCTGAATGTGATATTCCATTAAAAAATAATTTTAAAATGTTAAGACCATTAACTGTCGCAAGAATTCTACAATTACTGCAAATAAGTAAAAATGATGAAATTCTAGAAGTTGGCACTGGTAGCGGATATTTAACATGTTGTTTATCAAAAATGGGAAATTTTGTTGATACAATTGATATGGATAAAGAGATGCTTTCTGAAGCTAAGAAAATTCATAAAAAATATAATACACATAATATAAATTATATTAATGCAGATGTTTTTTCTAACTGGACCACAGAAAAAAAATATGATGTTATTGTTATAACTGGTTCAATTGATTCTAGAATAAAAATGCTTGAGCAATTACTAAAAAATGATGGAAGAATGTTTGCTGTAATTGGAACTTTTCCCGTAATGAATGTAAATATAATTAAGCGTGTATCAGATGATAAGCTTATATTTGATGTGGCTTTTGAAACAATATTGGACCCATTGAAAAATATAAACAAAAAAAATTATTTAAATTTTTAATACAAATAATAATTTTATGATAGAAATGACTGCCTTTGAGCTTAAAAAACATATTCAAAACGACCCAAATATAATTTTAATAGATGTCCGAGAAAACTGGGAGTACAGTGTTGTATCTATAAAGGATTCTATTCATATCCCAATCTCAGAAATTCAGAATAAGATGCATGATTTTGATGAAGAAAAAACAATAGCTTTCGTATGTCATCATGGAATAAGAAGTAGAATGGTAGGCTTATATTTTGAGCAAAACGATTTTAAAAATATTATAAACTTGAGAGGTGGTATAGATTCTTGGGCAAAGACAGTTGATAACAGCATGGCAACATATTAATTTTTTTTTATGATAAAATTTTTCCCACGTATTATTTTTATTATTTATCTTCTCGTTTTAACCGTTGGTAAATCTTATGGTGTCAATTTACTTGAAGTTTATAATATTGCTGTAAAAAATGACCCTGAATTACTAGCTGCAGAAGTAAAACATAAAGCAACAGTTCAAGAGTATCCAATTGCAAGGTCATATCTTTTGCCAAACTTAAATTTTTCAGCTTCTAGTCAAAGAACAAGAGAATCTATTGACGGTTCTATATATGGAAGTTCGTCTGCAACTTCTCAATTTACTACTGATGAGTTTAGTATTAATTTGAAACAACCGTTGTACCGAAGGGATTTATTTTCATTGTTAGAAAAATCTGAGCACGAGGTAGCAAAATCATTGGCAGAACGAGATTTAGCTAGACAAGATTTAATTATTAGGGTTGCAGAAGCTTATTTTAATATTCTTGATAGTATTGATAATATTAATTATGTAAAGTCTGAAAAAGCTGCCATTAAGTCGCAATTAGAGGAATCAAAAAAAAGACTTGAAGTTGGCCTCATTGCAATTACCGATTATGCAGAAGCTCAAGCTTCTTATGATTTATCAGAAACAAAATATATTGAAGCAGAAAATTTAAGTGATCTTACAAAAGAATCATTATATGTTTTAACAGGAAAGCAATTTACAGGCTATTCAGCTCTAAGTATAAATATTAAAGCAAAAGAAATAGAGCCAAATGACATAAAATCATGGGAGAATTTTGCATTAAAACAAAATTTAAGTTTATTGGCTTACAAGAAGGCGCTAGATGCGGCTATAGCAAATTCAAAATACGAAAGGTCAAAACATTATCCAAAATTGGACATATATGGAACTGTAAAAGAAACCGATAAAGGCGGAGGAACATCAGGAGCTTTTGAGTCAAATAATGACTATATTGGAATAGAATTAAGTATTCCAATATTTAGTGGTGGAAACACATATTATAGTAGTAAAAAAGCTTCATACTTGGAAGAAAGAGCAAGGTACGATTTATTAAAAATTAAAAGGGAAGTTGTAAGGGATACAAGACAAGCTTTTCTTAACTTAAAATCTAGTATTAGTAAAGTTCAGGCATCAAAAAAGGCTTTAGAGTCAAATAAATTATCAGTTGAGTATAATAAAGCAGGATACGAGGTTGGTACAAGATCTACTACTGATGTTTTAATGGCATTAAAGGATTCATTTAATGCAAAAAAGAACTATTCAAAAGCAAAATATGAGTATTTAATTAGTAAATTGAAACTAAAAAAATCTATTGGAACTTTATCAATTGATGATCTTAAAGTCATCAACAGTTGGCTAAATTAAATGTTATATAAATTTATTTATAAGTTTTTTCTTTTATTAATTTTTCCATTAATATTTATTTATGCAGTAATTCAGTCTATTAAACAAAAAGACTTTAACTTTTTTGAAAATAAATTTGGCTCTATTTTAAAGATAAAGAATAATTATAACATATGTATACACTGCGCATCACTAGGTGAAATAAACGGAGCCGAAAATATAATTAAAGAAATAAGTAAAACCAATAATATTTTAATATCAACAAATACAACTTCTGGGAAAAAAAGAGCGGAAGAATTATTTCCGGAAATTGATATAATTTACTTCCCTTTTGATTATAAATTTATAATATATAGTTGGTTAGAGAAGGCTAAAATAAAAAATGTTCTTATATATGAAACTGAAATTTGGCCAAACTTTTATAGCGTTTGTAATGAATTAAATATAAAAATATGCATGCTCAATGCAAGAATATCAAAAGATGTATTAGACACTAAGATATTGAAAAAATTTTATAAAGAAACTTTGAATAAATGCAGTTTAATTTTATGTAAATCAGGGTATGAAAAAGAAAAATATCAAAATATTGGTGTGAATGAAAAACTATTATTCACTATTGGCAATCTAAAATATGCTTATATTCCAGATTTTGGTGATGAATTATCAGATAAAAGGAATGAAAAATTATTTGAAAACAATCAACGAAAAATATTTGATGTTGAATTGGATTCAAAAAACGAAGGACCGTATTGGAGATTGAAAACAGGATTATGGCAACGATATAAAAATAGTTATTTCTTAATGGCATCAACTCATGAGCCAGATGAAAAATATTTTTTACAAGGAATAAAAGAATTGTTAAATAATGGAACCATAACAGTTATTGCGCCTCGGCATATATCAAGATCATCGAAAGTTTGCAAATTTTTCGAAAAAAACGGTATTTCAACATATTTATTTTCAGAATTAGTTAAAGCAAATAAATATCTTAACGAAAATTTTTCTGGTGTTTTAGTTATTGATACTTTTGGAGACTTACCAAAATTTTATTCTGGTGCTAGATATGTATACGTTGGTGGAGGTTACTCAAAGAGAGGCGTTCAAAATGTTATAGAACCTTCAACTTACGGTAAACCAATACTTGTTGGTCCAAATATTGATAACTTTTATGAAGAAATTGTAAGTTTAAGAAAGGGTAAAGGAATAACTGTTATTGAAGATAATAGTTGGATTCCAGTTAAAGAAAACATAGCGAAGCACTTAAAAGAACTTGACGATTTAGATAACGATACACTTGGTAAAATGGGTGGTTTAGCAAAGGCATATAATTTAAAATTTAATGATGTTGTCAAAAAGTATTTAACGATTTTAGAAAAAGAAAATATTATTAATTAGTAAAATTTTTTCATTACGTCATTAAATTCATTATTATAATTTTTTATTTTTTTTAAAGATCTTTCTAATCTATTTATACTTTTTGTAAACATTTTTTTATTGTAAAAAAAATAAGAATTATCAAAATCAAGTAAGAAAAATTTGTTTTCATTAATAATTATATTTTTTGCATTTAAATCAGAGTGATACACGTTCTCTTGAAAAAACTTATCTAGAGTAATGCTTAGCGAATTCCATAAGGCTTGAGTCATTCTATTTTCTTTTACAAATTTATAAAGTGTGCCCTGATTCTCAATGTTACAAGTAATTAAGTCGGCCTGATATGTAAATCTCCCCATTGTGACTTGAAGAGCAGCTGGTTTTGGAACTGGTAATTTTTTTTTATGCATTATGTTTAAAAAATTGTATTCTTTTAGCGACCTAGTTGATGCTAAAGAATTAAGAATGTATTTATCATATGAAAGTTTAGATACTATCCCGCCTCTTATATAGTGTTTAAGGACATATGCTTCATTATTGTAATTTAATACAAAAGTTTTTCCTCTCCCGTCTATTGTAGATTTGATTAGTCCCTTTTTAGTTATATAATCTATATTAAATAATTTTTCAGAAAAGTTATTAAATACATTGGGATCATATTGTACATATGTATTATTGTTTTTTATAATTTTATCCATAATTCATTATATGCAAAATAATAAAAAAAAAGTAGATAATATATGCATTTTAAGAACTTCTTCTTTAGGTGATATTTGTCATATGTTGCCTTTTATATATACACTTAAGAAAGAATACCCAAAAGCAAAAATCACTTGGATAATTGGTAAAGCTGAAGCAAGTTTCTTAAATAAAATTGATGGTATAGATTTTATAATATTTGATAAAAAAAATACTTTTAAATCATATATCGAAATTAAGAAAAAACTTAAAAAAGTTAGCTATGATATATTATTTATTATGCAGGTTTCTCTAAGAGCTAACATAATAAGTCTATTTGTAAATTCTAAAATAAAATTAGGATATGATCTAAAAAGATCTAGTGACTTTCACAGTTTATTTGTAAATCAGAGAATAAAAAATTCTAGGCATACTCACGTTGTAAATGCTTTTCTAAGTTTCCTTGATGTTTTAAATATTAATAAAAATGATTATCTGTATAAGTGGAATATAAAGGAGAAAATTTCTAAAGATGATTTGTATAAAAATTTTCCTGATCTAAAAAAAAGATATTTTGTTTTAAGTCCATGTTCAAGAAGTAGTAATAGGAATTGGCTGGTGGAAAGGTATGCAAAAGTTGCTGATTACATTTGTAAAAATTTTGATATGCAATGTGTTATTTCCTCTGCGCCAAATATTAAAGAAAAAGAATTTGTAGATAATGTTATTAAATATATGGATACAGAGCCTTTTAATATTTCAGGAAAAACGAATTTACATGATTTTTTATCTTTGGTTAAATACTCAGAACTCTTAATAAGTCCAGATAGTGGACCAATTCATATAGCAACATGTGTTGGAACACCGGTAATAGGTTTGTACGGGGTAACTAATACTGTTAGAGCTGGACCATATAATAGTATGGACTTATGCGTAGATAAATATAACGATGCTTTATTTAAGTATAAAGGCTTAAAACCAAGTGAGGCAAAATGGAGATTCAAAAATAATAATAAAAATGTTATGAGCTTAATTAGTACTGAAGAAGTAATAAAAAAAATAAACAAATATTTTGAAAATAGAGGTGTAAGTTGATAGTAGTAACTGGTGCAGCTGGATTTATTGGATTTAATATTGCTAAACGATTAAATTTAATGGGTATTGATAATTTAATATTATTAGATGATAAAGAAAATTTTCCTGATCCAAAAAAATTTTCTAACCTTAAATTTAAAGAGTATAGGCATTTTAGAGATCTAAAAAATCTTGAAAATATTCAGTGTATTTTTCATCAAGGTGCATGTTCAGACACTATGGAATACAATAAGGATTTTATGATGGATATAAACTTTGAGTATTCGAAAGAAATATTATCTATAGCAAAATCTAATAGATCAAAGTTTATTTATGCCTCAAGTGCTTCTGTTTATGGACTAAATGAAGATTCACAAGAAATACCAGATAATGAAGCTCCTTTAAATATTTATGCAGAATCAAAATTACTATTTGACCAATATGTAATGGCGCAGGATTACCCTGCAGTAGGTCTTAGATATTTTAATGTTTACGGAAGGGGTGAAGAAAATAAGGGAAAAATGGCCTCAATGGCATATAAAATGAATCAAGAATATGTGCAGTCTAAAAAGATTTCATTATTTAAAGGTACTAATGGGTACAAAGATGGAGAGCAAAAGAGAGATTTTATTTATATAGATGATGTTGTTTCCATAAATATTTTCTTTATGAAGAATAATTTTCATGATGTTTATAATGTAGGAACAGGAAAAGCGAAAACCTTTAATGAAATTGCCAATATTATTTTTAACTATTATCATGATAAGCAGAGAAATTTTAATTATATTGATATGCCAGATTATCTTATTCCAAAATATCAAAATTTTACAGAAGCAAACATTTCAAAGTTAAAAACTGTAGGATATAGTTATGATTTTTTTAGTCTTGAAGAAGGTGTTAGAAATTATTTAAATGACTTGAATACATCATCTACCTGAATTTTTTCTAAACAATTGTAGTGGCCATACTTACATATTTTTTCAAAACAAGGACTGCATGCCATTCCTTTATAATGTATTTCTCTATTGTTAGTTAACGCTGGAGTTAATTCAGGTGATGTAGACCCATATATAGATATTGATTTAGTATTCGTAGATGAGGCAAGATGCATTAGGCCTGAATCATTAGAAATACAGAATTTAGAAACATGCATTAAGTCAGTAGCATCTGTTAAAGATGTCTTGCCACATAAGTTAATCATATTTTTATTTGTAAGAATTTGATCACCGATAATTTTTTCATTTTTACTGCCCAA
>MDSZ01168380.1_pt1 | contig 10576 bp, 9 predicted proteins | sample 811201 | NCBI WGS metagenome assembly MDSZ01 (sample SAMN05326647, study PRJNA326480) | marine metagenome | isolation source: seawater | place: Indian Ocean: North | collected 2010
GATAAACTTATTTCTGTACCACAACCTGTGATATATTCTTTCAATTTATCTTTTTCAGCCATATTTTTGATATATATAAATAAAATATATTAATATTTTATGCATATTAACTAAAGCTTGAATCACCACCATCACCTCCAAAATCAGATACACCAAAATCACCACTGCCAAAATTATTTGAATCATTGTTATCAAAGAAACTGCTATGATTATGAGAATGATGAAATAATTCATCAACAGCAAGACCTAAAGCAAATCCACCGGCTGCTGCTCTTGTATTATTTGACGATGAAATAGGATTTGTTGTGTAAACTGGTTGAGAATACGTTGGATAACGATTTAACGGAGGAGGAGTAGCAACAGCAGCAGGTTGTACAGGAATTGCTGTAGGTAAAAATGGTTCTTTATAATTACTATTCCTCTCACAACAATTCATTTTTTTAGCACAATATGGAACAAAACAAACAAGTAATAGCAATAACCATAATAAATCTTTCCAATTAAAATTATCCACAATGTCAAATGTTTGTGTATTAATCCAATATTTTGAGTTTGTTGATGTAATCATGTTTATTTTTAGAAAATAATTGGAACCACACGTCGCTGTATCACTGACTTTCCATGCAAAAGTCCTGACATCTTTGTTAGTTTGACCAATATTAGTCACAAATTTACCATTATGATATAGATCAACCAAGACTTCACTTAATGTCATGTTAGTTCTCCATGTAATTGTTTGTGTTGAACCTTGAAATACAGCAGAATCAGGCTGTTGGATAATTTCAATATTTGTAGATAAACTACTTCCGAGAAGTAAAACTAAAATATTTACGTAATGCATTTATTACTTAATGTGTGTAATTCTTTAATTATCAAATTTATTTAGATATTTATTTAATATTTGTTTAAAATTATAGTTAATATTATTAAATAAAAATATATGTCTTCTGCCGTAAGAGTAATTGTTACAAAAATACCTAATCATTCAGTAAAAAATATTCTGCATACAGACGTTATTGCAAATTTCATACAATTACAAAATAGTCTAACTTGTACAGCTTCTCAATTTCCGGGATTTATTGAATCCAATAGTTACTGGAAAATTAACCATGTTACAGATAGTATATATCCTATTATTAACTCATCTTTGTGGGAAAGTGAAAATGATTGGAAATTCTGGTATGAATCACTTGAAAGAAAACATATTCTTAGGCATAAAGGAGCTATATGTAAAAATATCAATGTTGATATCTGCAGGAGACGTAAAGAATTTAATGAAATACCACTTCTATAATTTTATATAAATATATGTATATATGTATATGAATAATACAAATTTAATTAGTAATATGGATGGTGGTAATCCTAAAATTTACACAGATAATGCCATGAATAGAAAACTTGGCAGAGTTGGAAAACCCATTGTCAGAAGAAATAGTAAAACACAAAATAAAAAAACTGTAAAAAAAGAGTGTCCTCCTGGAAAAATTATTAGTCCCAAAGGAAGATGCGTAAAAGATAGATCTAAGATAAAACCAGTTAAGAAAGTGTGTCCTCCTGGAAAAATTATTAGTCCCAAAGGAAGATGCGTAAAAGATAGATCTAAGATAAAACCAGTTAAGAAAGTGTGTCCGGAGGGAAAGATATTGAGTCCTAAGGGTCGTTGTGTAAAAGATAGATCTAAGATAAAACCAGTTAAAAGGGGTAATAGTGTACCATGTGTAAATCATTTATCATTTAAATTAGGTAAGTACGATAACTATGCTATAAATGGAACATATGCTAAGTGTTTAGAATTTTCAAAATCAACTAAAAAATGGCAAGAATCAAATAAAAAATTGGGATTTCGTTCAGAATATATTACTCCAGAGCAAACGAAAAAGCATGAAAAAAATTATGGAAAATATAGTGAACAAATTATATTAGATAATAAGAAAAACCTAGCTCAATGGAGAAAAAATAATCCAAGAAAAAATGTATATGAATGGAATAACCAAATATATGGTTTACCAAAAGAAATATATATTCTTAATCAATCAGCACTTGAATCAGAAACAATTTGCAAAAACGAGGGTAATTTATCTTTCCAAGAAAAAGAGATACCTCGCTCTAACAATAAAATAATGACTGAACAACTTTGCAAAGAATCTTGTGTTTACTGTAAAGTAGGTGAACCTAATAAAGTTATATTTAGAAAATCAGATAAAAAATGGTATATTCAAGACTTACATAAGTCTATAAGGTGTACTCGTACTGACATCAATGGTCCAGACTTTTATAAACCACATGATGTAGGTACCCCCGAGGATATATTATTTTATACAAAAGAAATGAATCATGTTAATCCTCCAGAGCATAATAGTGGTTCTAAGGGTTTTATCTCTAATAGTGTAGATTGTTTAAAAGAACCCACAAAATTACGTAATAAGCTCAATTTAATATGGGCTAAATATGATGAGGGTAAATTAGATAGAAAACAGTATCGCGAACATATACAAAATACATGGACATCATGGGTTAATAAACCATTTAATCAAAAAGATTTTGAAATTAAACATAACAAAGGCAAAAAAACTTTAACATGGTCGCCCAGTGTAGTTAGTCCACCAGAATCACGTGTTAGACTTCATCAAAGAGCACGTAAATTATCTGATGAAGAATTAAGCTAAGTATTTAAGCAATTGAAGATTTTATTGTTTTAACTTTAATAATTATAAAGTTGAAAATTTGATTTAATTTATTTAATTTATTTAATTTTTAAATATATTAAATTATCATGCTTATCTCTATCGAAGGTAACATTGGTACTGGTAAAACGACCCTTATGCACTACATAAAGAGCTTGTATAGTGAAAACTGTAAAGTAGTATTTATTGAGGAACCAGTTGATTTGTGGCTTCAATTAAAATCCAGTGATGGAGAAAATATCCTTGAAAAATTTTATAAAAACAAGACAAGATGGTCCTATTCATTTCAAATGCATGCTTTTATTACACGGGCACAAGAAATTATGAAACAAGACCAAAATAAAGTAATTATTATTGAACGTTCTGTACTAACTGACAGGAATGTGTTTGCAAAATTACTCGCCGAAACAAATGACATTAGTGATTTAGAATGGAAATTGTATGATGAATGGTTTAACTGGCTTACTATAAAGTTTAAAGAAATTTTGCCACAACTATATATTTATATTAGGGCTGACACCAATACATCATATCAACGTATGTTAAAAAGGAATAGAAAAGAAGAATGTTCTGTAGATTTTGAATATATTAAACAAGTTAAGAAAAAACACGATGATTGGCTACTTAATGAAACATCTGTACCAGTAGTGACGATTGATGTTAATAATGATTTTGTAGAATCAGATGAATTTAGAAATACAATTCTTCAATCTATATCTGATATTATTAATTCTCAGATTGAATCCCTTCCTAAATCAGCATCTGAATCTTCTCTGGAAGAATTAGTTGAAATGACAAGGTGTTAATAAATGAATAAATTTGATATAATTTTGATATTAATTTATTTTTTATATGTATTACAAATGTCGTCAACACGTATAGAAATTATTCTTGGATGTATGTATTCTGGAAAATCAACAGAACTTATTCGGAGATGTACACGATACAGCGCAATAGGTAAAAAAATATTGTTAGTTAATCATTCATTGGATATAAGAACTGGAGATAGTGTAATGACACACAGGAAAGAAACTTTAGACGCTGTAAAAACTAACAATTTGGTAAGTCTGATTGAAACCGATGAATTTAAAAATTGTGATATAGTTGGAATTGATGAAGGTCAATTCTTTGATGATTTATTGCAATTCGTTCAAAAAGCCGAAATTCATAATAAAATAATTATAATTTCTGGTCTGGATGGTGATTCTGAAAGAAAACCATTTGGTCAAATCCTGGATTGTATTCCATATTGCGATGAAGTTATTAAACTTAATGCAATGGATATGGTTGATAAAGATGGTACACCTGGAATTTTTACGAAACGTGTTTCAGAAAAAAAAGATAGAATTTTAGTAGGGACAACCGATTGCTTTATAGCAGTTTCAAGAAAAAACTATCTTGAAATTAATAACTAAATCAAATTAAATTTTTTGTATTATCTTAAAAAGTATAGATATATACTAATATAATGCCTCTTATTCGTCAACGAAAAAAAGACCGTAGGGCAAGCAAAAATACACAGCAAAATACTGAAACCTGTATAAATATATCAGATAATAAAACAACAGAAGAACCTGAAATTAAAAAATTTTTAGGAGATAAAACAAAATCTTCAATCAAAAAAAAACAAAAAATAACTAAAAAACGTAGAAATGATAATAAATACGAAAGAGTTTATACTGAATTTATTATTTAATAAATATAATAATATTAAATAACCAATTTTACAATTTTATACGCAAATATTAATGCCATTCCTAAGCAAATGGTTAAATAATAAATATTCGGGTATGTTAGAATTTTTGAGATAAGATTATTAAGAAGCAAAAGATAGTTTTGAACCAATATGTTAAGGACTAATAAACATGCTAATGCTATATTATGAATTACAAATAAATACATAAATATAATGAAATCGTGTAGCATTCAATTATAATTAATAATTTATCCTTAGATAAGTTTATTGTACAAATAATAAAGGATATATATGTTTACGATATACCGTGTAAACCTCTTCTGGAGTTTTATCATCTGACTTTACATAGGGTAATAAATATTTCTTAATTGCAGGCATTAGCGTATTAGATTTATGTTTTTCAAGAATACTTAGATTATCTGCTAATGTTTTATTTAAAACTATAATACTTTTATTTAATCCGGGGGCCTCTCTATCAGGAAAATCTATCTTAGAGTTTTTAATTTTATTCTCAATAATATTTATTTTTTTTCGGAATCCCTGTATATGTTCATTAAGACGGTTAATGAAATCGTCATATAGTTGGCTAAGATTTAACACAAAATGATGAATTTCTTTCGAAAATTTTCTTTTTTTCTTAAGCCTTTCATATTCAGTAATTAAAAATCCATGTTGAGTACCAAGATGAAATATTGTAGAAAGATCAAGTGATGAGACGTCCATATTATGTTCAGATAGATATTTACTCCCAATAAGTATACAGTTCAAAAGTGCTCCTATGCCTTTATTATGAGGACCAAGTAATCCGCGACGTGTAGTTGATACACTATTGAAAAAATATGGTCCATTTAGTAATACTTTATCTTGATTTTTTTCTATACTTACGATCTCTTGGTTGCAAATTGCTAAATAAGACAATTCTCCCTTTGGAATTATCACATGAGATGGAATAAAAATGTAATTAGCACGTATTTCTTCAATACTTTTTGCTGATTGGTTTAATCTTCGGATATCATTCAACTTAGAATTAAATATTCTGGATCCTGATTTTGTTTTTGGAAATATAATTTGTATACAATCTGTTCCATCGTAATTATTATCAATCTTTGTTACGAAAACATTACATCCATATAATTGTAAAAATGATTCTTTTTTAACTGCTTTATCATCAAAAATTTCACCTTTTGTTTCAATTAATTTAGGATTTCCTCCTATCATTAAATTTTTAATTAATCGGTCTCTACTTAAAAATTCATTTTTTCCAAAATATCTTGTTAACTGGATTACAGTATTATCTGATAATTTTTGTAAAAACGTATTAGTTTTATGATACATATATATATTTATTACAAATTTATTACAAATAATTTTGAATTAATACTTAGAATCTAATTAATACTTAGAATCTAATTAATATAACTTACTAACTAAATAAAAAGTTTTAATATTATAAGATGGAATATAATTTATTAACAGTTAACAATATTACAAAATTATGCAGTACAAAAATTTACGTATTTAAAGATGAACCTATTGCTATGCAATGGTATAATTTTCAACTTAATTGGTTAATAAATAAATTAAATGTTACAAGAGAACCTATGTCTCTTATAGCTCAACGGACAGAATCACTTAATAAATCTTCTGATATAGATTTGGCATTATATAATAATTTAACTAATAATAATATATTTAAGCTGTTAAAAACTAAATTTAAAGATAATTATACATTCGAGAATATTAATGGTTTGAGTTGTCATCATATCACTATACCACAAGAAATATCCAATGATATTAGTGAAGATGAACTTATACAATATGGATTTTACTCTTCTGATAGGGTTACAATCAATGATATTAAAAATGAGAGTTATTATGGTGGATTCAGTAATTTTACTACATCGCTAAATGACAATAACACTGGAATAATAGTAACAACAGTAGAAAGAGATGAAGGGTTATATGGTGTACAAAAACATGAAATTTATAGTGCAAATTTTCCTTTTCCAAACAAATTAGCTGTCGATACAACTGAAAATAAAGACACAAATGTTACAAAAAATATGGATGAATTAGTTGTAACTCAGGATAAAATAGATAGAGACTGTATAAAGGGAGTTTTCAAATGGAAAAATAATAGTTGTTATGCTGATTCTATTCTGATGATGATATTCAGAAGAATTTACAATAATAGTAATGGTTTGCTTGCTAATACTATTAAGACTCCTCTGTTATTTGATAAATATTCAATTGGTGATGATATGTGTTCAACAGAAGGTAACAGAACCGAAAATATTAATAATATAATAATTGAATTAAATAAATTATTACAACAAATTGATAATAATAAAGTATTACATGTTGAAGAATTTCTTAATATCATGGATAAATGTATAAGTGGGAAAGAAAAATTTGGTAATGAAGAAACTCAATCAGCAAGTGAATTTTTAAGCAAATTAGTAAATATAATATATAAAGGTAAATTGAGTGAATTAAATCAATATAAGGTAGATTATGATGGTATGTCTCGTGTAGTCAATATTATAGAAAAAACAGATCAAATAAATTGGTCTCATCATAGTGATAGTGTTGAGAAAATTGAAAAAATACTAACAGATGATGAATCTCAAATTCAAATAATTGAACATCAGTTTTTAGATATAAGGCAAAAATTACAAAAAGACCAACTTTATAAGGAAGATTTAGATGCAGTAATACTTAGACCATCTGAGGCTCATAATACTAAAATAAATAAAAAAATTAATGATATTTATGGTTATAATGTACAAGAAAAATATGCAGAACATTTTTTACATAATGTTGAAACAAGAGGTATTTCAATTAGAAATTTTTTTCATCAAATCCAAATTTTAAGAAGCACAGATGATGAAGGAAGTGTTGAATTTTTAAGAGATCTTAATAATAAATTTATAGTAGAAGAATTACTAATAACAGAAAAAGCGAGCGACGTATTTATATTTATTAACCGAAATAGTACACGTGGTACTAATAATTTAAATTCAATTAATAGATTGAAAATATATCCAGAAGAAAATGTAAATATTAATGGTGTTGCTTTTGAACTTTCTGGAATAACATATATGCCTAAGACTAATCATTTTGCATGTTTGTTTAAATGCAATAATAAATATTATACATATGATGATATGCGTACGGATAATTGGTTAGAATTAATTGGGACGATTGATGATGTAGTATCTAATAATCATATTTGCAACACAAGTAGTATTTATCATTATACTAAAGTTATATCACAATAAATAACACATTATTACTTATTTATTTTGATATTTGATATATTTTTTTATGATTTCAGTTCCAAGCTTTGAGTCAATTTTAACTTTTCTATTGGTTCTTGGATTGATTATATAATTATATATGTTATTACCACCGCCCATTGAAAACTGTTGAGTTTGTTCCGGTTCATGTTCTTCTTCATTCTGAAACTCGTTGTAGCTTAAATATTGCATACTCTGATCATTTTCCAGATTAATAACTGACATATCTCTTATAACTTGCATTAATGCGATAGCTATTAAACTATTTTTTCCTGCAAAAGCTTTTGCAAATTTATAAAATAATTTTAAAAATTTTATTATTTTTTCCTGGGAGAACATTTTATCTATTTTTTCAACCAATTCAATATTAAATTTATTGTAGGGACAAATGTAGTGAGTTATCGCTTTCATTAAATTACATGGTCCTTCAGAAACTGCGCATGTTGGAGCTATAGCTTCAGGCATAAGACTTCTTAATAAGGCTGGGTCAGGTCCAGGCTCACATACCATCCTTTCATTACTACGCTGCCAAATACAACCTTTTATACTCTCACATTGTTGTTTATGTTTTGTGTCATCCCACGGGTCAGCCGCGTCTTCATATTGATCATAATTATGGCATTTTTCTTTAAGTTTTTGATAGTTTTCTTCTATTTTTTTAGTTTCATCGATTAATTTGTCATTTTTATTTTTATATCCATCGTAAAGTTCGTCAAGGCCTTTTTTTATAATAGTTGTATATTCTGACTTAGCCTGTTCATCAGTTAGACCTTCATTGCTTATTTTTTTCCATTCTTTCCATTCTACAAGACCAATAGTCATTCCGCGTTTTACGGGATTCTTACCATTTTTAATTAAATTAGATAAAGCTCTAAGTCTGGCTCTATGAGATTTTAGAATGCCCGTGTGTAAATCTGATACAGCATGCCATAGACCTCTATTTAATTTTTTTCCATCAACAGTAGGTCTATACATCATGAAATTTAAGGCTTTTTTGTAATCAAAATCCTTTAATAATTTTTCAAGAATTTCTACAGTATCTGTGTAAAAATGCCCCCCTATTTGGGCTATTTGATGGATAGGTTCGAATATTTCGACATACATTTTAAATATTTTTTTTAAATTTTTAGCATATTGTTTAATCTGCTGTGCACTTTGTTGTTTATTCATATCAATTTTACCACCACCAGAGTTAACAGTAGGGGCGAAAATTGAAGCCGTTAAGTCATTGCCCCAATTAGATGGAATATTTGTATGCAATTTCCCGTCACTTGCCATTCTTTCTGCAACATTTACTAAAGTATCAAGTGGAATAAAGCTATTAACATCCATTCTTTTACTACATGCAAGTTGTTTAAGCCTTAACATTGATTCACAGGGAACTCTGCTTCTCATAAGACGTTTAATAAAATTAGATATATATAGAGCTGACCTAACATTATTAATTATAGCTGCAGAAAAATTATTAGCTAAATCTCCCAGTTGTAATATAGGTGTTGGTAGGGCATATGGATTGTATGCTTGTACAGAGTGAAGATTTGGTTTAGCTCCCGACATTAATATTAATATATATTAATTTAATAATTTGAAATTTTTTATTTAAAGAACGAGTTATATTAAAGAATATTTACATATCAATTATATTATGTCTGAAGAAGAAAAAACTAATGATATTTCTATAAAAATACCCAAAAAACGTGGCCGGAAACCTAAGAGTGAATCTCAAAAACAATCAGAAATGAATAGTACTGGAGAAACAAACCAAGAAGTAAAGGTACCAAAAAAACGTGGGCGTAAACCCAAAATTAAAACCGAGGAAGAGACTAAACCAAAGGTACTGCAAAAACGAGGCCGTAAACCTAAGGTAAAAGATCCAAACGAACCAGAAAAAATTCCTAAAAAACGTGGGCGTAAACCCAAAGATAAAGCAATTGTACCAGTTACATCTAATATTAATACAGAAAGTGATAACATAATAATTCACTTACCAATCAATACATCTTCTATTCCTAAAAATATGGATGATGAATTATTGACTTATAATCCCAGTATTAATGAGCCATTACCCTATGAAGATTCTAATAAAATTGAAAATGTACAATTTATAAGTCAGAAAAATAATAATAATAATAAAGAATTAACAGGAGAAGGGCCAGTTCCGTCAACCGAATATTGTGCGTATCCATTCGATGAAAAACAGAAATCTATCTTTGAGGTATTAGATGATGAAAGCGCTGATATGAATGAGACTAAGATTGAAAATAATAATAAATTAGATGAAGAATATGAAATTAATCACATTGATTCTTGGTATACTGAAAATTCTAACGTCAAAAATTCTAAATCTGAAATTAATGATATCATGGATCATATTAAAGAGCAAAGAAATACTGAGAAAGAAAATTTTTCTTGTAAGCTAAACAAGCATAATGTTGAGAATTGCCTAATACAATTTAAAGAAACTAATAAAAATCACAGATGGCCATCATCTACAACAATTCATTGTTGGTGGTGCAGTCATCCATTTGAAGGTCCACCTTGTGCTTTACCATGTGACTATAAAGATAAAATATTTAAGGTTTATGGTGTATTTTGTTCACCTGAATGTGCTGCAGCGTACAATTTTGATGATATCCATACAGGTTATGATTTGTGGGAGCGATATTCTCTATTAAATTTTTTGTATAGAAAAATTTACAGTAACAATAATATTAAGATAAAAATTGCTCCACCAAGACAGACATTGAAAATTTTTGGAGGACATCTGTCTATTAATGAATTCAGAGTTAACAATACTAATTATAATAATACTTATAAATTGGTTATTCCACCTATGATATCAATTATACCTGTTCAAGAATTAACTAATATAGATAATGGTTATTCATCTGTCA
>MDSZ01201140.1_pt1 | contig 10576 bp, 8 predicted proteins | sample 811201 | NCBI WGS metagenome assembly MDSZ01 (sample SAMN05326647, study PRJNA326480) | marine metagenome | isolation source: seawater | place: Indian Ocean: North | collected 2010
AGAGAGGTAAATCAAATTACAATTTCCAAATTTTTTTTTTATTAATTGTAATGTTGGTATTGATATTAAATAATCACCCAATTTTGAGTTTCTAAAACATATTATTTTCATAAATTATTTTTAAAAATCTTTCTTGTAAAGAATACATAAATTATTGTGCCTATTAATAAAAATAAATAAGACTGTAAAAGTGCTCCAATCAAGATTGAAAGATGACTCTCTAAAAAAAATAGAGGAACAAATAAATAAAAAGTGAATATACTCTCCAGATTTAAATTATTTTTAAAAGAAAAAAATTTAGTTAGTGCTGCAAAGAAGATGCCAATTAGTAACATACCAAACATAACTCCTTTGAGACCAAAGTTAACATAGAACTCATTTAAAACAGGCATGTTCCATGAAGTATTTAAGTCTTTAATATCTTGATTGTCTGTTAAAATTCCATATCTATGTCCAAACTCATTACCTAGCTGATCATCAGGTTTATCCTTCCATAAAATTCTCGGTATAATTTTTGATTTTAGAATATTATAACTGTAGCCATTCCAGTACGGGACATCTTGTGGTGTTTTGGATGAGACAATAACTAAGGACTCAAAACTATGGGAAATTCTTCTATTTGTTTGATTTTTTCCATCGAACATATCTAAAAAAAAATCATTACTAGAAAAAATATTTTTATTTACTTTAAAAAATAGTTTAGTTTTTTCATAATAGCTTTTGTCACCTGATATCTCCCATGTCATTTTTCTAAATTTCTCTTTTCCTTCATGTACAGCAAAAAAAACTAAACAAAAGATTAAAACTGGAAAGATCTTTATTTTTTTATCTAGATAACAATAATAAATATAATCAAGAAAAATTAAAGTAAAAGGTAATGCATATGATCCGGATATTAATTCAGATAAAATGATGTAACATTTTAAAAATAAAATTGTTAGAACTTTCCTATCAAAAAATTTTTTACAGTGATAAATATAATTTGTAAAAAGCGCAAATCCTATTGATAAAAGAGGATACTTAACTTGAAATAATGGTGGAAAATAAATTTGAATTTTAAATAAATAGTAAAAAAGTATTAGTGAAAGATTAATTAATAAACCATAAAGAAATATTTCATCAAGTGATGAATTTAATAATTTTAATCCTTTTCGACTGAATTTTTTCAATACTACAAGTGTTAAAATATAACCTATTATCATAGATAAAATTCCAAAAAAAAGTAATTTAATTGCAAAATTGATATCATTAAGTTCTACATGTTGATGTTCAAAAAAAATTTCAAAATTTAAAAATGAAACAGACAAGTAACAAGTTAGGAAGAAAAAGCATGTTAAAGGTAAAATAGGAATATAATTATTATTATTTTTATTAAATAAGTATATTAAAATTATTAAGCTGCATATGATGTAAGTAGTGATTAAGTAAAATTCAGAAATTGAATTAAGATAATAAAAATCTTTGATTATTAGAAAAAAAAAACCTATTAAGAAAATGCATGAAACAAATAAATTTGATATAGAATACCTCATAACAAGTTTGTTTTCTTTAATATTTCTACAGATCTATTTACGTAAGAATGCTCTCTTTGTAGTTTTTTTATAATTTTTTCACTAAATTTATATTTTTTATAATCACCCAATATATCGTTAATTTTTTTTTTTATATTATTATTATTTTTATAATAAACACACGCTTTATATCCTTTAAAAAATTTTCGTTGATCAAGGGAATTTCTTGTCAACATTAAGCCACCCATTAAAATAATTTCAAAACTTTTCATATTATGTGAATTATAATTTTGTTTTCGAAAAATGTTGAGACAAATTTTTGAATTTTTATAAATTTCAGACATTTTAATCGCATCTACAGCAGAATTTATTTTTTTTATACTTTTAGGTAAATAAATATTCTTCCAACCCATACCAGCAACTATGACATTATAATTTTTTAATGCTTTAATAATTTTTATCCTTTCTTTATCTGCGGTTCCTATAAATGCGACATCATAATAAGGTTTTTTTACTATTCTTGAGTATTTATGTAAAAATTTATCATATGCAAAAGGAAGTATATGTAAGTTATTTAATTTTAACTTTTTTTTTATTTTTGTTTTTATGTCATCAGACCATATAAAAAAAAAATCATAGTATTTTATAGACCTTAAAACGTTGGCAGATGAAATATCTTTAGAAAAATCTAATGGATCGTCTGGATATATATTTATAAATTTTGCTTTTTTACAGATTTTTTTGCATTCTATTAGTGTTCCTGGATCTAAATAAATACCTTTAAATATAATTATTAAATCAAAATTATTTTCTTTTTTAAAAAATTTTATTAATTTTTTCCTATAAATATAAAAAAAAAAAAATTTGAAAAACTTCCACAATACCTTTTCTAGGAGATTTTTATGTAAATTATATATATTTAGAATTTTTGTGTTAAAATTTAATGATTTCATAGAGCGGAAATACATTTTTTCAAGCGAAAAATTCTCATCGGTTCCAACAATTAATATTTTCTTACTCATCTCTAGTAATTTATTATACTTTTAAACAAATCAGATTTTCTCCTGAAATGATTATGTCTCTTTTTGTACCTAAGCTGTTAGATGATGAAATTGCATTTAAAAAATTTTCAGAGTTTGATTTTTTTGGCAACATCCAATCATGTAACTCTATTATAACAATATCAAACAAATCCAGCCATTTTATGTTTCTTTTAAAAAGGTCTTCTTCAAAACCCTCAATATCAATTTTGATTAAGAAAGGTTTAAATTTATCCCCCATATCTCTAATAATTTCATCAACTGTTATTGTATTAACTTTTATCTTACCTTCTTCTGCAATTTTAAAAGACCTATTATCATTTCTTAAATTATCAAAATTTACTATTTTATTTTCAAAGGATATCGCATTATTAAATAACTTTTTATTTATTGATGTTGTATTTATTTTAGAATAATCCAAATTATTTTTATCTGGCTCTATCATTACAATGCAAGAACTGTTAAAAATTTTATAAAAATAATTGGAACTTGATCCAATATTTGACCCGCAATCAAAAATCAATGGAGATAAATTATTACTAATTATAGAGTTGTAATTACTTAATATTTCATTCCAACGTTTTAATTTTTTTAAATTATATTCTTCATCTAAAAATATTTCAAAAACAGTCAATAAATCATATTTATTTCTTATCGATTGTGAAAAAATATTTTTATTAATTCTATCGAAAATATAAACTTTTTTAATTAATATTGAAATAAATCTTGGGAGAATAATTATGAAGTTAGAACCTTTACGAAGTTTTTTTAATATATTTAAATAATCATAAAAAAAATAATATATATATTTTAACAACTCTTTAATCATTTCTTTTTAAAATTTCTTTTTTTACTTTATTAAGGAAACCTATCGGATCATTTATAAAATATTTTAAATACAAAATTAGTTTCCAAGGATAGAAATTATATTTTCCTTTAAAATGATTTTTAAAAACAAAATTATCTGCTTCCTTATTTATTGCTATTTCTACAGGATCAACAATTTCACTTTCAAATTCACTAAATGTACTTTTTTTATTTTTGTCTTGATTTATATTTGTATGTGTAGCATTTTTATTAAATCCAATGTTTACAATTAAATTTTTATTTGGAATGATATTAATTCCATTTTTATACCATATACTTGCCAGCCAAACATATGCCCAACTATCAATTTTTTTTTTGGAGACTAAATCGAATATTTTTTGCCAATATTTTTGTTCTAACTGATTATTATGTAAATTTTTCCAATGGCTAGACTTTTTCCATTTATTCCAAAATGTCATATTTGAATCGTATTCATTCCATGCATCTCTCCAAGTACTCCAACCCCAGCAGTGTGCGTATTTAGAAAAGTAGTAATCTGCTTTACCAATTAATTGATTATTTTGAAAATTACTTCCAGATATTGTATAGATTTTTTTTTCATTTTTATATTTTTCTAGCATTTTTTCTGAAAAATTAAAAAAAGATTTTGCAGGTATACAATCATCTTCCAAAATAATTCCTTTTTCTTCTTGTTCAAAAAACCAGTTTAGACCTTTACTCACAGACTCTCGGCAACCTTTATTATTCTTATTTTGATTTATAAATATCTCACAATTCCATCTAGGATTTGAAAATATTTTTTCTACTTCATTACAGAGTAATATATCTTCCTTATTATTGTCTCTTGGTCCATCTTGATTTATATATATTTTTTTTGGTTTTACTTTTTCTAAATGTTCAAATAATTTATTTGTTTCTAGCGGTCTATTAAACAACAATATAATAACGGGAGTTTCCATTTAATTTTATTTGAAATTATTTAGATTAATTATTTCATCAAAATTTTTGAAAGTTTCGACTCTATGCGAAATTGAAATAAGTGTAATATCTGGATAATTGTTAAATATATTACTCATTATTTTTTGCTCAGTTTTGTAATCTAATGCACTTGTTGCTTCGTCAAATATAAGTATATCTTTTGACTTATATAGTGCTCTCGCAATACCTATTCTTTGTTTTTGACCACCAGATATATTAATTCCATTTTCTCCTAATTCAGTATCAACTCCTGATTTAGTTTCATTAATAAAGTAATCTAAACAAGCTATTTTTAGAGATTTCTCTAATTTATTTTCATCTATATCTTCATCTTGAATTCCAAATGCAACGTTCTTTCTAATTGTGTCATTAATTAAAAAAATATTTTGTGGTACATGAGCCAATTTATTTTGCCAACTTTCTATTAGACTATCGTCTAACTCAATGTCATCAAGTAAGATTGTTCCATTTGTAGGTTTTAACAAACCCATTAATAAATCAATTAAAGTTGACTTTCCTTTTCCTGTTTCTCCAACAACACCAATTTTGCTTTTTAATTTAATTTCTAAATTCAATTTATTAAAAACTTTATTTCTATTGTCGACATAATAAAAAGATAAATTTTTTAATTGGATTTTTTTTGGTTTTGTACTAATTTTTTTTTTATCAAACTTTATTAATTTTTCATTAGATCTATGAACTAATTCTCTCAAATCTTTGATGCTAACCTCTGCACCTGACATAAAGACCCAAGCGGTATATATTGTATTAAACAGTGGAAGCAGTTTATTCGCAGCAAAAGCAAATACCCCAAGTGATATTATTAAATCAATATTTTGATTAATTTTACCATCAAAATAAAAACTACTAAATAATAATAAAACTATTATACCAACTGTCTCCATTACTATTTTTGGAGAACTTCCAACTACCGCAACATTAGCTGATGCTAATCTATATTTATTTTCAGATTCCTTAAAAATTTTAGAAAATATACTATGAAGAGAATCAATTATAATCTCTCTTATACTGCCAACTGATTCTTGTAAAAACTTAACTCGGTAGTCAGAATATTTAGATAAAATTAGGCTATTTTTGCTTAGATAAATTTTAAACAAGTAAGCTATTAGCAAATAAGAAATACCAAAAGCCAAAACAAGTAAGCTAGTTAAAATAAAATTATAAAACAATAATCCAATTATAATTGCAAGTCCTATTATAAAACTTGAAAAAAAATTGAATAATTGAAAAATGATTCCTTGGGCAAGGTTCATTTTTTCTGTAACACCTGAAATTAAAATATTTGAATTTTGAGATGTTATAGATTTATAAGATTGGTTTATTGTATTAGTGAATATTTTAGAAGCTATATTTGCAGAAATTAAAGATGAAAATCTTAAACTTGATCTTAAAACTAATAATCTAAAAATTGCTGAGATAAAAATTAATATAATAAAAATATAAATTATTAATTTTTTTAAATTTACTTTATTTAAAAAAGAACTTTCAGTATTATTTATTGAGTTAAATATTGTAAATTCAATTTCAGTATTTAATAATGTTGAGATCAGGGGTACAATTGCACTAATACTAAGAAATTCCATGATTGATGCTGTTGTTACAAAAAATATTAATAATATTAAATTTTTTTTGTCACGTTTATTCGCTGTGTAAAATAAAAAACTTATAATATTTGTAATGTTTGAAATCATTTTCTGTAAACTTATATTATCAAATAATCTATAAGTATAATTATAAACATTTAAATTTTAAAATTAATATCTAGTGATTAAATAATTAGCTAATCTCTCTGTTAATGCTAAAGCTGTAAGTGTTATATTTGCATGGCTACTTTTAGGAAAAACCGATGAACCAGCAACATACAGATTTTTTGTATTTTCGACTTTTTGATTAATATTAAGAACTTTATTTTTTAAGCTATTAGAAACTAAAAGACCACCTGATGGATGGTTTGTATCCCTTAATTTTTCTTTGAATGATTCATTATTTAATTTTGAAAACTCTTTAGTGTCAATTTTTGCAATTTTATTTTTTGATAAATATGAGTTAACATCATTTACAAATTTTTTTATTACATAAAATTCATCACCATTAATTTTCCAATCTAAAGTAAAATTGTTTCTTTTTTTTGACGTAAGACGTATACAGCTGCTTTTAATCGGTTTTTGTTCACACTGAACATAAAAAGTTAATTTTTTATAATCATTAAACAAAATTTTTTTTCTTAAAATGAAGTAAATTATTTTTTTGATTAAAAAAAAATTTTTAAAATTAAATAATTTTGTTGTTGCTAATAAATTTGGCAAGTTTTTTTTTGATATATAATTTTTCAGTATTTGATTAACGCTATTATTTTTTTTGTCATCGGGATTTTTAATTTCTCCACTTATGCCATAATTAAAATTATTAATTCTATATCTTGATTTTATCTTAGGCTGATATTTGCTGTTTGAAATATAGCCATTAGCAAATAAATCATCAAATTTTTTTTTATTTAAAATTTTTAATTTTCCGATGTGTAGGCCTATATGATCTTGGAAGTATTTGCCAATATATTTATTATTTTTCCATGGAGACTCTGATTGATGATAAAGCATGACCTTAGCATTGTTAAATGGACCACAACATAAAATTATTATTTTAGGATAAATTTTTTTTATTCTATCATTAATTTTATATTCGATTGAATTGCAATTCTTATTTGTGAAATTCAGTTTAATTATTTCTGCTTTTAATATAATCCTAATGTTTGAATTTGTTATATTTTCTGAAAAGTATTTTTTAAAATTTGGCTCACTTAGCCAATGAGTATAGAAACTATATAAATTCTTTTTTTTTAATTTTTTTTGTTTTGTGTGTTTTTTAAAATCTTTTTCTTCTATAAATTTAATATTAAAAATTTTATAAATTTTTCTGTAATATTTTTTTAATTCTGAGTAATTAACGCCCCAATTAAAATTTTTTTGAAAATCTTCTTTATCAAATTCAGCTAATTGACCTCCCCACAAAGTGCTATTACCTCCCAAACCAATACTGATATTTCTTTGAAAACCTTCATGATAAATTACATTTAATTTATGATGCATATTTTTTCTTTTTATTGCTACATCAGAGCCCTTTTCGAGTATTGTTATATTTTTAAATTTTTTTTTAAGTCTCTCAGCTAAAAACAGGCCAGTAGTTCCACCTCCAACTATTAATACATCTGTTTTAAGATTTTTATTTTTTTTTTTATTTTGATTTAATATCATTTTAATAAATTTCTAAGATTTTTCTTGATAAATTTTTTGCATATTCTGGCTTAATTCTATTATGAGTCGGCAATGTAATTAAGGTGTTACTAAATCCAGTTAAGTTGCTAGTTTTGCCATATTTTCTATATTTTTTAATATTGCTGCAATTTGGATAAAAAAAACCACCAACATAAAATCCAGAACTTAATAGGTTTTCTAGTAAATACTCTTTATGGTTTAAATTCTTTGCTGTTATGAGAAAATGCATAAACTCATTATTTTTAAAAAATTCCACTGAATTCTTGTTTTCAATTACACTGATATTTTTTAAAAATTTGTAATATACTTTTGATATCCTTTGTCTATGCATTAAGTTTTTTTTGTAGTTAAAAGTTTTGTTGTAAATTTCTTCAATAGCTGCATGTGAAGGAAGTGAAAAATAGGTTTTATCTAACTTAAAAGCTTCCTCAAGATATTTTTTTTTATTCAAAAAGAGATTTTTATTATTCTTCAAAATTTTTAAAATGTTAAAAGTAAATATTTCAAAAAAATATTTATTAGTATAAATCTCAAACTTAAGTGTTTGAAAGCATTTTTTTAAATACTGTGATGGTTTTAATTTCTTCCAATTTGATGTCTCTCTATGAATGTAATCAGAATAATTTTTTTTGTAAGATATTGCTCCTCCAAAAAAATAATTTATAAATTTGTAGGATGAAAAACTATAAATAGAAAAATCACTACTTTTTCCAATATTAATGCCACATGATTTACCTGAATGAGAAATTGCACAATCTTCGATTAATGCAATATTGTATTTCTTACATAAGTAACTTATTTCTTTATAATCTTTTTGATTAGTGTGATAATGCGTAATTATTACAGCATTAGGATTCAATTTAGCGTATTTCTTGAATTTAGACATCAAGATATCAGTTGAATTAGTCCTATGGTCAAGAAAAACTGGTTTTCCACCAGCAGCTAATACTAAATCAATTACTTCAGGTATTGTATATGGACTCATAAGAATTAAATTATTTTTTTTTCTTTTTAAACAAACTTTAACCGATAGATAAATTCCAGATCTTGCTCTACCTAATAATTTGACTTCTTTATTTATATTAAATAAAGCCTTAATTCTCTTTACAAGTTTTTTTTCCAAACTTTTATTTTCAAATATGAACGATTTAAAATAACTAAAATAATTTATTGAATTAATAATTTGTTTTGGATAGTGCATTTTTAAGCTTAATATAAATCTTATATTTATATAGTTTTTTAATAATTATGCTATATGTAATTGTTTATGCTTAAAAACATTCTAATAACTGGAGGAGCTGGATATATCGGAAGTCATGTGGCAGTAGAATTATTAAGACTAGGTTATAATGTTACCATCATTGATAATTTTTCAAATTCTAAGATTTCCAATATTAATAAAATAAAAAAAATTTCAAAAAAAAAATTTTTTTTTTATAAAGAAGACATTAGAAAAACAAAAAAAATATTTAAAATACTAAAAAAAAGAAAGATAGAATTTGTTTTTCATCTCGCTGCTTTAAAAGCAGTAAATGAGTCCGTTTTATTTCCTGATAAATATTACACTAATAATATTTTTGGACACGTAAGTCTTTTGAAAGCAATGACAGATGCAAATATTTATAGATTAGTTTTTAGTTCTAGTGCAGTTGTTTATGGAAATACCAGATCACTTCCAATAAAAGAAAGTGAGTCTCAAAAACCCCTAAGTCCTTATGGAATTACAAAATTTTTTTGTGAAAAACATCTTGATTATATATGTTCATCAAAAAAAGAATACAAAGTAGTTTCTCTTAGATATTTTAATCCAGTAGGCTCACATAATTCTGGGGTAATTGGAGACAAACCAGATAAGCCAAATAATATAATGCCAATAATTAATAACGTTGCGCTGGGTAAAAAAAAATACTTTGAAGTTTTTGGAACAAAATACAAAACAAGAGATGGAACGGCCATAAGAGATTATATTCACGTTATGGATGTAGTAGATGCACATATATTATGTTTAAAAAAAATTAATAAAATAAATGGTCATGAAATATTTAATATTGGAACTGGAAAAGGTATTTCAGTATTAGATCTTTTAAATGAATATCAAAAAATAAATAATATAAAATTAAATATTAAAAATGCCCCTAATAGAGAAGGAGATATTCCAATTAGTTATGCTGATGTAAAAAAAATTAAAGATAAATTAAATTGGAAATCTAAGTATAAGCTGAAAGAGATGTGCAAATCTAGTTACGACTTCGCAAAAAAATTTAATTAATTAAATTATTTAAATAAATTTTTCCTTTTTTTAAAGGTATTAATAGAAAAGAAATTATATTTATAAATCTAGCTATAATAAAATTAAATGTTTTTCTCAAAAAACTGATATTTTTATATTTTTGGTAATATCTAAAAATAGTGAAGTCTCTTAAGTTCAAAGATTTTTGAAATTTAATTTTTCTTTCTTTAAAAAAAATTGGCAAAGTATTTGTTGGACATATTGGATAATTATTCAGATTGCTTTTAATATCTATAAATTGAATTGCATTTTCATAATTGGAAATAAATATTAAATCATGCAATTGATCAATATTTTGATGAGGGGCATTTACTAAATGAACAAAATCTTTATCTAAAGTTGTTAAATTCAATTTACTAATAATTAAATCAAATCGTGATTGTATTATGAAATCGTAATTAATATTATTTTCCTCTTTATATTTCTTCATTAACTCTAAAGATTTGATTTGACTATGCCATCTACTTTTTGTTCTAAATATAAAATTTTTTATATATTGTTCTGGTGTTTGATTATAATATTTTTGCTCACTTATTTCCTCATAGAAGTTTATAAATTCTAACGAATATTCTTTTAAATTAATTTTAAAATTTAAATGTTTCTCGATTGAAAAACTTTTAGGTTTATATAGATCTG
>MDSZ01220797.1_pt1 | contig 10576 bp, 7 predicted proteins | sample 811201 | NCBI WGS metagenome assembly MDSZ01 (sample SAMN05326647, study PRJNA326480) | marine metagenome | isolation source: seawater | place: Indian Ocean: North | collected 2010
GCGCTCATACCAGCTCCTATATTTACACCTTTTACAGCGTTTATGCTCATTAAAGCGGAAGCAATATCGGTATCTAATTTTGAATAAATAGGTGCCCCTAAACCAATGGGTATTCCAGAAGCTCTTAATTCAATAATTGCTCCACAAGAGGAACCTGCTTTTCTTACAGCTAAAAGATATTTTTCCCAAAGCTTTACAGACTTTTTATCAGGACAAAAAAAAGGATTTTTTCTTATTTCACTATTTTTCCAATTTGATTTATCACAGGACATTAAACCTAATTGTGTTACAGCACCAATAGTATTAAATTTAGTTCCGAGCATTTTTTTGAGGACAATTTTTGCTACTGCTCCTGCTGCAACCCTACAAGCCGTTTCTCTAGCAGATTGTCTACCACCACCTCTATAATCCCTAATCCCGTATTTTTTAAAATAGGTGTAATCTGCATGTCCAGGTCTGAATTTATTTTTTATGGTCTCGTAGTCTCTAGATCTTTTATCTTCATTATGGATTATAATCGAAATCGGTGTTCCAGTCGTTTTTCCCTCAAAAACTCCGGATAAAATTATTACTTTATCTGACTCTTTTCTTTGGGTAGTAAACTTTGACTGACCAGGTCTTCGTCTGTCCATATCTTTTTGGATATCTTTTTCAGATATTACAATATTTGGCGGACAACCATCAATTACACAACCAATTGCTGGCCCATGGGACTCCCCCCAGGTAGTAAATCTAAATATTTTTCCAAAAGTATTAAAAGACATAGATATTTAATGTATAAATTATTTTAAAGAAATTATGAATCAAAAAAATGGCAAAAATTCACTTGGTTTGGACATTTGTTTCGGAGATTTAAACAATCCTATAGATTTGTTCAACAAATGGTTTTCTGAAGCAGAAAAAACAGAAATAAATGATCCAAATGCAGTAGCTGTAGCGACTTCTGATAGAGAGAATCAGCCTAATGTGAGGATGGTTTTGCTAAAAGGAATAAGTGACAAAGGTTTTGTTTTTTATACTAATTTTAAAAGTAAAAAAGGGGAAGAGATTAAAAATAATTTAAAAGCTTCGATGTGCTTTCATTGGAAAAGTTTACGTAGGCAAGTACGAATTTTAGGACTTGTAGAGGAAGTAACGAGTCAAGAGGCAGATGAATATTTTAACTCAAGACCATACAAAAATAAGATTGGGGCGTGGGCATCTCATCAATCTGCTGTATTAGATAAAAGAGAAACATTTTTAAATAAAGTAAAAGAATTTGAAAAAAAATATGAAGATAAAAACCCAGTACCAAGACCTCCTTATTGGTCTGGCTGGAGGCTTCTTCCGAAAGAAATTGAATTTTGGTTAGATGGCGAAGGTCGAATACACGAAAGATTAGTGTATGTCAAAAAAGATAAGACTTGGGAAAAAAAATTACTTTACCCTTAAAAAGATCTATTTAAGCTAAAGCTAGTTAAATTTTGTAGAATTCTTTTATCAGCACTATCTGGAAAAATTCCTAATGAGTCATAAGAAACATTTACAAAATGTTCAGCTCTTCTCATACTAGCATCAATAGCTTTATATTTATTAATCAATGCCAATACTTCACTAAAATCATCTTCATTTCTTTTTTCTTTTTTTAAAATTTCGATTAAAAAACTTCTTTCTTCATCATTTCCCTTTTGGAAAACAATAATTAATGGCAACGTTACTTTTCCTTCAAAAAAATCTTTACCTATTTCCTTTCCAAAAAACTTATCTTTACCATAATAATCGAGCGCGTCATCAGCAATTTGAAAAGCAAGTCCTAAATTTCTACCATAAGATTCTAAAGCCTTTTTTTCTTTATTATTACTACCAGCGAGTATTGCTCCTGTTTTAGTTGCAGCCGAAAAAAGTGATGCAGTTTTTAAATTTATGATTTCAGAATAAGTGTCTTCCAACAAATCAGCCTCCCCTTTATGTTGTAATTGCAAAACTTCACCTTGTGCTATTTTAGCTGACGTAGAAGATAGTAGTTTTAAAATTTCTAAATCTCCATCTTCAACCATTATTTCAAAACACCTACTTAAAAGGTAATCTCCAACTAAAATAGAAGATTGGTTTCCCCAAATAGAATTAGTGGTTTTAATACCTCTCCTTATTGTACTTTCATCTATAACATCATCATGAAGCAATGTAGCAGAGTGTATAAGTTCAACGCATGCAGACAAATTTACGTCTCTATCACCCAAAACATACCCTGATAATTTTGCTGAACCAAGAGTTAATAATGCTCTCAGTCTTTTTCCTCCACTGTTAAGATGATGATCGCTCATTTTTTGTATGAGTTTCACATCGCTTTTTAATTTTAAATCAATAATTTTTTCAACTTTTTCAAGCTTATTACTTAATAAATTTTTAAGCTCTAAATACGCTGAACTTGCAGATTTTTTTAATGGTATAACAGATCCCATAAATTGATTATAATTCATTTAATAAAGAATAAATTTTTAATTCATTCCGTTATGACGCACCTTAAATTCAACTATAAGTAGCGTAAGAAAATTATTAAAATTTAATTTAATACTGTTATAAGAATAGATGTAACAACCTTAAAATATGTTTTCTTTTTTTAAAAAAAAAGTGGTCATACCACACGTAAGATTGACAGGAATTATTGGTTCTGCAGGTCGATTTAAACAAGGAATGGAGCTTGCAAATCAAAGAGACATATTAAAAAAAGCTTTCTCTGTTAAGAAAATATCTCATGTTGCTATTTCAATTAATTCTCCTGGAGGGTCACCGGTGCAATCTCACTTGATTTACAGCTATATAAAAGAATTAGCAATAAAGAAAAAAGTTAAAGTAATAATATTTGCGGAAGATGTAGCAGCTTCAGGAGGATATTTTATTGCTTGTGCAGGAGATGAGATTTACGCAAATTCAAGCTCAATTATCGGATCTATCGGGGTTATATCTGCTTCGTTTGGTTTTAAGGATTTGATTCAAAAAATTGGAATTCAAAGAAGAGTCTATACAGCTGGAATAAACAAAAGCACCCTTGACCCATTCGTTGAAGAAAAAGAAGAGGATGTAAAAAGATTGAAAAATATTCAATTAGAGCTACATGCTGATTTTATTAAAGTTGTTGAAAATAGTAGAGGCTCAAAATTAAAAGATCCAAAAAAAAATAACATTTTTACCGGTGAATTTTGGACTGGGAAAACAGCTTTGCAATTAGGTTTAGTCGACGGTTTAGGTAATGCTGATCAAGTATTAAAAGAAAAATTTGGAGAAAAAGTAATTATTAAAAATTTTGAAAAAAGAAAAGGATTTTTAGCTAAAAAATTATCCTCATCATTAGATGTTTCATTTGATAAAATAATTAGCTCCATAGAAGAAAAATCGATGTGGCAAAAATTTGGTTTATAAATGCCAATTAAAAAAAAAGTTAAAAAAAAATTAAATTCCCTTTCCTTCCAAGATATTGTAATAAATCTTCAAAAATTCTGGGGTAAAAATGGTTGTACAATTTTACAACCTTACGATTTAGAAGTCGGAGCTGGCACTTTTCATCCTGCAACTACTCTACGATCATTAGGAACAAAACCATGGAAAGCTGCTTATGTTCAGCCTTCAAGAAGACCAACTGATGGAAGATACGGCGACAATCCAAACAGATTACAGCATTACTATCAGTTTCAAGTGATAATAAAACCTTCTCCCAATAATATTAAACAAATGTATTTAAAAAGTTTAGCTACAATTGGCATTGATATTAAAAATCACGATATACGTTTTGTAGAAGATGATTGGGAAAGCCCCACTTTAGGTGCATCAGGTTTAGGATGGGAGGTTTGGTGTGACGGTATGGAAATAACACAATTTACTTATTTTCAACAAATGACAGGAATAGAATGCAAACCTATCCCAGTAGAGATAACCTATGGACTTGAGAGGTTGTGTATGTTTGTTCAAGGAAAGAATAATGTTTTTGATATTGATTGGAATAGTGATGGAGTGAAATACAAAGAAGTATTTTTTCAAGCTGAGAAAGAATTTTCTGCTTATAATTTTGAATTTGCAAATACTGAAATGCTTTTACAAAATTTTGATGCGACTGAAAAGGAATGTAAATCGTTACTAGAAAAAAAATTATCACTCCCTGCTTACGACCAATGCTTAAAAGCAAGTCATATTTTTAATTTGCTTGACGCCAGGGGTGTGATAGGTGTTGCAGAGAGAACTGGATACATAACTAGAATAAGAGAATTAGCAAAAGGATGTGGATCAATTTGGTTAAGCTCTCAAAAATAGCTTATGGCTGAACTTTTAGTAGAACTTTACAGTGAAGAAATACCTCCACAACTTCAAATTGGAGTAAGAAATCAATTAAAGTCAATATTAGAAAAGTCTTTTGAAGAAAAAAATATTAAACATAAAGATATTAATATCTACTCCTCACCTACCAGACTTAGCTTGTTGATTAAAGATCTCCCAAATATAATTAAAATTGCATCTCAAGAAATTAAAGGACCAAAGGTTGGTTCATCAAATGATATTATAGAAGGATTTACTAAAGCAAAAAATATTTTAAAAAAAGATTTATTTGAAAAAATTACAGATAAAGGAAAATTTTACTTTATTAAAATTGAATCAAAAAATATTTTAGTAGAAACGTTATTAAAAGAAATTCTTCTTAAAGCGTTAACCTCAATAAATTGGAAGAAATCAATGAAATGGTCTAACTATAATTTAATGTGGGGGAGGCCACTTAGATCAGTATTGTCAATATTTGATGGCAAAAAACTATCCTTTAAGTTTGATCATTTAGAAACCACAGATACTGTGATTGTTGAGAAAGATCTCGAAATTCGATCGAAAAGAGTCAAAAATTTTAATGAATATAATGAATTTTTAAAAAACCATAAAATATTTTTAGATCAAAAAGAGAGAGAGAAGATTATTTTAAAAAAAATAAGTTCTTTCTCAAAATTAAAAGGTTTTAAAGAGATTATAAACCCTAAACTTTTAGAAGAAGTAGTGAATATTGTAGAAGACCCAAACGTTTTACTAGTATTTTTTGATAAAGAATATTTAGAAATTCCTCAAGAAATTATTATCTCGACTTTAGAAAAACATCAAAGATATTTTCCAATTTTCGATAACAGAGAAAAATTAACTAACAATTTTTTTGTTGTAGCAAATAAAAAAGATGAAAAAAGACTAATCTCTGAAGGAAATAAAAAAGTTGTAGAGGCACGTTTGTCAGATGCTAAATTCTTTTGGGATAAAGATAGATCTAAAAATTTGATTAAACAAATAGCTAATCTAAAAACTGTCAAATTTTATGACAAACTCGGATCAATTTTTGACAAGACTCAGAGAATAAGACAACTTGCTGGACTACTTTCTGACGATTTAAATTTGAATAAAGAAAAAATACAAATTGCTGCGTCAATTTCTAAGTCTGATTTGTGTTCAGATTTAGTGGGCGAGTATCCTGAACTTCAGGGTGTAATGGGAAAATACTTCGCTTTATCTCAGGGTTTTGATGAAGATGTGGCAAATTCAGTTAGCGAGCATTATCTGCCGATTGGGTTGACTTCTCCAGTTCCAAAAAAGCCTTTCAGTTATTCAATTTCAATTGTAGATAGGATTGATACTTTAGTTGGTTTTTTTGTTATCGAGGAAAAACCAACAAGTTCTAAAGATCCATTTGCATTGAGGAGATCAGCTATTGGTTTGCTTAGAATAATTATTGAAAATAAATTAATCTTTAAACTACGTGAGTTAATAAGTTACTCAATTAGACTTTATGAGCAACAAGAAGTTGAAATTAAAAATGATAAAACTGAACAACAAATACTATCTTTTATTAAAGAGAGAATGAGGAATATTTTGAAAGAAAAAAAGGTTAAATTTGATATTATTGAGGCCTCAATAAATTCACATGTAGGTGACAATTTTTTAGATCTTTACAAAAAAACTATTCTTATGAATAAACATATTAATAAGGAAATAGGTATGAATGCAATTAACTCTTATAAGAGAGCCGCAAATATTTTAGATAAATCAAAAAAAAATATTTCTGGTAGACCTGATGCTGTTTTATTTAGAAAAGATGAGGAAAAAGAGCTGTACAAAACAATTAATGAGATAAGGAAAGCTTTCACTGTAAAAGAGAGCAATAAAGACTACGAAGATTTACTTGTAAAGTTATCACATACAAAGCAATCAACAGATAATTTTTTTAATAATGTTGTTGTAAATGATGAGAATCAAGATATTAAGAATAATCGTTTAGAGTTATTAAAAATGTACTGTAATACTTTTGATAGTTTTATTGATTTTTCAAAATTAGAAGGCCTATAATGAAAAAAGCAATTTTTAGTTTCGATGATAAAACAGCAAAAAAATTAAAAAATAAAAAGAATATACTTGGGGGGAAAGGTGCAAACCTAGGTGAGATGGGTAGATTAGGTTTACCTGTACCTCCAGGATTTACTATAACAACAGAAGTATGCGATCTTTTTTACAAAAATAAAAAAAGATTAACATTTAAAATTATTAAAAATATTGAAACAGAATTAAAAATTATTGAGAAAAAAACCAAAAAAAAGTTTGGTGATTTAAAAAATCCATTATTAGTATCGGTAAGATCTGGAGCAAGAATTTCAATGCCGGGAATGATGGATACTATACTCAATCTAGGTCTTAATGACAAAACAGTTGAAGCATTAAAGAAAAAAACTTCAAACGGTAGGTTTGCAAAAGACAGTTATAGAAGATTTATTCAAATGTATAGCAATGTAGTTCTTGGTGTAGAAGGACATCTCTTTGAAGAATTAATTGATAATTATAAGTTAACAAAAGGTGTTTTGTTAGATACTGATTTAGATGAAAGTGACTGGGATGGTTTAATCAGTAATTTTAAGGATTTAGTTAAAAAGGAAAAAAAAATTAAATTTCCACAAGATGTGAAACAACAGTTATTAGGAGCAATAAACGCAGTTTTTTTATCTTGGGATAGTCAGAGAGCTAAAACTTATAGAAAACTAAATCAAATACCCGATCATTGGGGAACAGCAGTAAATATTCAAGCAATGGTATTTGGAAATATGGGAAATGATTGTTCGACTGGAGTAGCTTTTACAAGAAATCCCTCAACCGGAGAAAATTCATTTTTTGGCGAATATTTAATTAATGCACAAGGTGAAGATGTGGTAGCTGGTACGAGAACACCACAATATATTACTAAGAAAGCAAAACTAGAGTCTGGTTCTAAAGACCTTTCTATGGAGGAGGCAATGCCAAAAGTCTACAAAGAATTAGCAAAAGTATTTTTAAAATTAGAAAAACATTACAAGGATATGCAAGATATAGAGTTCACAGTTGAAAATAACAAGTTGTGGATGCTTCAAACTAGATCAGGAAAAAGAACTGCGAAAGCAGCTATTAAAATAGCAGTTGATATGGTCAAAGAAAAGTTAATTACAAAAAAACAAGCGCTTTTAAGAATAGATCCAAATACTTTAGATACTTTATTACATCCTACTTTAGATGATAAAGTCAAAAAAGATATCATTGCATCTGGCCTACCCGCTTCTCCAGGAGCTGCAAGTGGTAAAGTAGTTTTCACAGCTGATGAAGCTGAAAAATTGAATAGTATGATGCAAGATACAATTTTGGTAAGATTAGAAACTTCACCCGAGGATATTCACGGAATGCATGCGGCCAAAGGTATACTTACAGCTCGTGGAGGGATGACTAGCCATGCTGCTGTGGTTGCTCGTGGTATGGGTAGACCATGTGTTTCTGGCTCAAGTGAAATTACTATTGATTATGAGGCAAAACAGTTCAAAGCTGGTAACGAAATTATAAAAGAAGGAGATATTATAACTATAGATGGCGGAAGTGGAAAAATCATGAAAGGTCTTGTGCCTACAGTCCAACCTGAAATATCAGGATATTTTTCAACAATTATGAAATGGGCTGATGAATATAGAAAATTAAAAGTTCGAACTAACGCAGAAACCGAAATTGATAGCAGAACAGCAAGAGAATTTGGTGCAGAAGGGATAGGCTTATGTAGAACTGAACATATGTTTTTTGATGAAGAGAGAATTTTATCAGTGAGACAAATGATTTTATCTAAATCAAAAGAGGATAGAGACAGTGCGCTAGAAAAGCTACTACCCCATCAAAAAAGAGATTTTAAAAAGATCTTTAAAATAATGTCTGGCCTACCTGTAACAGTAAGGTTGCTTGATCCTCCATTACATGAGTTTTTACCAAAAGCAGAAAAAGATGTTGATGAAGTAGCAAGATCACTAAACTTAGCTGCTAAAGAAATAAAAGATAGAATAGCTGAACTACATGAAGAAAATCCAATGTTAGGACATAGAGGCTGCAGACTTGGAATTTCTTTTCCTGAAATTTACGAAATGCAATGTAGAGCGATTTTTGAAGCTATTGTTGAATTAAAAAAAGAGAAAATTAAATCAGCATTTGTAGAAATAATGATACCACTAGTTTCAACGGACTCTGAGTTAAGAATACTGAGGTCTTTAGTCAACAAAATAGCAAGACAGGTAGAAAAAGTTAGTAAAATTAAATTAGATTATATCGTTGGAACTATGATTGAGCTTCCAAGAGCGGCATTACAGGCTAAGTCTATATCAAAACATGCAGATTTTTTTAGTTTTGGGACGAACGATTTGACTCAAACAACATTGGGTATAAGCAGAGACGATTCAGGAAAGTTTTTAAATGATTATATAGACAATAAAATTTTCGATGTTGATCCGTTTGTAAGCATTGATCAAACTGGAGTAGGCGAGTTAGTTGAAATTGCTTCGTCCAGGGGCAGAAAAGAAAATAAAAATATAAAGCTTGGAATTTGTGGTGAACATGGTGGAGATCCAAAGAGTATTGATTTTTGCTCAAAAACAGGTCTTAATTATGTATCTTGTTCCCCTTTTAGAGTCCCAATTGCAAGATTAGCCGCCGCTCAAGCGGAACTAAGAAGACAACTCTAAGCTAACATCAAAAGATTTAGCGCTGTGAGTAATTGCTCCGACAGAAATTCTATTTACCCCGGTTTTTGCAATTCTTCCTACATTTTTAAGATTAGCATTGCCAGAATATTCAGTTTCATATTTTTTTTTACAAATTTTTAAACATTTTTTTAGCTGTTTTAGACTTATGTTATCAAATAAAATTCTCTTAAATTTCATTCCTAAAATTTGATTTAATTGTTTTATATTTTCAATTTCAACAGTTACAATTTTTTTAGTTTTTACTGCATTTTTTACTAAATTTTTTAAACTGTTCTCGGCATTTATATGATTATCTTTTATTAAAATTTCATCACTTAAATTATAACGATGGTTAAATCCCCCGCCTTTTTTAACAGCATATTTTTCTAATAATCTTAGATTTGGTGTTGTTTTTCTAGTGCAACATATTTTTGTCTTTTTATTAACTTTTTTAACATATTGATTTGTTAGAGTAGCTATTCCTGATGCATGATTTAAAAAGTTTAAGGCTGTTCTTTCTGCCATTAATATTGTTTTAGTTTTTGCCTTTATTTTTGCAATAACTTTATTTTTTTTTATTATTTTACCATCTTTTATTTTAGTTTTAAAAACAGTCTCCTTACCTATAATTTTAAATGCTGCTTTACAAAAATTTAATCCAGCAATAACACCATTTTGTTTAGCAACAATTTTTGCGTATGAAACTTTATTTTTTAAACTAATTAAATTAGTTGTAATATCTCCGTTTGGTCGCAAATCTTCTTCTAAGGCTTTTTTTACAATTGAATTAATATATTTTTGATTAAGTTTTTCCACTGATCTAACGACCAATTTCAGCCATTCTTTTCACTGAATTTCGAGCTGCATCTGCAATTTTTTTTTCTATGAATATTTCATTTTTTTCATTTTCGAGGCAATCCAAAATTTTTTCTAAAGTAATCTTCTTCATATAAGGACATAAATTACAAGGTTTGATAAATTCAACATTCGGATTATCTGATTGAACATTGTCACTCATCGAGCACTCTGTAACCAACATAACTTTTTTGGGTTGATTTTTTTTCACGTAATCAATCATGCCACCGGTTGAACCAGCAAAATCGCAGGCATCTAATACATCACTGGGACATTCTGGATGTCCAATAACTTTTATTCCAGGATTATTTTCTCTTATATCTTGAATTTCTTTTGCTGAAAATTGTTCGTGAACTATACATGAACCTTTCCAAGAAATAATCTTCACTTTTGTTTGTTTTGAAACATAGTTTGCTAAGTGTTGATCGGGTAAAAATATAACTTGTTTTGTATTTAGTGATTCTACAACCTTAACTGCATTTGCCGAAGTACAACAAACGTCTGTTTCAGCTTTTACATCAGCTGAGGTATTTACGTATGAAACTACCGGAACTCCTGGGTATTGTTTTTTAAGCAACCTTACATCTTCTCCCGTTAAAGATTCTGCTAGAGAACAACCAGCTTTCATATCCGGAATAAAAACTCTTTTTTCAGGACTCATTAATTTTGCAGTTTCAGCCATAAAATGAACTCCACATAAAATAATTATATCC
>MDSZ01235382.1_pt1 | contig 10576 bp, 11 predicted proteins | sample 811201 | NCBI WGS metagenome assembly MDSZ01 (sample SAMN05326647, study PRJNA326480) | marine metagenome | isolation source: seawater | place: Indian Ocean: North | collected 2010
CTGAGCTAAATTTCACAGCAAACAATGAGCAGTTGGTACGCATTGGAGCCGCTCGAGACACAATAGATAAAGATGTAAAGCGTCAGTCAGTTATAGCGAAGATCAAATGGAACAAAGTTGACGTGGACATGCGATATGCTGAGGTTAACAATGTAGAGGCAATGAATTCACAATGCACCCTTCGGATTGAACCCGCGACTCACAGCAGACCTCAAAGTTCAATCATGATTTAATGCGATCACCGCTACCCTTGCCTACAATGGCAAGAAAAATATACTTGAAATAGTTGCTGAGTGACATTTCGGCGATCATGCGCGCATCTGTTTGAGCTAACAATTCTGGTGTAGACATATCAATCCCGCTGATTTGTGAAAGGCCGGTAATACCAGGGCGCACAGAATATACGCCATATTTTTCACGTGCGTTTGTTAACTCGATTTGATTAGGGAGACCTGGTCGCGGGCCCACCAAGCTCATATCACCCCTCAATACATTCCATAGCTGTGGCAATTCGTCCAATTTTGTCCGGCGCAAAAAGCGGCCTGTTGGTGTGACTGATGAAACATCCACAAGGTGTGAAGCAACAGAAGCTGTCTCCAGTCGCATTGTACGCAACTTCAAAAGAATAAATGATTTTTGTCCGCGCCCCAAACGTTCCTGGCGAAAAAGTGGCAAACGGATTACAAAACATAAGAGAATCATAGCCAATAAAATCACCGGGGACAGAACCAATAAGCCAACAGACGCGAAAAACAAATCTAAAAAACGAATCATTGTTTACTTCCAGAGCATAGGCGAGGGAGATATTAAAGGCCTCTTCAAATACCAATCGGCAGTTCTTTTCAGCCCTTCATCGACGCTCACCGGCGGACTCCAACCTAAAACTTTCCTGGTCTTTGAAATATCAACCTGAAGATTACCTACTAATCGCTGTGCAACAGCTCGCTTACCCACCCATTGAGCCGTAAGCTCGAGCGCAGAAGCAGAAACAGGTAACAAGCGAGATGGTTTATATAATGCCTTTCCTAAACGGTGCAAAAGTTCTGTTGTTGAAAGATCCTCACCATCGCTGACGAGAAAAGTCTGATTTGCCGCTGCAGGGTGATGAATACAAGTGATGATGAGATATACTAAGTTATCAATACCGACCAAACTACGCATGTTATGAATGGCGCCCAGAGGCAGAGGAATGCCGCAAGACAACCACTTTAGCATGGAGTAAAAATTTCCTTTGACCCCAGGTCCATACACAAGTGGAGGTCGAATAATGACTACCTCAAGCCCTGTTCTGGCGCCAATTTCAAATAAGGCCTTCTCCGCCTCCCACTTGGAAATACCATATGGGTCAACTGGCTTAGCAATATCATCTGCAGTGAAGCCAACACCTGTCGGTGTCTGTTCGCCATTCACCTTTATCGAACTAATATACACCAAGCGTTTGACATCAGATAACACCGCCTGTTCGGCCAACCTACGAGTACCTTCAACATTCACTGCACGATAGTTCATGAAATTAGCAGCCTCTTTATCACCCATAACATGGGCGTGACCTGCACAATGGACAATGCAATCAACATCCTTCAACAGAGTTGGCCATTCGGTATTGGCACCAATATCACTGATAGTAACTACTTCAAGTCTATTGACCGCAGACACTAATTCTGCTGAGCGGACTACAGCCCTGATTGAGTATTCAGCGGAAATAAGAGCAGAGCATAAGGTTTGCCCAACAAAACCTGAAGCGCCAGTCACTAGGATGTTTGACATGATTGACCAACCAACTTAGGCCATTTGCCTAAAACCGCTGAAGAAGAAAAATATATCTCAAGTGCAATGAAACTAGCTGGCCTAATAGACTGTGTGCATAACAGACGATCTACAAACTGCAAAAATAATTTCACCGGTCCTTCAGAATTACCTAGAGGTAAAGAAAATCTGTAGTCCTCAGAATGCATGGTCTCAACTAGCTCACTGTCTTTCTCGATCGCAGCAATAGTGGGGCAGAATTGCCAAAGGTAAATCATGGCTTCGCTTTGATAGGTGTATTTATGCTTATCAGGAGCCAAAATCACCATGTCTATTTAGAAAATGCTAAGTAGCTATCGCTAATAACTTGATATGCCTTATCTACTGAAAATGTATTCCCTAATAAAGCATATGCATTTAACCCCATTTCTTTTCTAAGAGCTTTATTTTCAATTAATGAAACAGTGTCGTTAAAAAATTGATCATCATCTCCATTAAACGACACAAAACCGGACTTTGAGTCTGAAATTATTGTTGCAACATCATTACCAAAATTTACGCTACCTAATATAGGCTTTCCCTCCACCATGTAACCCAACAATTTACCCGGAAAGTTATGCGCGCTATGTTCCTTAGCAAGAGAAAACAAACCAATGTCTGCGCAAGCTAGGTATTCCCTATATTTTTCTTGAGAAACAGATGGTATTAAAGTTAAGTTCCCCAATTGATACTCTTCAATTGCTTTTTGAACCATTTCATATTCATCACCTTGTCCAACTAAAAAAAAGTGGACTTTCTCATTGGAACGTAATCTTCTTGTTAGGCGAACAATATTTGCCATATCTTGAGCATGGCCTATGTTTCCGCCATAAAAAATGACGACTCTATCAAGAGGCATATTTAACTCTCTTCGCAAAAGACAAACATCAAAATCTTCTTTTTTGGCATAAGGAGTTTGTGCTGACCAATTCATAAGGACTTTTAAATCCACCTGGCCCGAATAAATATGCTTAAACACATCTAAATTAGCAGGGGACTGAACAGCCACAACATTACTTGAACGATAGTTTAACTTCTCAACTTGTCTGAAAAACCATGTAATTGGGGAATGTTCTGCTAATAAACCCTGGTCAACAGCCCACAGCGGAAAAAAATCTCTTAAAATTAAAAAGACAAAAGATCTTTTTCTACTGAAGTATTGTGCAACAGGCGCAAAAAAAATAGACGGCGAATAATTTACAACAAGTTTAAATTTTACAGCTTTAGCTTTATCGCTACTCAACAATGCAGTTAAAGCGAATAAAGGCATCAAAATCTCACCAATCGCTCTAAATATTTTACTCTTGCTTCGAAAGTTAAAGGATCTAAAACGCCAAACTTCAACACCTTCAACCATCTCAGTGACCAAGAAGGCTTTTTGACATATCGAACTTGGTGTAAGAACAACGACATGATGTTTAAGAGAAGAAAACTTTAAGGCCAACTCATGCATCATTTTTGCATGGTTTCGAGTACTTGAAGGCAAATAATCGTCAGTAAGAAACAGTATTGATAAAGGTTTAATGATGCTTTCCCTGCCACATGAAGATTGAAGAATACTTCAAATTATTATTTAAATTTTCTCGTTTTATGTCCTTTTTTATCTAACATATTTTTTTTCTTCCATAATGCACTGTGGGGTTCACTTACAAGCACCTGATCGCTGGGTCTTTTTTCCTTTGTATAGTAATAAAGCAACAAACTTCTGCGAGGATTGTCATGAGGAAAATTTACAGGGTCAGGTAACCCATGCCAGCTCTTATCATGAGTGTCAAACACAACCAAACGGTTAAATAAAGGGGCTACTTTCTTGATGCATTTATTGCCTGTTTCATCGTAAATACCGAACTCTCCTCCCCACTCGGGTTGCCAGCCAGGAGTGAGATAAAGCAACGCATTCATACGTCTATTTAACCCTGATGCGTCATGATAATTCCCATCAACGTGAACATCCAACAGTCCACCTTTGCGTGTAACATTCAGACCGCCACCAGAAAAATATGGATCAGGCATCAACTTATCAATCCCAAACAGACTGGATATTGCACGCAGGAAATCTGCGCCGTTTAAAATCCTGACAGCCTCTATAATGCCATCAGGTATATCAAATTCTGAACGCCATGTTGTCCTAAATTTAATCTCAATATCTGTGTCATTCGCAAACTCCCAACTTGGGTCGTCTGTATCAGGAAAATTAGCCAAACAAGTTTGAGCCTGTTCATCCTCAAGAAAATTATCTATTACTAAATGTTTGTAAGGCTCTTTAAAAAAACTTGCTCCAGGTTGTGCAGAAGAGATTTTTTCAGAAGCTTTTAGTGAAATGTCTCTTAGCAATTTCTGATTCATTTTCATGATCTCCAAAAAATTTAATCAAGAAATGGATTTGAAAGAACGGTGATATTCTTCTTATTCTGAATATTTGACCTCAGAGGCGAGTCAAAAACATGCAGATAATACATTTGATCTAACCATAATGCATTTTTAAAAAGCCTCCAATTTCGTAATTGGTTAAATCGAGAAAATTTTCGCAAAAGTTGTAATTCATTGAATTCATCGATTGCTAACAATTCGCCACAATATTTATTGTGATCTATATTATTAATATCATCAAAGTAGCAAGTGACCTTAGAGAGAAAATGTGAATTTTCCCATTTGAATATTTCTAAGCACTCTTTAGCTGAGCTGTAATAGTCAACATCGATTGAGACGAAAGCAATTCGAGCGTCAGAGCAAAGTTGTTTTTTGAACTCTGGTAATGTCTCAGAAATCTGTCCGTAAATTACTTCAACATTTTCTGGCAAATCTTGGTCTTGTAATTTTCCAGATGGGAAGTCTCCAGTATAATATTTTTCTGGATGATCTCTGTAATCAACCGGAGGGGGCATGCCCATGCCGGTATCGAACCCATAAATTTTATAATAAACGTTATAAATATTTGAAAGCTTTTCTGCTATAAATTTTAAATTATATATGCCAGCTCCGGCTGCAACACCAAATTCAACAATAATAATTTTTGAAACCCCTTCCTTATTGGCATTCTTAAATGCATCGTCTAAGCCAAAAGCATATGGCTGTCGAGGCACCAAGTCGTATTCGATTTTTTTAACGAAAGGTCCAAATATCCAATAATAAAGAGAAACTAAATTATAAATTAAAGGTTCGCCCGCTCTCTCTACATAAATTCTTTTTAAGATTCTTCTGTTAAATATTTTTTTAAGTAACTTGTTTTTCATGGATAAAATCTTTTCCACACCACCCGATTTACGTAATCGGTGTAGCTAAAAATAATGCGCACTATTTTCTCACTAACATTTGGCGCGTCGTAATCAGCAACCATTTTCAAGCCTCGTTCAACGCCACGTGGCTGTGTTTCCAAAATTGCCAATGCCTGGCGAATACGCTCCTGGTCAAGTCCAACCATCATCACAGCAGCTTCTTCCATGCCTTCAGGTCGCTCATGTGCTTCACGAATATTAAGTGCAGGAAAATTTAAAATTGATGACTCTTCAGTAATCGTTCCGCTATCCGATAAGACAGCCTTTGAATGCATCTGCAAATGTACGTAATCTAGAAATCCAAGCGGTTTTAATAGGCGAACCAAGGGATGAAACTTGGCGCCTGCAATGTCCACCCGCTTTTGCGTGCGTGGGTGTGTTGAAACAATCACAGGCAATTCATGCTCTTCCGCAAGCACATTCAAAATGGCAAGCAGGTTAGTGAATTGCCGATCTACATCGATGTTTTCTTGGCGATGTGCACTGACCAAAAAATAACGCTCTGCTTCCAAGCCCAATCGCGGCAGCACATCCGAAGTCTCAATCTGCGGGAGATAGTGATGCAGTACCTCATACATTGGGCTACCAGTTTTGATTACCTGATCGGGCGCAAAACCTTCGCGTAATAAATACTCACGGGCAATCGAGCTATAGGTAAGGTTGATATCTGCAATGTGGTCAACAATTCGGCGATTGATCTCTTCAGGCACGCGTTGATCAAAGGAACGATTCCCTGCTTCCATATGGAAAATCGGAATTTTGCGGCGCTTGGCGGCAATCGCAGCGAGCGAGCTATTGGTATCACCCAAGATTAATACAGCCTCAGGCTTTATGGCTTCGAGCACGCCATCAATCTTGGCTATAACCTGTCCAATAGTTTCTGCTGCACTGGCACCAGCTGCCTCAAGAAAAATATCAGGCTTACGAATCTGCAATTGCTCAAAAAAGACCTGATTAAGTTCATAGTCATAATTCTGACCGGTATGAACGAGGCAATGTTCACAATGCTGATCTAAAACTGCGATCGTTCGGGATAGACGGATAATCTCTGGCCGCGTCCCAACAATGGTCATTACCTTAATCATGCAAGGCATCCTGAATAAAATCGAGCGTCAATAACAAATCTTTTACTTCAGTCACATTCAGTCGCTCGGAATTATGCGAGGTGTAATCCTCACTCGTTGAAACCGAAGACTCACCTTCTATAAAATACTTGGCATAGTTCAAATCCCGATCATCGGATGGAATTCGGTAATAACGATCCATGTCTTCAGCGCGCGCCATCTCTTCACGAGAAAGCAACGATTCATACAGCTTCTCACCATGGCGCGTCCCAATAATCTGTATCGGATTCTCTGCTGAAAACAACTCTTTCAGGGCTTTTGCAAGATCGCCGACTGTGGATGCAGGCGCTTTCTGCACCAAAATATCGCCTTGCGCAGCATGTCTAAAAGCGTGCATTACCAAATCCACAGAATCTTCCAACGACATCAAAAAGCGTGTCATTTCAGGATCTGTCACTGTTAATGGCTTGCCTGTCTTAATCAAGTTGACAAAAAGCGGAATAACAGAGCCGCGCGAGGCCATCACATTGCCATAGCGGGTTGCGCATAAGACTGTTTCACCTTTGCTGCGCAAACGCGATTTGGCAACCATGAGCTTCTCCATCATAGCTTTTGAAATGCCCATAGCGTTGATGGGGTATACGGCTTTATCCGTACTCAGCACAACAACTCGCTTTACGCCGTTTGCGACCGCTGCATTTAGCACATTTTCCGCACCCAATACATTCGTGCGCACAGCCTCCATTGGATAAAACTCGCAGGAAGGGACTTGCTTGAGTGCAGCCGCATGAAATACGTAATCGACACCATGCATGGCTTGATTAATGCTGTTATAATCCCGCACATCACCGATATAAAACTTCGCCTTATCATCCTTCAAGGCAACTCGCATATCTTCCTGCTTTTTCTCATCACGGCTAAAAATACGAATTTCGCGCACACCGCTCTTAAGAAAGCGGCGAACGACAGTGCTGCCGAAGGAGCCTGTTCCTCCGGTAATCATTAAAACTTTATCTTTTAGAAGTTCCATAAATATCTCTATCTAAAATCGTGCATGGCTTGTACTAATTCGGGCCATGGTTTTGGCACAAACCCGGTTGCTTGACGGAAACGAGTTGAATTCAAAGAACGGTCAATCACCAATGAATCATCTGGAATAATTTTAATTTTCTTGCCATACACATCTTTCACAATCGACAGCAGGTCATGTTTACTGATGGGGTCAACGGAGAGATGGTAGACACCTTGCAACTCAGGATGTGGGAGGACATACTCTTCGATAACTCGGGCAATCTCGACAGTGGGCAGGCCCGAAAATATTGCGTTGGTAAACCCCTGTACCCTGGTTTCCTTCGCTAGGAACCAGCTTATTAAGCTGCGTTTCCTTTGTGTGTCGTGCCCAATCAAAGAAGTGCGCAAGGTGATGGCATTAGGGTAATCCACTTCGCCCAAAAGCTTGGTGCGGCCATATAAATCCGTTTCATCAGGGACGTCGTTTTCAACATAACCTCCCTTCTTACCAGAGAAGACGCAATCGGTACTGATATGAATTAGCCGACTTCCAAATGCTTCACATAAACGCGCTAGTCGATGGGGCAAAAGACTATTTAAAGGAATAGATACAAGCGCATCACTAGCTACATCGAGCTGTTTCACAACGCCAATGCAATTCACCACAATTTCAGGACTTGCAACTTCGAAAGCCCGTAACAAATGCTCCTCAATTTCAGCGTCAATACCAGTAATAAGACTGTGGGATTTTGTGTCAGTAAATTTGCGCGTTGTTCCATATACATGGAACGACTCTTTCTGTGAGAAATATCGCAATAAGGTATTGCCGAGCATCCCACTTGCACCAAAAATCAATATTTTATTCTTCATAACTGATTGCTTGTAATAACGCTTCATGGTCAATAGTGTTAGGATAATTCATGAGTACAGCTTTGTATTTCCCTCAATTACAATAGAATCTAGCGAAGGTTGCGACAACTGGATTTTGAACATGAAGTTTTTTGGATAATATCTATCATGAAATGAAATCTATAAGCGTAGTTTAAGAAACAATTCTTTTAAGAAATTCTGCCGGCGTTATTGTTTTCACTGGTGATTCAGCAAGAGATAAAAAACGACGCACTGCACGTGAGATTGAGACTGCCGAATGTGGATCAAATGTTTCAGCAGGAACAATAACATCACGCACATAGTCCATTTCAGAAGCAATGACAGGCAAGCCCATCGCCTTCGCTTCCAACAAAGGCAAACCAAAGGACTCTAGATATGAAGGGTATATTAGTGCAGTGCAGCTCCTATAGAGGTTAACCAGCTGACTTGGATCAAGCTGTCCATGATTAATAATAGGCACTCCAGTTTTTTGCAGGTGCGCGATTATTTCAAGTACTTCGCGATTATTTTCAACCGTTAAGTGGAGTTGCGCGCACACTCCGGATTTATGAAGCAGTTTCCAAGCGGCCAATAGGTTCAAGTGATTTTTATGCTTATCTGCTGCAGCAGGATAAAGAAATCCAAAACCGCGCTCAGGCCGTGTAGTTGACTTGGGTTTTGTATATGAGAAAAAGGGAAGCACAAGAGGCATAACCCCGAGAGCATTTTGGGTCGCACGTTGCATCGAAGGAGTCTGAACTACCACCCTCACACCTTCCTGCAACCTCAAACGTAACCATAGCCGTTCAATAGCGATACGTAATCTAACTTTCTTGGATATTCCTTTAAGAGGCAGATCTTCTACAAGGTAGCGGTTCTGCACAAACACAACAACTTTACCCGCACAGCGCAGCAGCGGCGGCAAATTTCCCATACAAACCACCAGGTCACCAGGGCGCGCTACTTTGGTCAGCGCTCTCTCTGCAGAGAGGCGTCCAACGATGTTTGGGGGAAAAGACAAAACACGGATGTGCTTATGCACTGCGTCAACATTAAATCGAGTGTCAGTCAGTAGGGTACATGATGAAGATTTTTTGACGGAAAGCAAAATCTCGACCAGCAGAGCTCTGCCTCCTCCTTGGTGAACGTTAGGAGCGTGGATAATCAAATTCATAGTTCTTCAGCTGCAACATACATAAAAATAGAATTTTTCCTTCAAATAATTGAGCGCCCTATAACCAAAGCCCGCAATGAAACTGTGTGATTTCTGTGCAAGAACATCTAAAGCCTTTCTGTTTTCTCAGGATAATCTTTAACTTCACACGAACCACTGAAGGAATTATAGCTTGTGCTCAGATAGCATTCTTGTGTGATACTAATGTTGGGCATATTAAAAATTGCACGTTAAAAATATGCAACAAACAACAAATTATATCAAAATTATAGAGAAATGAGACATAAATTTATTATATCAAATTCCAAACCCTCGCCAGCGTAGAACGCCCCACAAACGGCCTGCAAAACGAACCAGATAGAACCAATAGATGCGTGGGACTGCTCTGGAAACCTGCTTCGTGTAGTATTTTCTGGCACAAAAATCTCGATAAAGGTCAACCACAAAGGCTTTGAAAGTCATCTCTTTGTGCCACAATACCTCTAGTTCGCAGCGAGCTGAAGTATCTACAAACAGACTGATTCCGCGCTGGCGCAACAGATGCGAGTGCAGAAGATCCTCGCAGTAAGCCTTCCCGGGTCGTTCCCAAAAATCTTCCACTACCAAATTCTCTCGTCGGTGCAGAATGCAGCCACCAGCAAGCCACTCGACCTCAACAAACCGTGAACCAGCGAACGCGGGATCCACTCCGACTGGGGTGCCAGCCATGTCGATTGTGCCAGGCTTATAACCTTTGGTGCCGTTCATTAGCCAAAAGTAGAAGGAGAACAGAAATCTAGGCCATTTTGGTTTTTCGTAAACTGATCGTCTTGTCTTTTCATCAATTAGTGAAGGCGAAACCGATGCATTAGCTCCGCAAATCTTAAGAGCATCCACTAGACGGTTCAAGCAGTGTAGATCTACAGAAATGTCATCATCCAATTGTAAGATATAATCATATTTTGCTTCACGAAAGCCATGAGCCCGTTGCGCCACTTGACCGCGAGTAGGGGTCGGAATAACCCTGATATTATTTTCAATTAAGAAATCACTATGTTTTGATTCAGATGTCGGAATACAAAGTAAGATTTCATCCGGAACCAACGTTCCAGAATTTAATTTTTCCAGTGTTGGAGAAAGGGATTTTCCTCCTAATGTAGGTATGACAACTGATATACGTTTCATCATGAACCTATTAAAAAGAACTAAATTTCAATAATTAAGCTAAAGTCTCTCGTCATCAAACCTAAAATTAATTACGCTAACCAAAAGGCCTACCCACATAAAAATAAAATACCCTCGATGTGCAAAAAAACCACCTAATGCAATTATTAAAAAAATCATCATGCGTTTTTTACTTACCGCAGATAGGTTATGTGTCGCTTTACGAAATGTAGAAATAATTGAACTAATAAAAA
>MDSZ01066839.1_pt1 | contig 10575 bp, 13 predicted proteins | sample 811201 | NCBI WGS metagenome assembly MDSZ01 (sample SAMN05326647, study PRJNA326480) | marine metagenome | isolation source: seawater | place: Indian Ocean: North | collected 2010
AAACAGCTTTGAAGGAAAAGCTCAAAACTATATACAAGACAAAATAAAAACATTTCCAGATGAAATGTGTTGTTTTGAAAAAAGCTATGTAATAAATACTCCGCTCAACAGAGTTCAGGAAACATGCCACAATGGCGCTGGTAAATTTTTTGGAAGCACGCCAGAGGAGCTTAATAAAAGATTCCTTAATGGAGAAAGACTAACGCTTGAAGGTATGGATTTTAGCACAATTATTGGTGTTCATCAGGAACTTAAATTATGTTGGGGTGAAAAATGAAGCAAATGAATTTATTTTCGGATACAGGAATTCTTTGCAGAAAATGCAATACGGTTAAACAAAAAGATGATTTTTACCCATCACAAATTAAGGCGGCGAGCAAGAGAGACGGCTCATGCCGTAAATGCAAAGAGTGCCAAAAAGCACTGAACAGAAAACGCTACCGAGTAAAACGACGCTGTGCAAGCCGCTGGATTGGGGAATATGAAATCGGCTCTTTTTCTCGTATTCCAGGCATTGAAGGGATTCTTTGCAGAAAATGCCATAGAGTTAAACAAAAAGATGATTTTGACCCAGCAAGTATTTCGAAGATGAGAAAAAGCGATAACTCCTGCTGCAGATGTAAACAGTGCAACACAGACTATTACCTTGAAAGAAAAAATAGCGGAGAAGAACTTTACAATAAATTTGATGAGTCTTTGACTAAGAAATGCGGAGGATGCAAAAAATCCTTAACGCTTGATAAATTTAACAGATGCGTTAATGGAAAATATGGAAGGCATACAAAATGCAAGGAGTGTCTATCATCTCTTGCGTCACAGTGGTATCAGGATAATAAGGAAAGAAGAAGAAAGTATAAAAAAAATCATCTTCCTTCAAAATTAAGAAAAAAGCTAGGGAACAGAGTTCAAGAAGTAATGAAAAAGATAAAAGCAGACAAGGCTGGAGGAACAGTAGAGCTATTAGGCTGTGATATTCATTTTTTTAAAACGCATATTGAGAAGCAGTTTAAGGAAGGCATGTCTTGGGAAAATCACGGAATAGATGGATGGCACCTTGACCACATCCGTCCTTGCGCGTCTTTTGACCTAACAGACCCTGAGCAACAAAAAGAATGTTTTCACTACAGCAACCTTCAGCCTCTTTGGGCAAAAGAAAATATGAATAAAAGCTCTAGGTGGAATGGAAAAGACTGGTCTAGGGGAAAGGGAAGATAAATGCTCTTAGACTTTGAAAAACTTATTCAGAAATACGACATGAGAATCAGCGGAGTTCTTCATGTTGGCGCACACTTTGGAGAAGAATACCTAAGCTATATAGACAATGGCATAAGCAGAGTGGTGTTCATAGAACCATTAAAAGAAAACTTTCAGGTTCTGGAGGACAGGTTTGGTGCTATTGATGATGTTGTTCTGATAAACAAAGGAGCCGGAAGCGAGAAGAAACAACTTAATATGTATAGGGCTTCAAACAATCTAGTGTCAAGTTCTGTGCTAAAACCCAAGAGGCACTTATCCCAGCATCCAGATGTTTTGTTTGATGATGGCGAGACGGTTATTGAAATAGATAGAATTGATAATATGCTGCAAGACATTGTTCCGTACAACTTCATGAATGTTGATGTTCAGGGCTATGAACTAGAAGTCTTTAAAGGTGCGGGCGTGCTGTTGGATAAGATAGACTTTATAATGACAGAAGTAAATAGAGATGAGGTTTATGAGGGTTGCGCCCAAATTGGGCAAATAGACGAGTACCTTTTGACATACAGATTTAAAAGAGTTGAAACTAGCTGGGACGGTGATTGTTGGGGTGATGCTCTATACATTAAGGAGCAAACGCTTTGATTAACATATCCTGTATAAGCGACTCAAACTACCTTACATACGGATTAGCGCTAATAGACTCAATCAAGTCAAACACAAAAGAAGATTTTTTAATTCACTATCTTTGTTTAGACGATGAAACAATCTCGGCGCTTGACCCTGTTGAAAATGTAAAAACATACAAGATGTGCTGTATAGAAAAAGACCCAGCGTTTGAAATTTTAAAGAAAAATAACCCGTCAAAGCCTGGAGACCTATCACCATTCCACTGGGCTCTAGCGTCTTTCTTTACAAATTATTTGATACAGGAAATAGGATTGCCTAGCTGCTTGTACTGCGACACAGACATATGCTTTTATGACGATATAAGTTTGATATTTGAATCTGCAGCAAATGATGACGTTGGATTAGTAACCCACAAGCATGTTCCCCTAGATTACATGCAGAGCGTTGGCTACTATAATGTAGGCGTAGTATATTTTAGCGACTCTGACGAATCAAAAAAATGCCTAAAGTTTTGGAGAGACTGTGTTGTAGACAAAGACAATCCGTATGCAGCAGAGTTTGGCACTTGTGGAGACCAGAAATACTTAGAGCTTTTTCCATTTATTTGCGATGGCGTGAAAATAAATACATTAGACCACAGCATAGGACACGCCGCCCCATGGAATTTCAGTTTGTCTGCGATACAAAACAAAAAGCTGACCTGGGACATGGGACCGGCGTTCTTTGACTGTCATGTTACCGGCGAACATGAAACAACACAAGACTTAATATTTGTTCATTTTTCTCATTTTAGCCCAGACTACAAAAACGACTCTTATAAAATAGATTTTGAAGGGGAGTGGGGAAATGTTTTGCCTCAACCAGGAGTTAAAGAAATATATGACGAATATTTTGAACTGTGCAAATCTACAAAAAGAAAGTACAATATAGAATGAATATAGCTTTTGGAATGATAGTGTTTAACGGAAATTATGTACTCAAAGAGTGCCTTGAGTCCGTTTACCCATTTGCCAGTCAGATTTTGATAGCTGAGGGGCCTGTAAAATATTGGCAAGAACAAGGGCACGAAACTTCGACAGACGGAACAAATGATATATTGCATGAGTTTTATGACCCAGACAATAAGATAATTATTGAACATGGACAGTACGAAGAAAAGAATGAGCAATGCAATAGATACATCAAGCACATGAAGGACGACACTGATTATATATGGAATCTAGACTCTGATGAAATATTCAAGCCAGAAGATATACAGTTGGTGATTCAGGCATTGAAAGATTACCAGTTTACATCTGTTGGCTTCAAAAGTCTTTCCTTTTATGGTGGGTTTGATAATTATTTGACAGGATTTGAAGAGGATGCTGAATTTCACAGAATAAGAAAAGTATATCCAGGCTCATACTGGTCAACACACAGGCCGCCAACGATAGCGCATAAAGTTCAACCTACTTTACAAGAGCTTCATCTATCGTATAATATGTTAGCAGACCATGGTGTGCGTATGTATCATTATTCTTACGTGTTTCCAAAACAGGTTAGCCTAAAAGTTCAATATTATAAAGCTGCTGTGAGCATGGACAATTGCATAGACAACTACTATGAAAAAGTATATGAGCCTTGGGTCACTAACCCAGCGCTCAGAGACGAAATAGAAAAAGAGTGGGAAGGCGTGCATGAGTTTAAACCTAAATATAGAGGTCCATGTTATACTACTAAATTTGAAGGCGAACACCCACCAAGGATAAAAGAGAACATTGATTCTCTTAAAGAAAAATTTGACAATCAACTGAAAGAAGTTTCGTATGAAAACCTCTAATGACTCTGGATGGAAAGAGGCTAGCGCTAAAGCCTTCCAACAACAATTTGCACGCAATCTCAGGGAACTGAATGACCCGCCAATACACTGGAGGTTTTTCCTTGAGGAGATAGCAAGAATAAAAGATATCAAAAGAGTCGTGGACATTGGATGCGGAGTTGGTTCTTTTTCAAAGCTGATTAACATGTGGTATGGGAATATAGATTTTATTGGATACGACTACTCAGAGTCGGCAATAAAAACAGCAAGTGATATGTGGGGAGGCCTTGGAGTTTTTGAACAAAAAGATTATAATGATTTGTCTAGCGATGACGTAAGAGAAGGCGATGTAATTGTTGCAAACGCATTATGCGATGTTCTCCCTGACGGAGATGAGTGCTTCGACAAGATTTTGTCTTTAGGCGCTAAAAATGTTATCTTTTTGAGAGTTCGCGTCACCGAAAAAGAAAGTTATTATGAAGAATACGAGGCGTATGGAGAAATAGACACATATGCTTTTTATCACAATCAAGACAAAGTAAGTAGCAGCATTGAAAATTTTGGATACTCTCCTCCTAGATATAATCATATTACAGAGAATATAATTAATATACACGTTGAAAAACAATGAGACAAATTAAGGGCGTAACGCCAAGTCTTTTTTTAGAAGAAAAGCTAGCCATAGTTGGTTCATCATCCTTGCTGCTAGACAAAAATTACGGCAAAACCATAGATGAGTTTGATGAGGTTGTAAGGTTTAACAGGGCTCCGACCGCTGGTTGGGAGGAGAACGTTGGTTCAAAAACGACACTAAGGGTTGCAAACAATCATGTCTTTGCTAACGTAAAACACAACGTTGGAGGAGATGATAATTGCGAGGACTGGAAACCAGAAGGCCAGCCACAAAATTTTATAAGAGATTTAAAAAATAAAAAAATACTATTACTAAATAGAGACTGTGAAGCGTGGGAAGAAAAGGAAAAGCACGTAGACCCAAGCTCCACAGCGTTCTTGGGGAATTATTTATGCGCTGAATCTTTTGGGGGAACTCGCTCTCCAAGCGTTGGCTATGCTTTCATATCTTTATGCATAATGAATGGAATTAAGCCAACTTTGTTTGGGTTTGGACTTTCGGAAGAAAGCAATAAAGCTAGCCACTACTGGGAAGATAAAAATAAAATAATATCCAGCCATGGATACAGCCTAGAAAGAGAAAATATAAATAGATGGCAAGAAACAGGAAAATTGCTAATAAGATAGCCAAGAGCCTTGTTGTTCCCATACCGGCAATGTATGATGGCTTTGGCGGCATAAGCAAATTGAACACGTTTAATTACCTAGATTTTTTAAAGAAGAAGGGTGTTAAGTGCGTGATGACTACCGCCGGAACTTCTCAGTTCAACATGCTTGCAAAAAGAGATGTGGCAAGACTAAACTATATTGTGTGTGCTGATGGCTTTGATTCTTATATACTCGGAATACATCCAATAAGCACCGCAAGAACGATAGAGCAAATAAAGTCTCTGCAAAAAATGATTGGGAAAAAATCTAACAAGTGTGTTATGCTTTTATATCCAGAAAGATACTATGACGATGAAACTATAGTTAATCATTTTTATAGCTGCGCAGATGCTTCTGAAATTCCAGTGATAATACACGCCATGTTTATGCGTCAAGGCACTGGTGGTTGGTATGATTATTCTGCAAAACTTATAAATAAATTGGTTGAACATCCAAACATTATTGGTATAAAAGAAGAGACCTCTGAGCTAGGAAAAGCATATAATGTATGCAATAAAATTAACACTGATGATTGCGTTGTAATAGCTGCAGGCGGAAGTATGCGTCGATTTAACGCGTTAAAGCCTACGGGTGTACAAACTTGGTTGTCTGGAGTAGGGAATATGTTTCCCAAAGTAGAGTTGGCTTTTAAAAAAGACACCTCTAAACTGAATATAATAAGGGATTTTGAAAATCCTATGTTCGATGTATTTATGAAGATTGGTTGGCATAAAGCGATGAGAGAGGCAATAAGGCAGCTTGGAGTTGGATGTCTAATTAATGGCGAGCCTTTTGCTAAAATAACAACAGAAGAAAAAACTATAATACAAAAAGTCCTAGAGGAATTAAAACAAAAATGTCAGAAACATGGATTTTAGGCCCCTGCGGCATAGATAACGTAGAGATGTACATAGAGACCTGCAGGTTTCTTGCGCCATTAATGGATGGTAAAGACTGGTACTACAAAGCCTCTTTTGATAAGGCCAATAGAACATCTATCAATGGAGAGAGATGCGTTGGCCTTGAAACTGGCATAAAAGCCTTTGAGCAGGTAAAAGATATGTTTCCAGGTATAAGATTGGTAACAGACGTACATGAATGTTATCAAGTTGAAAAACTTGCTCATGTTATTGATGTCATACAGATTCCAGCATTTCTTTGTAGACAAACAGATTTAATTGTGGAATGCGCCAGACACTTTAATACAGTAAACATAAAAAAGGGACAATGGATTGGCCCTAATAATCTCGTAGCCTCTGTAGACAAGATAAGGCATACAAACGACTCATGCCAAGCTTGGATTACAGACAGAGGTTCAAATTTTGGCTATGACAAATTGATTGTTGACTTTGGAATAGTTGATGAGCTTAAACAAAGCTACGATAAAGTAATATTAGACTGCACTCACTCTACACAAAGAAGTAGAACTGTCTATGGGCAGCAGGGAGATGTGGAGCTTGCAAAGAGATATTTTCTTGCAGCCCCAATATTTGAATACGATGGAGTTTTTGCTGAAACGCATCCGAACCCATCTGCCTCTTGCTCAGACAAAGAGTGCCAGATACCACTTGACGAAATGATAGACTTATTAGCAGAACAGAGGATTATATCCCATGCAAACGATAAAAGAATTTCAATCTGAACTAATAAAAGACGCAGAGGGTATGCGTAATGACTCTCAGCTTCAAGATGACGCCTTCAGTGTTCTGGTCAGAGCAGACCGGCACAGATGGATACATCAAACTAATTTTGCTGGTATTCCAGCATTGCAACTTCCGCAAGACCTGTTCACCATGCAAGAGATTATATTCAAGACAAGGCCTCAAGTTATTGTAGAGCTTGGAGTGGCTTGGGGAGGCACCACGATGTTCCTTGAGTCTTTTCATCAAGGAGATATAATTGGGGTAGACTTGCAGATACCAGACCATCTTAGAGACGCAACTGCGTTCAAAGGCAATATTAGATTTCTTGTTGGGGATAGCGTGTTGAGTGCAGATGTAATCAAGAAGTTTGTTGGGGATAGGAGCTGTATGGTTATAGTGGATTCCATGCATACACATGAACATGTCCTTGCCGAACTCAATGCTTTTTCTACTGTTGTTACTCCTGGGTGCTACATGGTTGTTTGCGACACCTTAGTTGACGACCCAAGATATCATGAAGATGGCGCGGCTAGAAATCGCCCTTGGGGTCCAGGCAATAGTCCAAGAAGCGCATTGAATCAATTTCTTGAAGAGAATTCAAATTTTAAAAGAGACGAAGAAATAAGAAATAAGCTTTTGTTTTCCTGCCAACCAGATGGGTATATATACAGAAATGAATAAAAACTTAACATTAATAGTGCCTCTATTGGACAGGCATGAGCTTACAAACAGGGCTTTAGAAAACCTTGATAAGCAGAGGTGTGAATTTAAAATTATAGTTGCTGATGGGAGCTGGTCTCCGTGGCCACAGCAAGAATATAAAAATTTAAACATAGAATACTTTTATCATGGACCAGATGAAACGATAAAAAATTACATGTATAAGATGAAGGAGGCGGCGCTAAGAGTTGATACACCTCTTTGCATGTTTTTTGATAATGATGACCTGATAGACTTAGCTGGAATAAGAAATGGAATTAAATTTATGTGCGATAATGAAGATTATAGCACTTATCAAAATGACGTTAGGGTTCTAGAAAATAATTCAAGCAAGTTTGAAATTGGGGATTCGCTTTATACTCAAGAGTCAATAGAAAGCGATGATTTAATTGAAAGATTTTCTGATTGTGTAAAAAACTTCAATAGCTTTAACTATGCAATATTTAGAACAAAAACAATTAAATATTTCTTTACAGCTTTGGCGGCTGTCCAAAATAATGATTATCAACTTTTTCAAAAAACATGGGCTTATGTTTCCGCCATATCAGGAAAGTGTAAAAGATTGCACGACCAGTCTTACTACTACTTTATTCCAGGAAACAGCATAATACAGAGTGGTGATTTTAGTGGGTTTTTTAAGTTTGGTCAATGGCTAAAAAGAACTAACAGTGGTACAAGTTTTGCAAAGATTTTATCTATACTATCTTTCTTTTATTCAGATTCTGATGAGGGTAAAAAATACTTCAAAGATGTAGAGGGCCTTGAGCTAAAGTCTAAAGGTAAAGTTGGCGAATATAGCGAAGAAATAAAAAAGTATCTTTCAGAAAACCCATCGCCATCGGGCGCTCAATCAAGACGGGTCTTTGCAAACTATTTTTTTAATGAACTTTGTGTTAAAAATTCTGTAGAGATGCTTTCAGAAATCGAAATTGATGATATAGTTTCCAACTCGTTTAAATACGATGAAACGATTAGAAAAGCAATTAAAAGGATTAAGGTCGAACAGGAAAACCCAGATATTGAATATGACATTGAAAAACAAAAAGCTTCGCATGAGGATTTCGTAATTTGGCTAAACATGTAGTTTTAGATGCCATAGCTCGCTCAGGAACAACTCTAATGAGCGCACTTCTTAGAAGCCAAGAAAAAACTATGGCCTTTTGCCCAGGCTTCAACGACTCTCTGTCCTGCCATGACATAGGAGAATGGCCTCACGGAGCATGCCAGCAAGACTTTGTAGTCAATTCAGACATAGATTTTGAAAAGTTTAAGCAAGAAAGTTTTTCTCAAATAGTAGATTATTCACAGTATTATGGTCTGACTAAAGAGGAATGGAAGTCTATAATTTTTGACGCAAATAATCCAGACGAGGTAAGAATTAACATAGAAAAGTCTTTTCCTGACATAGAGATTTTTTGCTATAGATGGAATCAAGGAATGTTCTATTTTAACGAATGGTTAAAAAAGGGAGAAAATTATTTGTGGCTATCTATGGTAAGAAACCCACTGGACAGGGCCGTGTCTTCGTTTGAGAAACATCACTGGCAGTTTAAGGAAAGCCTGCTTAACACGCTTGGCTTTACCGATAAACTAGAAATGGTTCGTTCTAATCCAAGATTTTATTTAGTTAATTATGAAGATTTGGTTCAAGACCCTAATGAAGTTATTTCTGGTATCTATGATTATTTTGGCTGTAAAATATCAAAAATAAATCTTACTGAAGTAAAGGGTTCAAACGGAAAAGATTTTATACCTCAAAGCTCAAAAATAAAAAATGTTGACGATAAGAAAGATGGTTATCTTGTTGACGCAGAAAAATTCAGCGGAATATATGACACCGGAGTAGGAAGATATAAGTCTGACGGATATATCGACTCACAAACACACGAAGTTTTTAAAAGATACTTGTCGGAAATAAAAGAATATAAAAGGTATTTTTAAATGAGTTTAAATTTAGAACTAAAAACTATAACAGACCAAGTAGAGGACGTTGAGGGCGACATCGTTGAGCTAGGCGTTTACACTGGAAACAACTCCGTTCAATTTTTATGGCTTTGTCAAGAAAAAAAGTATTTTGGCTTTGACACATTTAAAGGGTACACAGAAGAAGACATAGAGTCAAGCCCTAATAAGGAGGGTTTGATTGACAATCAGGGTCGATGGAATCACGATAAAGAAGAAACCGTTGCTAGGGTACAAGCCTTTAAAGAAAAGTTTTCTCTAGGAGAGTTTGAAATAATTGAAGGCGATTTGAAAGAAACGCTCCCTAACGCAATAAAGAATAAAAAGATAACAAAAGTATCGCTTCTGTACGTTGACTGCAATGCATATCTACCTGCTATAAAGGGAATAGAGTCCGTATTTCCGCTAATGCCTGAAGGGGCAATAATATGCATAGACGAACATCAAGTTGGCGGGGAAACAAAAGCGTTAAATGAGACCGCTGAAAAATATGGTCTTGAGGTCATTGACACTGGCTTTAGCTTTGTAAGCGGCCCAAACTCTAACCCATCAAAATACATAGTAAAAAGATGAATAGACTAGCAATAGTTCCAGCGAGAGCTGGCAGCAAAAGATTTCCAGGAAAGAATTGGGCAAAGTTGAGTGGCCATCCACTGTGGATGTGGACCGTTGAAGTTGCCTCCGTAGCATTTGATAGAGCTGTTTTTACAACAGACTCAACAGAGCTTCTTCATGATGTTGTGAGTCGAAAGGGGAATTTTGTAACTGGCCTTCTCAGGCCTAAAGAGCTATCCTCAGATACCTCAAAGGTAATAGATACAGTAAATTGGATTTATGATATATACGACAAAAAACCAAACAAGCCCGACGAAATCTGGCTGCTTCTTCCAACGTGCCCATTAAGGACTGTTGGGGATGTGGTTGATGCTCAAGACAAATTAAGCGACTACAATGACTGTGATGGAATAATTAGCGTTACAGACTATGAGTTTCCGCCTCAGCTTGGATTAATACATGAGGATGAGCAGATAAGGGACTGGCACGAAAGTAAGCCCTGGCAGTCTGGAAACAGTAGAAGCCAGGACCATGAAAAAATATACAGACCAAACGGAGCGTTGTACGGAATGAGGTGGGAAGCATTTAGAAAAAACAGAAATTTCTACAAAGGAAAAATATGCAGCCACTATATGCCCAGAGAGCGTTCAGTTGACATAGATAATGAAATTGATTTAAAACTAGCGGAGGCATTAATTCATGAATAGCTCTACACTAAGCAGCGAGGTCATTGAAGCGATAAAAGATGTTGGATTATACATATACCCCGACCTTGTTGAAAAAAGCATT
>MDSZ01165918.1_pt1 | contig 10575 bp, 8 predicted proteins | sample 811201 | NCBI WGS metagenome assembly MDSZ01 (sample SAMN05326647, study PRJNA326480) | marine metagenome | isolation source: seawater | place: Indian Ocean: North | collected 2010
AAAGTGCAAATCCATTTGGATTAAAAGATATTATTACAGCACTTGATAAACAAAAAGAACAAGATGTAACCGGAATATTAACGCTGCCTAAAGGAGAGGGACCTTTTCCATTAGTATTAGGAGTCGCTGGAAGTCTTGATTGGTCAACACATCATTTCGAATATTTAGACATGTATCGAGAAATGGGAATTGCCACTTTTCAACTTCAAAGTTTTTCTAGTCGAGATGTGACTTCAACAGTTGGTTCACAAGTAGATGTGACTACTGCAATGATGATCCTAGACGCATATAGAGCATTTGAGATATTAGCGGATGATCCAAGGCTTGATAAAAATAGAGTCGCAATTACTGGTTGGAGCTTGGGTGGAGGCGTAGCTTTATTTTCCGGTTGGTTACCACTAGTTGAAAAAATTACTAATAAAGTAAAATTTGCTGCACATCTTCCAATCTATCCACCATGTATAGTTGAACCCGAAGAATTGCGTTTTACTGATTCCCCAATTCACATTATGATCGGAGCTCTTGATGATTGGGTTCCAGCTGCAGCATGTGAAGAGCTTGTGCCAAAAATAAAAGAATCTGGAGCAAACATTGGTCTTACAGTTTATCCTGACTCACATCATTCTTTTGATAAGGATATGCCACTTTCTTTTAAAGAGAATGCTTATAGAACTGTTGACTGTCGGTTTAAAATGAATAAAGATGGCGCTCTGTTAATGAATTTTTTATCCATACCAATGACAACACCACTTAGACAAAAAATTGGTCTATATATATGTGCTGATCGAGGGACAACTATGGGTGGCAATCCAAAGACTCGAAAAGAAGCTTTTAAGTTTGCACGGCAATTTATGAGTGATTATTTACTTACCAATGATTAAAGGAATCAGATTATAAATTTTCAAACCTAGCATTACTGATTGGATATTTTTTCCAATCTTTATAATCAAAATGCCACCATTCAAATTCGTAAACACTAAAGCCCTCTGATTCCATTATATCACGCAGTAGCTTTCTATGCCAACGCTGCTCTGTTGTGCCACCATAGTAATTTGGGAAAGATCGATCTGTAAACTCATCATAACCGCCAACCATCTCTATTACTTTTCCAGTTTTAAGATCATAAAGTGTTAAATCAATTGCACAACCACGATTGTGTCTCGACCCATTTTGTGGATTAGCAACAAATATTTTTTTGTCTTCTGGAGTTGCATCCCAAAACATTTTTGTTACATACCATGGCCTATACGCATCATGAATTAATAACCCATATCCTTTTGATTGCAATTTTCGATGTGCTCTACCTAAAGCTTCCGCAGCAGGTCTCTGCATATATGCTTCAGCGCGGGTATAAAATATATTACTCATAAAATTATTAGTAGTTGCATAACGAATATCATACCTAAGACTTGGATCAATATTTTTTAATTCAATAAGATCCACTGGATTAAAGCTTTGATTCTCATTTGGTGGTGAAGCACTTAAAGCAGTTTTTCTTAATTCTTCAATTGGTTTTATCGGTTCAATTCGAAATGTCTCGGAAGTTGAAGCGCCAACATCACGACGTTTAAATACTGGACCATTAATGATTGAAACTTCAGTCGCAATTCCATCATCTCCTCTTATGAATTTTAATTGTTCTCCATGATACATACCGGAATTCTTGGGAAAAGCAAAAATGTCATCATTTATTTGTGTTAATTTATCTTTCTCAATCCATTCCATTAAAAGCCACAAACTTCCCATATCTTCATAAACAAATAAGATATTGTGATCCCACCCATATTCTCCGATAAGGCCTTTCCAATTATTAGGGAAATTTGTCTTTTTAGATTTGAGTTTTCTTATGAATTTTTTCCCATTAATCAATAAATCATTACCAGATTTTTTAACTTTATAACCACCTTGATTAATCCGGCCATCTGAAATAATTCCCATACTACTTTGACGAAGCGGTACCTCTAAAAAATCTGTAATTAATATCACGTCAGTATCTCGTAATTCAATATCTACATGTGATTTTCCATTAGTATAATTGCCAACCAATGATAGCGCCACTTCTTTTTCGATACTTGATGTCTTAATATAATCGGGTAGCATTCTATTATTATTTTTGGCCAAAATTAGATCAATGGAATAATTTGATAATTTTCTTGTAATTGAATTAGTTATATCAACTGAAGAAGCAGTCGCTACACCAAACTTAATTTCAGGAAGAGCATATAATTGTGTTGAAAAACCATAAATTGCACCACCATGGCCAATCTTCTGGTAACCATCATGTTCTGATAATCCAAAACCTATACCAAAACCACTTGTAGAACTACCTCCAAATTGTGGTGAGGTCATCTCTTTTAACGTTTCTTTTTTGATGACTAATTCTTTAGGTCCCATACCTTCATTAAATATCATCATCATAAATTTTGCAAGGTCAGTTACTGGAGCATAAAGACTTCCAGCTGGAATCATCCCTAATTCAAAAGTTGGTGCAGGGAAAATTCGTCCATCATAACTCCACATCGATGCTTTTGCTAATTTTGAATTGATTCTACGGTTAGGTGCAAACGCACTATTCTTCATGCCAAGTTTCGCTAAAAGGTTTTCTTGCATATACTCTACATATGGTGTCTCATAAAGATACTCCAATGTATATCCAACAACTGCTATTGCTGCATTTGAATATTTTGTTTTACTCTCAGGCTCATGTATAAGAGTTGATGGAACTATACTTTCAACAGTAGACTTTAATGAAACCTCATCATCTGCAAAATAATTTCCTTCACTTGGTTCACGAAGCAATCCTGACCTATGTGACATTAACTGTCTAAGTGTTATAGGTTTATCATATGGATTATTAGGGGTAAAATCAGGCAAATAAGTTTGGATAGGTGCATCTAAATCAATCTCACCTGATTCAACCTTTTGCATAATGGCCATATCAGTGAAAAGTTTTGAAACCGAACCTACACGATATATAGTTTGAGCATCTGCATTAATTTGATGCTCTGGATCTTCATAGCCAAAACCTTTAGCCCAAATAATTTGCTGATCATCAACTATAGCCATTGATATAGCATTTAGATTTTTATTTTCTATCTCATATTTTATTGCATCTTCAAGTTTTTCTACTATTGATTCATATCCATTGATTACATCAACATTTTTTGGCTTTTGCTGACAGCCTTGTGTAATAAATAATACACAGATTAAATAAATAATATATTTATATATATGTTTTGCCATAGCTTATCACGGTATTTACTTAAGATTAATATTATAACCACTATTTGAAAGATAAAACCTTCAAAAAGAATCTAATATTAGAATTGATTTAATATGACAAATCTATCTAGAAGAAGTTTTTTGCGAAGCTCGGCGCTAATTCCTTTAATTAGTCCAATGGTTGCTATTTCACGTTTAAAAGAAAATAATTCAACAAACTTTGATTCACAGGAAGCTTGGGTTCGAAAAGCAAGAAATGCTATTCCAGCAACAAAAGATCTATTTTTTCAAACAGCAGGAATAGGGCCATCGCCTAAAGAAGTTATTAGTGCTGTATCTTCAAAACTGCGTTTTCAAAATAAGGGTCCAGTACATCCAAAAATTTCTAAAGAAATGGGACAAGTTGAACCTCAGCTAAGAAAACTTTTAGGGAAAACATTTGGTTCTCATGAAGATGAGGTCGCATTAACACATAGTACATCAGAAGGAATAAATATTGCATCTTGGTCAATTAATTGGCAAAAAGATGATGAAGTAATTATTACAAATCAGGAACATCCTGCAAATACAATACCCTGGTATTCACTATCAACACGTTATGGAATAAAAATAAAACGTCTGAATTTTGATACTGGAACAAATATTTTATCTGAAATAAAAAAACATTTAACAGATAAAACAAGGATGGTTAGCATTCCTCATGTCTCAAGAAATAATGGTAGAGCTATTACATTAGAGGAGTCCAAACAGATTGCTAAAATTTTAAGATCAAAAGGAATCCGATATCATCTAGATGGAGCGCAGGGTCCACTATGTGTTCCATTTAATTTTCATGATTTAGAGTGTGATTATTATAGTACTTGTGGTCATAAATGGATCTTAGGCCCAAAAGGAACAGGCGCTTTCTTTTGTCGAAAGGATATACTAGATAAAACACGATTAACATGGACCGGATCTCATAGCCACGAATCAATGGATCAAAATGGTAATTATGTACTATTGCCTGAAGCACGACGATTTGAATTTGGTACTCGGGCTTTAGCAACATTTGCTGGTTTTGAGGAAGCAATTAAATGGTGCAATTCAATTGGAATTAAAAGAATATTAAATCGTATTGATGAGTTAGTTCTTTTCTCTATTGAGAATTGGACAAAAAGAGGCTTTAATGTTACCTCACCAACTTCAGAGTATCAGCGTTCTGGTGTATTTGTAATTCAATTACCTACAGATTGTAATGGTTGGGAAATCTATGATAAGCTAAGACTGAAAGAAGGAGCCTTTACATCACCCGTAGATGCTCCAAATGATCTACGGGTGGCAATTCATTTCTTCAATACAAGAAGTGAAATAAATAAAACGTTTGATATTATTGAGCGTTACTGTATCTGAAGATTATTTAAAATTCATCGTCACTAAAGACACCAGTAAAATATCCATACGCAACTGCACCGAGAGCTGCAACTAAAGATAGTGTGGCTTTTTGATTTGCTTTATCATAACTATCCATATGAGCATCATATCCAGGCTTATAATTTTTCATCGATTCTGCAGCATCTTTTGATGTTTTAGCTCCATTAGCATTTTTTAAATATGATGACCCTGCAGCTCCAGCAACAGCTAAAACAACGGTTCTACCAAATAATGGATTTTCAACAATTTTCTCAACAAAAGTTTCTTGATTTGGCTTTCTCTTTCCAGTTAAAGATTCAGGTGCGTCTTTTCCCATGATTTCCCAGGCCAAAATTTCCAGCTCTGTAATAAATCCATCGGGCTCACCTCTATAACGTATAGAATATTTTTTTGGCTTAGATTTTGAAGCATCCATTTTTCGTACTTTCACTCTATATTTATTTTTGGAGAACTTGAGAGTTCCAGTAATCAATTGCTGAGCACCTAATGCATCTAAACCTGCTTGCAAACATTCTGTTTTTAAACATTCATTATCAACTTGTGCATTCACATTTTCAGAATCCATTAATGGATTATCGCTTGCAGCAGTTAATTGTTCAAAAAAACGATTATAAAGAGTTTGCATCTCTAAATCACTTAGCCCTGAACCACCAAATTGTGCTGATGCTACCTCAGATGAAGCTCCATTATCAGCAGATTGCGAAAACCCAAAGGTTACGATCATATAAATACTTAGTAATTTTTTCATTGTTTTTCCTTTAAAAAATTTAGAGAATTTATAGCAAATTTAAGTTTTTTGCTTTAATTGTTATTTTTCAAAAATAATTAGAAATAATTTATGTTATATGCTAATCAGAAAAAAACTCAAATCAAAAGATTTAATAATTGCATTTAGCAATGACAATTATTTATCTCCATCTGAAATTAAAGAATGCAAATATGCTGAAAATTCTTCGCGATACTTTGATTGGATTCAAGGAAGGTCTGCACTAAAAAAAGTTTTTGAATACTTAAATAAAAGTATTGATGTCGCCAAAATTTCATTCCCTGATCAATGTTTCAGTATAAGTCACACAAAAGATTGTGCTGTAGCAATTGGTGTTTTAGATAGTGTTGAATCATCAAATGGTGTTGGAATAGATTTAGAATTAAGTCGAAAAGTTGATGCTAAGCACACAAGGTACTATCTTTCCAAATATGAAAGTGACCTAGTGAATAGTAATGATGATCTCCTTCGCTTATGGACAGTAAAAGAAGCTTTATTTAAAGCTGATCCAAGTAATGATGGTGGTGTTCTAAAAAATTATAATGTTAAAAATCCTAAAACCCTAAAAGGCGAAGCTATAAATAAAAAAGGTGATATCTTTTATTATAACTCTATCAAAAATCCTGTTGATAAATTTTTAGATAAAAAATGTGGGGGCTGGATGACCTGGGCAATCAATCATTCTTAGATCATGTGTGGCTCGGGCCGGAATCGAACCAGCGACACAAGGATTTTCAGTCCTCTGCTCTACCAACTGAGCTACCGAGCCACTCAACGCCATAAAATGGCTCGAAAAATTAGCCGAACACAAAGGGGAATCCAAATAATATTAAAATAAATAAGAGCAATTGATATATAGCTTTTGCTGAATAATTTTTTCATCTGTTCCAGCCGGAGTATAAATATCAGATGATTGCTTTTTCTGATTATTTAATATCCATGCTAAATCTAACATCACATTCGAATCTATTGGGATTCCTGCCCCTATGGAGTAATAGTCTTTAACATAAGCATTTTTACTTGGTGAGGGAATAGATGCATAACCTCCTCGAAAGGTTATACCAAAATTTTCATTCAATTGAATTAGAGTTTCAATACCAAGACGTATTTGAATTGCAAAATAATCATACTGAAATTTGAAAATGTCATTTTCATTACGTAAATACTTATAATCTTCAGAATTAACCTCTATGTTACTTAAGTCAAATCTCATGGAGCTCCAATCAATAGTTCTAAAACTACTTGATAGTGTGAATGCTTCAAAAGTAAAAGCACCACCAAAGTCCATGATCATAGGTGCCTTTACTTTATAGTTATAATATCCTGCATCAATGGCATCACTAGTATCTCCATTATCAAAAGTTAAAACCTCATTTGTACCATGCCTTTCAATAACCGAAATAGTATATGGAAGCGAAAGACTAAAACCCATACGAAACCATTTAGATAAAATAAATTTTAGTCCGCCTCTAATTTGCCATGCTTTACTTTCAGTATCTAGACTCTGAACAAGATCATATTTATTAAAATCTTTTGGAAATTCGGTAAAATTATTTTTTATATCATTTTGACTAAATTCAAAATCATATTTTTCATCACCATTTACCCTAGATAATGATAGTCCCCCAGATAAATTTGGTGATAATGCAATTCCAAATGAAAATGTTAATTGCTCCATTGCTCCAATGCTAGCAACAGTTTCGCTTCGATTTACATTCTTTGAGAAAAAATGACTTTGCTGGATACCATCTACAGTTATTGGAAATTTTAAACCATTATCTTCCGTGCTAAACCCAGAAAAATTCATTAACGCATCATAATGTTTAACCCGGTTAAATCCAATTCCAAAAACTAAACTTCCACGAACAGTTGGTATTGGAACTATTGCACCGATACCATTAACCCTAGAAACACTTAAAGGAGTAGAAGTTTTTTCATTTAGATAGGTAGTACGATTTAAAGATCGATTATTATGTGCTTCAATATAGATCGAACCATTCTCTATATTTGCTAACCCAGCAGGGTTCCAGTACATACCCGAATGATCATTCCCCATTGCGGTATAAGCACCTCCAAGGGCAAGAGACCTTGCGCCATAACCTACTTCATTTTCAATCAAGCGAACCGCATCAGATGCTGATTGAGATTGAACAAAACTAAGTATTAATAAAAAATAAAGAGATTTAAAACGGGCCATAAACTAAATCGAAACCCTAAAAGAATTAGTAAAATTAATTACGGCGTGTTGCTCTTCGTCCACCAGAGGATGAACTAGAGGATGAGCCAGAAGAGGAAGAACTTCCTGAAGAAATAGATCCTGATGAACGAGTTGAAGAAATTGATGAACTACGGCCAAATGATGATTGAGTATTACTAGAAGACGAACGGTATACATCAAGATTGGTACCAGTAGAAACATTGCGATCCTTAGTGAAGGAACGTAATTCTTTTGGATCAGATACTGGTACAAACATTGAATACCCACCAAGATAATAACTATAGCCATTATTGTTATATCCATAATAGCTATTGTTATAACCACCATAATTATAATATGGGTTATAAAAGTTATTATACCCATAATACATTCCATCTGGAGAATAAAAACGATTATACATTGATGAATAGGCAAGGCCTAAAGATTTACCAGCTCCATCTTGAGCAAATCTATCTAAACTAGGTCTAGGAGGAGCATGCGAATAGTTTTCAAATAAATCCTCTTGAACCTCAGGGTCTGGATAAAACATAGCTAACTGTGTATAACAACCTTGCAAAAATAGAATTGCTACAAAGTTAATTGCTAAAAGATGACTTCTTCTTTTCATGGTTAGTCAATTTACTCCAGTATAGTATAATAAACAAATAGTCAGAGATTATTTGTTTATACCTGCTAAATCAAAAATAAAAGCATATTCTAAAGCCACTTCTCTATATCTACGAAATCTCCCAGATTTACCTCCATGCCCAGCATCCATATTCATATGGAGGAACAGCTTATTATTACTCTGCCAATTATCCCGTAGTTTAGCTACATATTTTAGAGGCTCCCAGTATTGGACCTGCGAATCAAAAAACCCAGAGGTAACAAGTAAGTTAGGATAATTACGATCAATAATCTGATCATAAGGAGAGTAGGATAACATATAATCATAATATTTCTTTTCTTTTGGATTACCCCATTCATCCCACTCACCCGATGTTAAAGGAATTGACGCATCTAGCATAGTCGTAATTACATCTACAAAAGGAACAGCTGCTATTGCTCCCTTCCAAAGTTCAGGTTCCATATTAACTACTGCTCCAATTAGGAGCCCTCCTGCACTTCCACCTTCAGCAAAGAGGTGATCTGAATCAGTGTATTTTCTTTGAATCAAATCTTTACCTGCATCAATAAAATCATTAAAGGTATTTTTTTTATTTAACATTTTGCCATCATCATAAGACTGCCTTCCATATATCTGCCCCCCTCTAACATGTGCTATCGCATAAATAAATCCTCGATCTAATAAACTTAATCTTGTAGAAGTAAAATAAGGATCCCGCGTTGAACCATATGAACCATATGCATAAAGAAGGAGGTTTTGGGAGTTATCTTTTTTCATATCTTTTCTATATACCATTGAAATAGGAATTTTATTCCCATCTCGCGCCGGAGCATAAATACGCTCAGAATGATATAATGATTGATTATATCCACCAACTACTTTTTGCTGCTTCAATAAGTTAAGAGCTCCAGAATCCATATTATAATCATAGGTTGATCTAGGCGTTAACATAGATGTATAACTATATCTAAGAATATTTGTATCAAATTCTTCATTAACAGAAATACTAGCAGTATAGGTTGCTTCTCCAAAATCCAAATATTCATCTTTACCAGATTTTTGATGAATAATACGTAAACCTCTAAGACCATCTTTACGCTCATTAAGTACTAGATGATTTTTAAAAATTTCCATTCCTAAAAGATGCACATCATTTCTATGAGATATAACTTCCTTCCAATTAGACATATTTGTTCTTGTATCAGGAGTCTCCATTAAACGATTATTTTTAGCTTTCCAATTTGTGATGATATAGAACTTGTTTTTATAATGATCAATCGAATACTCGTGTTCAGTGCCTCTTTTTGTAAATTTTTTAAACGATCCATCTGGATTATTGGCATTTAATATCTGATAATCACTAACAAGGGTACTTTGATGATATATAATAATAAACTTTCCTGATTTAGATCTATAAACCCCAGTATAAAAAGTGTCATCTTCTTCAAAATAGATAAGTTCATCATTTGATGAATCTGAACCCATTTTATGACGCCAAATCTTTTCTCCTAACAGAGTTATCTCGTTTTTTGAAGTATAAAAAACAGTCTTATTATCATTTGCCCATGCCACACTACCTGAGCTATTTGGAATCGTAGTCTCTAACACCTCTCCAGTCTCAAGGTTCTTAAAATGAATTTCATAAAGGCGTCTACTGAGAGTATCAACTCCGTAAGCTAACCATTTATTATCCGGGCTGACTCTACGACCACCTACCGCAAAATAGTCAAAACCATCTGCCAAGATATTTTCATCAAGAATTATCTCTTCTGGCCCACTTAGAGAATCTTTTTTTCTACAATGAATCGCATATTCTTTACCTGATTCATATCTTGAATAATAGTAATAGCCATTATCAAAATATGGCACAGACTCATCGTCTTTTTCAATTCTTCCAATTATCTCTTCAAAAAGATCATTTTGCAATTTTTTTGTATGTGATAAACTTGACTGGGTATAACTATTTTCAGCATCAATATAATCAACGACTTCTTGAGTTTGTTTATCGTATTTATTTGCAGATTTTTGTTCATCTGTCAAACGCATCCAATAATAATTATCGATTCTAGTATCCCCATGTTCAGTCATCTCATAAGGTATTTTATTTGCTACGGGAGGTATAGTTTTTTGCATACACGCACTCATTATAATTGTTAAGATTAATATTATTTTTTTCAATTTTTGCCTCTATTTATTATTAATAAATTAATTTTCTTGAGAACCAAATCCATATCGATCCTAATATAATTCCAGCGCCTTCACGCTGGTGCTCTAACATATTGATCATTTTATCGTCAATTTGTGGTAACATAATAGAATTTAAAATACCTGTACCAATTAGTATCCCAAAAA
>MDSZ01037038.1_pt1 | contig 10574 bp, 5 predicted proteins | sample 811201 | NCBI WGS metagenome assembly MDSZ01 (sample SAMN05326647, study PRJNA326480) | marine metagenome | isolation source: seawater | place: Indian Ocean: North | collected 2010
AACGTGCATGGCTTGGCTGCCAATGGCCAGCGAACTGGCCCGCATCCCCGAGGGCATCACATGGCCCTCGGTCCACGTCAGGGTTCCGTTGCTGGCCACGTCGCCAATCAACAGCGCGCTGCCGCCGGTGGAGCTCCCGAATCCTGCGATGGAGTCGTAGGTGGCCGCATAGAGGGTGGTGCCCGAACCGGCCAAGGCCGAGACGGATCCTGAGTTGAGTTGGATGCGACTTCCGATGAGGGAGGCACCGGTGGACGGCCACCACGTGCCGACCTGACTGTAGCCGGAGCTCAAGCCGGGGATGCCGTACACAACCGCCCCGTTCGATGCGCGGTCCACCGTGGTGACGAGGGCTCCTTGCTCCCGGACGGTTGGGACGCGGTTGGCGACATCGTACACGGCATAACCCCCGTCTCCGTTGTTCGTGTCGTAACCCACGGCAATGGAAGGAGCACTTGCGGGCCCGACCGTCGCCATGGCGTCGTAGTACACAGGCGAATTGCTCATGCCGTCTGCACTGGTAAGTTGGTCGACCACCTGATTGGTTGCCAGGTCCCAGACGATGACGCCAGCGCTGACCGACCAGAACCCAACGTGCAATTCTGTGCCCGAGCATGCCAAGGCAGCCGGTCGAGCGTTGGTGCCGAAGTCTTGCCCGTCGATGACCACGTCCGCCGCGACCCCGTTCGGGTCCACGCCGATGACTTGGGCTCCACCTGACAGTTGGAAGAAGGCCGTCCAGACCATGCCGTCGCACGCCTCGATGCTGATCGGATAAGCGTTCGAGAAATCGCCGCCGTTTGAGGAGAGCACCGTGGTCTGGGTGCCGTTGGCGTCCTCCATGATCACCACCCCGTCAGGATTCCAGCCTTGGCCGCTGGTGGCGCCGATGAAGAGGACGTTTCCGTCGGTCCAAAGTTCGTAGACTTCAGGCGTGCTCGTGGACGTCCAATACGTGGACCACGTGCCTGTGGTTGGATCGTAGGCGCCGACGCCATCTTCGGAGGCGAACAAGACGTTCCCACCCCATTCCACCATGCCGCCACCCATCGGGTAGCCGCCCTGGCCGTTGGGCAAGTCCGGCGTCTCGCTGGCGGACCAGCCCAACACTCGAGTGCCGTTGGCGTCGAGCACCTCAACACCGTCGTCACCGTACTGAATCCATGTGTCGCCGTTTGCGGTCTGCAGGACCTCCACCACCTCAATCGAGGTGTCTGGAAGAATGTCGGACAGCCAACTGTTGCTGGTGGCGTTCCAGCGGACGATGCCACCGCTTCCCTCGATGTTCCACCATTGACTGGAGACGGCACTCGCGACGATGACGTCGCCCATGCGACCCATGCCCGCGACGTCCAGGCTCCCCTCGTTGAGGTGGACGCCGATGTCGAGGTAGTTGGTCGCTGAAGAATAGTCGCTGGTGTCGATGCGGTAGATCCTGTCGGAGGCCGTGCGTTGGTTGTAGTGGAGCATGTCACCAATCATGATGAGGTCGTACGGATCGCCGTTGTCGTAGTACAAACCGCTGGTTTTCTCGATGTCGACCAACTCGGTTGAGTTGATGACGTCAATGAGTTGGAACCCGTCGTCTCCACCCACCCAGAGGGTGTTGGCTTGTGCGCCGGCCACCAGCCCGGTGATGCCGTTGGTGTCCAACACGCCGCTTGAGGTCCACAGGTTCTGCCATGCTCCGTTGGCCAAGTCCCACCGGGCCACCCCAATGCCGTCCAAGCCGATGTAAGCCACGTCGCCGACCACGGCGACAGGCGCGTTGTCAGCGGCTTGGGTTTCCCAGGTGTCGACCACGGTGAAGGAGCTGCGGGCGATGACGCCAACGCCGCTGAGTGTGCCACCGAAGATGTGCGTGCTGTTGTGGCCGAGCGAATAGGTCGCCCAGTTGGGCATGCCGTCGTACACCGTCAGGCACTCGTCGATGTCCAAACCCCCAGAGGCGTCGAGCTGCCACCGGCAGACGCCAAGGTTGGTGGCGGCGTACAGGTAGGAGCCAAGATCCATGAATTCGAGGTGTTGGCCGGGTCGCTCGTCCCAGTTGCGCCCTCCCGGAACGCTGTAGGCGCTGCTTCCGTCCCACAAAATGGCGCCAGATTGGGTGCCGATGGCGAGTTCTGCAGAGCCGCGGATGTTGGTCACCTCGATGCTAAACACGTCGTCGCTCGGGAGGGCGCCGCGGGCGCCGTTTCCGTTTCCGTCGAGCAGCGGTTCGAGGAGTTCTCCGCTCGCGAGGTCGATGCGCACCACGCCGTAGCCGTACAGGCCGTAGTGCAGCACGCCTTGGTACTCCACGATCGGGGCGTAGAAGGACTGGTCAATGCCGGTGCTGCCCCATGCACTCAACCACGTCGGCGCACCGTCGAGGTCGAGGCGCAACAAACCGTCTTCGCTGGCGAAGTAGGCGGTGCGGTTGTGGATGGCGACTTCACCTGTGGCGTCGGCGGGCACGTCGCTGGTGCCTCCGCTCTCCCATGGAGGATTCCCGTTGGTTAGGTCTGTGAGGTTCCAGACGCTAACGCCCCCGTCTTCGTGGGTCAGCACCACGTCTTGCGCGTCAACGGCCACGCCCACAATGGCGTTCCATCGCGCGTCCGTGCTGCTCTGGAACTGCTGGGGAGTTCCGCTTGATGAGGGAATTCGGTACAACCCGTCCTCTTCCGTGGCCACCCAAAGATCGGTCGCCGTCGCCGCCATCGCGCTGGGCACGCCGAAGATGGTCGTGGCTCCGGTCCATCGGCGCTGGGTGGAATTGTAGACGGCGATGAGGTCGTCGCCGCCAACGTGAACTTCGTCGCCAAAGGACGCCACAGCGGTCATTTCCGCAATTGGAGGACTGGTGGCGAGCACGAGGTTGCTTTGCTGAATCGGTGTTGCAGCGGGCGCCATGCGAAGGAAGGTTCCCGTGCCGTCGCCGATGAGCAGGGTCGCGTCGGTGGGAGCACGTGCGCCCCCGGTGGGCCACGCCATCATGACCGGAACGTCACCGCCCAATCCCCCATCGCTGAGGTCTGAGGGCCCTGGGTGGGTGGTGAACACACCGGAGTTGATGTCGTACTTCTGGATCGACGCGCCTGCGAGCACCCAGAGGTCGTTTCCAATGACTTCGAGGCCGTTGATCTCGTCATCGGCCAACCAATTCGCGCTCGACCACGTGGCTTGCCAGAGGTTGAGGGAGGGGTTGAAGCGCGCGATGCCGGCGTCCTCGGAGCCAAACAGAATTTGCGACCCCATCTCCACGATGGAGGTGACCTGATCGGAGTGGAGCACGTTGGCGGAGGACCAGACGGAGGAGGTGCTGCTCACCGTGTCGAATCGAATGACGCCTTCATCGGCCATGCTGACGTAGACGTATTGGCCGATGATCTCCATCGTGAGCACGTCTCCTGTGCTGGAGATGGGGAAGGTGTTGCCGTTGCAACCGGCAAGTTTGGTCCATCCGGCGGCATCACCGGCGAGGCGGGTGTAGAGGCAGTCTTCGGCCACCACGTGGACGTCCCCTGAGGCGTTGGTGGCCAGGCCACGAAGACCTGCAGGGGTGGCCTGCTGGCTGTCGGCCGAGATGGTTCCGTCACCGAAGTCAATCATGGCAAGGCCGTCATCGCCAAGCACCACAAGTTCCCGGTGGGTCATGTCCACGGCCATGTCGACGATGGCACCAACGGGTGAAGACAGGATGTCGATGGTGGGCGGTGACATGGCCGCGTCGATGACGAACACCTGTTCGTCCACGGCCAGCCAAAGACGCCCGTCGTCAGGGTGCACCGCACTGGTCGTGGGTTCGAAGGCCAACGGCTTCAGCGAGACGGTGGGGTCGGCTGGCGCGAGGGCTTGGATCACCAAGTCGGTGACCGTGGCGCCGCCGGGGAGCGTCCAACTTGAGGACAGTCCGCTGGTTGTGGTTCGTCCCATGAACGGATCGCTGCCGTCGAGGTTGAGGGTCTGCCCCATCCACCCTTGGTCGCTCAAATCCAACAAGGCCGAACCGATGGAACCGCCTGTGATCATCAACGGGGAATCGATGACCATCCCGTCGGCCCCGGACACACGGATTTCGAAGGAGACGTTGTCGAGCGTGGCTCCGGGTGCAAAGGTGAGGTTCCAATCGGCGCTGGCCGGTTGGATGCCGTCGGAGGATGTGGCGTTGAGCCTCACCCATCCCGTGTCTTCGCTGCCGTTCATCGGCCACACCGCACCGCCAGCGTCCTCGTGGGCCGCAGCATTGGGCATCAGCAGAGGCGAGGCAAGGCTCAACAGCATCAGCAGCACGAGACCGGTCGCACGCACACGCATGCCACCTTGTCCTGCATGATGCCGGCCTTCCATGAATCGCTTCGCTTTCCTAACAGGTATAAGGGGTCGGTTTGCATGTTTAAACAACGGCAGCGCTGTTTCCACCTTCATTCCAGCATCTGGAGGTGGCCCTTCTCGTCGACACCCACCAATCGAATGGTTGAGGTGCGGCCCCGAATGGCGTTCGGCGAGCCGGTCACGGTGACGATTTTCTCGCCCGGATGCATGCGCCCAGCCTCGACCATGGCTTTGACCGCCGCTCCAACTGTGTCCCTCGAACGGGCTTGCTCTTCCACCAGATGCCCGTCCACGCCAGGCAGGATGGTGGTCCTGCGAAGCGCTCGCATGCGGTTGGTGATGGCCAAGATCGGTTGGCGCGGACGATGAGCGGCCATCAACCGGGCGGCACTGCCGTGTTGAGTGGCCACGATGAGCCGGTGCGCATCCACGTCCGCGGCCAACTTCACCGCTGCTCCGGTGATGGCCCGCGTGCTTCTGAACATCGCCAAAGCAGGTGGACTTGGAAGGTCATCGATGGCCGACGAGGCCCGTTCTGCGATTCGAACCATGGTGGAGACGGATTCGATGGGGTAGGCCCCAGTCGCGGTTTCTCCTGAGAGCATCACGGCGCTGGTGAATTGCCGAATCGCCGTCGCGACGTCGCTGACTTCTGCGCGTGTCGGTCGCGGGTGATCCACCATCGATTCCAGCATTTGTGTGGCCACAATGACGGGTTTCCCACGCGCAAGACAGGTCCCAATGATGCGTTCTTGCGCAGCGGGAACCTCCTCGAGCGGAATTTCGACGCCAAGGTCGCCACGGGCCACCATCACGGCGTCGGACGCTTCCACAATCGCGTCCAATTCCTCAAGGGCAGCAGGGTGCTCGATTTTTGCGATGACCCACGTGTGAAGCCCCGCCTCAGCAATGATTCGGCGAGCCGGTTCCAGGTCTGCCGCGCTTCGAACGTACGACACCGCGACGAAATCCACTTCGTGCTCGAGGGCGTGCCGAAGGCAGGCTTCGTCCCGTTCTCCAATGGCGGGAAGCGACACTTTCGTCCGGGGGACGTTGATGCCCTTTCGCTCGCTCAAATGGCCTCCATCAAGCACCTGAGCTTTGACCGTGGAGCCTTCGATGGCTTCCACTTCCAAACGGATGAGTCCGTCGGCCAGCAACACCGGGTCGCCGACGCGCAACTCTTCGGCCAAGGTCCCGTATGGGACGGGAAAGGCTCGCTGGCTGACGTCCTGCGAGGCGTCTTGGCCGCAACACAGGGTCACCGTCATGCCCCGCTCAAGGTGAACGCTTCCAGAAAAGCGTCCAAGCCGGAGTTTGGGGCCGGGCAGATCAGCCAACACACCAAGCGGGCGGCCTGCGGCCGCTTCTGCAGCGCGCAAGCGCTGAACGGTCGCTGTCTTGCCCTCAAAATCTCCATGCGAGTAGTTGAGGCGCGCCACGTCCAGTCCAGCCTCGAGCATCGAGGCCAAGGCGGCCTCGTTGTCGCATGAGGGGCCGATGGTGGCGATGACGCGAGACCGAGGCACGTGTGTTGAACACCTGTGACGGTTCTTCAACGGTCCTCCGTAGGCGAGCGCAACGGTTGGAATTGGCGGTGTGCCGGGCTACACCACAGAAGGCTCAAACCGGGTCGCGTCGCCGAGGGCCCCGAGGAAGATGGCAGAAGCATCGCGCGAAGAGCGCCTGAAGCGGGAAGCCTTGGAGTACCACGAGGCTTCGCCGCGTGGGAAAATCAAGGTCGTGCCCACCAAGCCACACGCCACAGCGCACGAGCTTTCCTTGGCCTATTCACCCGGTGTGGCGTACCCGTGCTTGGAAATCGCCGAGCGTCCTGAGGACGCCTACCGCTACACGTCCAAGGGCAATCTGGTGGCTGTGATTTCCAACGGTACCGCCGTCCTTGGGTTGGGGGACATCGGGGCCCTGGCCAGCAAACCGGTGATGGAAGGAAAGGGCTTGCTCCTGAAGACCTTCGCCGACATCGACGTGTTCGACATCGAAGTGGACGAGACAGACCCTGAACGCTTCATCGATACCGTGGTGGCCATTTCGAAGACCTTTGGAGGCATCAACCTCGAGGACATCAAGGCTCCAGAATGTTTCGAAATCGAGCGACGCATCGCCGAAGCGACCGACATTCCGGTGATGCACGACGACCAGCACGGTACGGCCATCATCTCCGCCGCTGCGCTGATCAACGCCTGCGAGTTGCAGGGCAAAGCCATCGAGGACGTCAAGGTGGTCGTCATCGGGGCTGGAGCCAGTGCCATTGCGTGTGCGAACCACTACGTGGCGTGTGGCGTTGCACCCGAGCACATCACGATGTGCGACAGCAAAGGCATCGTCACCAAGGCGCGGTTGGAGGCTGGAGAGATCAACGCGTACAAAGCGCCCTTTGTGCAAGACCGCCCTGCCGGTGACCTCAGCGATGCCTTGGTCGGTGCTGACGTCATGCTGGGCTTGTCCCGCGGAGGCTTGGTGACCGGCGAAATGGTCGCCAGCATGGCTGAGCGCCCCATCGTGTTCGCCTTGGCCAACCCCACGCCTGAAATCTCGCCCGATGAGGTGACGGCGGTTCGTGACGACGCGATCATCGCGACGGGACGGTCCGATTACCCGAACCAGGTGAACAACGTCCTCGGCTTCCCGTACATCTTCCGCGGCGCCCTTGACGTCAGGGCCCGCGACATCACGCAGGGCATGAAGATGGCCGCCACCCGCGCATTGGCTGAACTGGCGAAAGAGCCGGTGCCCGACTACATTTCACAGGCCTACGACGGCTTGGAGATGCACTTTGGCCCCGAGTACATCATCCCCAAACCCTTCGATCGCCGGGTGCTCATCTGGGAGGCCAGCGCGGTTGCGCAAGCCGCCGTTGAGGAGGGCGTCGCGGCCATGGCGCCAGAAGACTTCGACGCCTTGCAGTACCGCGAGGAACTCGAAGGGCGGCTCGGGCAGAGTTACGCGCTGATGCGCAGCGTCATCAACCAAGTTCGTGGCCGTGGGAAGCGCATCGTGTTCCCAGAGGGCGATCAGGAGCGTGTGCTTCGTGCTGCGGCCCAGTTGTCCGATCAGCAGATCTGTCACCCCATCCTCCTCGGTCCGCCCGATCGCATTCAGCGGCGCATCGAGCACCTTGGGCTCGAGTTTGAACACACCATCGTGAACCCTCGAAAGGACGAGCGTAGAAAGGGCGTCTACGCGCCTGAATTGGCCAAGCGACGGGCGAGAAAAGGCGTCACGCTTGCCGACGCGGAGCGGCTGCTCAAGAGCCGTCCGTACTTCGGTTCCAGCATGTTGAGGGCAGGGGATGCCGACGGCATGGTTGGCGGTGTGGGGCGTACCTACGCCGACGTGTTGAAGCCGGCCATCCAGAGCCTTGGGACGCATCCAGAAGGGCACTGCATCGTCGGCTGTTACGTGGTCTCCGTTGCCGGTCGCCTCATCATCCTCGCCGATGCGACCGTCAACATCTACCCCGACCAGCGCACTTTGGCAGAAATCGCGGTGCAGACCTCAAGGGTTGCACGCCGGTTTGGCCTTGAGCCGCGCGTTGCCATGCTTTCCTTCTCCAACTTTGGGACCAACCGGGAGCAACGCAGCACACGCCTCGAAGAAGCAGTGGCCACCGCCCGTGAATTGGACCCGACCCTGAAGATTGACGGTCCGATGCAAGCGGATACAGCGCTGGATACGTTGGTTCAGGAGGAGTACCCCTTCCTGAATTTCGACGGACCGGCCAACGTCCTTGTGTGTCCAAACCTCGCCGCCGCCAACATCGCCTACAAGTTGCTGGAACAACTGGCGGATGCAGAAATGATCGGTCCAATCCTCGAAGGCACCACGTTCCCTGTGCAGATTGTTGCACGCAACGACGAGGTGCGCGACATCGTGAACATGGCGACCTTGTGCGTGGCCGATGCATGCCGGGGCGATTCCTACTGGGACACGCTTCGCTCCACGTCGTCCTGAACCTCTCCGTCTTCCCAGCGGACCGTGGGGCGTCGTGGTCGCCACACGGCTCCGGTGACAAAACCGGCGACCAAACCACCAAACAGCAGGTTGGCCCAGCCTTCCAAGGCATAGCTTCCGAAACCACGCACCACGGGAATGAGGAAGGAAGGGACCACGCCGATGAGCAAGGTGCTCAATGCTTCGGTGCGAAGGTTGGCTGCGCGGTCGGCTTGTTTCGGCACCGTTCGTGGAGGTGCGGTACGTTTCGGACTCAACACAAGCCGAAGCACGGTGCCTGGAAGACGCCGGTCCATGGGCACCGAGGAGGTCGCCGTGGTTCCGGTGTTCTGAGGATGAACCTCGATGCAGGCCAACTGGTCCATCAGGGGGCCATGACCTGACCCCTCCCTTGGTCGCCCGTCCATCGGTGCACCCCGATGGTTCGAGAAGGGTGCATCAGCGAGCACCTCGAGCGCCCCCTGTTGGGGTTTGAGCACCCCGCTTTCTCGGGCATGGGTCCACTCCGCCAAACTTGGAGGTCGAACCTCGAGGCCTTCATCGACCAAGGGTCGAACGGCCGCGCAAATGCGCTGAAGCAGCGCGGCATCCACGCCGTCATGGGCGCCCTTTTGCTCGCCCTTCTCAAGGCCGGTGAGGGTTGCCACGTCCTCCGCAGAAAGGGGCGATTCGAGGACGTAGAAGGCAGGCAAGCGCACTTCGTGCCGCGGCCGTTGGCTGGCGTGGATCCATCCTCCGCGGTTGTCCCCCACGTGGGTCGTGCCCGCCTTCACTTCGGCGAAGGTCAGGGCGCCGACCTTCACGCCATCACGCTCCACGGAGCGTGCCGGTCATTCCGTTGTACCAGGCCATCCCGGCTTCATGGTCGCGAAGCTGATCGAATTGTGGGAAGGGGGACACCGATCGCATGTAGCCGAAGGCGGCGAAGTCGACCAGGTCGGGCTGCTCGCCGCCAAAGAAGGGTTGGCCCTCAAAGGCGCCGGTGAATTCACTCAAGAGGTCATGCCAGAGTTTCTTTGGCGTTCGCCCGTCCTTCTTGACCCGCTTGCGGGCGATGATGCCCCACATGATGGGGAAGCCTGCCCAGGCGTACAGGCGCTTGGAAAGGAATCCGAACTTCTCAATCTTCGAGATGCGTGTGGTCGTCTTCAGGGCGGAGCTAAGGCTGCCGTAAAGGATAGGAACCGTGGCTTTCGACATGTGCGTGTCCACCCAGGTCATCCATTCGTCCTGACGGGCTGCATCGCCGATCGCTGCAAGTTTTCCGTCGTTGTAGGCGGCGTCGATGTGACGCAGGAGGGGCGTGGAGTCAACGACGTGGTGACCGTTTTCGTCGGTGAAGACCGGAACTTTGCCCCAATCCCCGGCAAAGGCGACCTCCTTTCGGATCTTCATGCCGTTCACGGGGACGTAGTCCACGTCCATGCCGAGGTGTTCAATCAGGCCCCGTACCTTCCAACAGAATGGACAGGAATACAGCATGTGAAGCGTGGTTCGCTGGCCCATGATGCCGGCTGATGGCGGCGTGCTATCAAGGCTATTCTTGGCCCTCGTCAGGATTCCAGCCTGGTTGCCAGAAGGACAAGTCGTCCAACCACCTCAACCATGCCTCATCGTCGCCGTTGAGCAAACGGTAGGCTCGGCGCTCCAAGCCGAGGTGACCGGCATCGTCCAGCGTCCCATCAGCCATGGCTTCACGCCATTCGACCTGGAGTTCCCTGACCCGCATCCTTCCGGCTTGGGGCTGGTCGAAATGACGTTCGCACACCTCGCGCAAGGCCGCAAGCCACGCCCGCGTGTCCCGACGAAGGGGGGGATTGGGATCTGAGGCTGAAGCGCGACGGCTCCATGGAAACCGCCACCCCATGCTCGGTCTTCGGCGCGGCCTGCTTTGAGGTTGTTCAGCGAAGGAGCCATGCATGAGCCACTCTTCCGTGGTGCATGGGGCGCATCATCGTCCACCTTCATGGCCGTCCAAAGGAGCGGTCGATGGCGGCTGCGGTGGACCTCTATGCCACCCGTCTTCGTCAGCGCGGCGTTCGCCTTGAGGTTCATCCGTCCAAGACCTCGCTTGACGCCTATCTCGCCTCTCCCCCCGAGGGGTCCCAGCGCGTGCTGCTTGACGAGGGGGGCGACCTGCCCGACAGCCTTGCCTTTGCCGAAACGATGCGCCGTTGGGCGCTGGGCAGCGAGGACGTGCACCTTCTGGTCGGCCCTCCAGACGGCTGGAGTGGCGCTGAACCAGACCTGCCCCGCCTCTCACTGTCCCCGCTGACGATGCC
>MDSZ01061002.1_pt1 | contig 10574 bp, 6 predicted proteins | sample 811201 | NCBI WGS metagenome assembly MDSZ01 (sample SAMN05326647, study PRJNA326480) | marine metagenome | isolation source: seawater | place: Indian Ocean: North | collected 2010
GAGTATAGGAGTAAATGGTGTAGTTACTGATTTATCATTAATCGGAGGATTAACAGATGATAGAGTAGAAACCACTCACATAATGGTTGGAGAACCGATTTCAACTATTGTAGCAACAGTATTTGCGGGGGTATTTGGGTGACGGAAGATATATCTGATGAGGAAATCCGTGAAGAAATCGGATTACTTGTAAAGGAAGTTGCTGAGAAGATTCCGTTACTTAGAGTGGCACTCGCAGGAGTAATTGCTTGTATTTTGTTGGGCGCTCTAGCATCGACATGGTATTGGGTAATCCCGCGAGATGATGTTGAAATTGAAACAATATACATGCAAAGAACAGGTCATATTGTATTGACTGAATTAATTAATGACGGGAGTAGAGCGATTACAGATGTTCAATTAGATGTTGAATTAACAACACTTGATGGTGAAATTATTGGAAACATTTCAGTTGCGTTTGAGTCAGTACCTAGCCATACTAGTATTTCTGGAGATGAGATGGAATTGATAGTCAGAGGACATACTGTTTGGGCCAATTATTATTTGGTAATAAGTATCCAGTGGACCGATTTTAATTCAGACTCACATATCAAAACTTATTCACACTATATTGGAGACACTGCTTATGAAACATTCAAAGATGATCCAAGTTCAACAACTTGGTTTCTTTGAATCCTAGAGTCACAACTCCTAAAGCGGTTCCTTCACGGCCTACGGCCGTGCGAAGAGTTCTATTGATGCTTAGCATCTTGTTGCTTTCGAGTATTCCTCTTTCTTCTTCGCCATTGGCTGAAAATGAAAATAGCCAAGTCGAATGGATAAGATTTGATCTTCCAGAAGATTCTATGAAGGGCCTTGTTGGCGAGTTAGATAGGTCTCTTTCTCTTGAAAATCGCCCAGTAATTGCCCATTCAAGATTGGGTGTCCATGACACTTCAGGTGTGCTGTTTGATTATGAAATACCTGAAGAATTGTTACAACCAAGAGCTGATTTGTCATTGGTATTAGTAGATTCAAATTATCGTTTCGCAGAAGTAAGATCGTCCATTGATGAAATCAATGGTTTGTCTGTACGAGAATTTATTTCACCTTCGGGATTATTGGTGCAAGGGACTCAATATGCTCAATCTCTTTTGTATAGTACGGAAGGAGTAGTAGCAGTACAACCAGTGCCGTTAGCGATGTTTATCGATTATAGTTTATTTCAAATTGAAAATGGGGACTCTGTGCGAATAGAATCATGGCGTAACGATGGTATGTTGCCAGGAGTTGACGAATTAGATTCTTTAGGAATGAAGTTACATCAAAGTATTTCGACAGTAGCAGAGAATATGCTTACCCATTCAAATATGGCAGAAACTGGTAAATTTGATGGGACATTAGATGTAGAATTAAGTAAAATTGCCGCAGAACCTTCAATCGCATGGATTGGGCCACAACCAGTTTTACAATTGCTTAATGATCAATCAAGGAATCATATGAATATCAATGCTATGGTCTCATACTATACCACAGATTTAGATGGTTCTGGACAAATTGTTGCTGTGGCGGATTCTGGACTTGATGAAGATCATGGCGATTTTGGTAATCGAGTAATTGGCAATGTAGATGTCATTGGAGATGGTTCTACTGCCGACGCTCATTCAGGGCATGGTACCCACGTATCGTGTACAGTTCTAGGTGACGGAAATAGAGGTGGTTATTCTGGAGTTGCACCTGAAGCAGAGTTATATTTCCAAGCTATGGAAAATGATAACAATGGTAATTTTCAATGGGCCAGTATAAACAACATGCTTAACACAGCATATGGTCAAGGAGCACGCACACATACAAATTCTTGGGGCTCTACTGCATATGGTGAGTATACATCTGAATCTGAAGATGTTGATGATAGAGCGAGATATTATGATCAATATTACAGTGGTAGAGAAGGATTAACAATTCTTTTTGCAGCGGGTAATGATGGCCCCGATAGTGGATCAATACATTCTCCCGGTACTGCAAAAAATACAATCACAGTTGGCAATTCTCAGAATAGATATTCTGGTGCTCCAAATTCAATTATGGATAGCTCTGGAAGGGGACCTGTTGATGATGGAAGAATAAAACCAGATATTCTCGCTCCAGGAGGCTATGTTCGTTCATGTAAAGCACAAGAGGCAACAGATACTTCCGGCTCAACTTGGTCAAATAATTGGTATCTAGAATATACTGGGACTTCTATGGCGACTCCTAATGCAGCGGGAACTGCTGCATTAATTCGTGAATACATTACAGAAGTCGCACAACGCCCCGAACCACAAGGTGCTTTAGTCAAATCTTTGATGATTTTAGGTGCGCAAGATGTTGGTAGCAGAGACATTCCAAATATGGATGAAGGATGGGGCAGAATCGATCTAAAAGCAACACTTGCACCAAATAATGGGCGTGGGATATGGGTTGATGACAGGTCTGTATTATCTTCAACTGGCAATTTTAAGACATATTCATTTGACATTACAACATCTAACCAACCATTTAAGGTAGTTTTAGCATGGTCTGATGAGAGAGGATCTAGATTTTCAAACAAACAATTGGTTAATGATTTAGATTTGATAGTAACTGATCCTTCTGGTAATGAGTACAAAGGAAACGTGTTCAGCCAAGGGCGCTCTATACAAGGAGGCTCTCATGATGATTTGAACAATGTCGAAGTGGTATTAGTGGATCAGGCTACAAGTGGTTTGTGGTCAGTAAAGGTAAGAGATTCTGGCCACAGTGGTTCCAAGGCTCAACCATTTGCAATAGCTGTTTCAGGAGTCGGCGTAAATGATTTGAGACCGGATCCGACCCCATTAGAAGAATCATTTGAAATTGATCTTTCAATTCCTCAAGTTGGAGATGATGTTTTAGTCGAAATGGAAGTCAAAAACTTAGGCAATGTTGTTGCAGAATCAGTAGAAGTAATTTTTCAAGAAGAAGGAGTACATATCGATACTCAAACAATTGATGTAGGCCCCGGTGGCACCAAGACCTTGTTTTGGGATTGGCAACCTCAAACAGCCGGTTCTAGAGTACTTACATTTTTGATTGACAGTAGTGACAATATAGACGAAATAAATGAAACAAATAACCGATTTGATGTAGTTGTAAATGTAACAACACCTGGGGTTAGAATAGAATCGAGTAATCCTTCTGTTGAATTAATTGATATAGAATCTGAACGTTCTTCTTGGCAAGTTATATTGACAAATACTGCATTGATTTCAACTAATGCGTCCATAGCCTCTATGGGAGTAAAGTCTCCTGATAATTCCGATTTGACTTGGTATGTCGGATTAGATGCAACTGATTTTGAACTAGATGGCCAAGAATCTGTGGAGATTAACGTGTCACTTGTACATCCTAAGGGTCCAGATCCGGGTGTTTATTCAATAGAATTACTTGGTGAAGATGTTGAAAATGATGTATTTGCTCCTTTTACCTTATACTTAGATGTTGGAGTTTTGGCCAAAACAAGCCTTGGATTAGACTATCAAAAAATACCTGTAAATCCAAGAGATCCAACTTCAATAGATGTTAGATTAAACAATTTAGGAAATGATGCAATAGGATACGATTTATTTTTGGAATCACCAGCGGGTTGGCATTCTGGTTTCTACAATCTTTCTTCACAAGGCGGAGCTAATTCTGCTTCAACAGGTTTGATGCTTCAAGGTGGTGAATTGTTGATAGGAATCAGTTTTGTTCCTCCGCAAGTAATGACACTAGCAGGAACAGAACTTACTGTAAAACTTAGTGTAGTATCTCAAAGTGATTCACAAGACATAATGATCTATGATTTACCTTTGATTATTGAAGAATTAAGAGAAGTAACTGTCGATTTAGAAACAACAATATCAGCAGTTATGCCAGGTAATACTGTAGCTTTGCAATTTACTGTGGAAAATCGAGGAAATGTTGATTTACAATTATCGCCAAATCTACAATTGCCATTTGGATGGACACAAAATACAGTGGTAAGTGATTTCAATTTGTCATGGACTCAAAGTCGAAATATCATGATTTCAATCACAGCATTAGAGGATGCACGCAGTGGCACATTGACATTTGAAATGATTAATTCAGCAGAAATATTTAGCATTGAAACACAATTAGATGTAATTGAATTAGCAGATCCTCAGTTGACATTTCTTTCTTTAGAAATGGAAGGTGAAACATGGACAAACCAATTTGGACCAGGACAACATCCTTATGGAGTTGCGATCAATTATACTTGGTTAGTTGAAAATACTGCAGATACACAATGGGAGCCAATTGTTACTCTACAATTAGATGATAATATGCTCGGAGATTGTTATCAAATTGGGGTTGTAGTAAAAGGAGAAGTTTATCCACTCAGTTGCACAATAATTGTTGGGAATATGGCTGAACCTGGTAGCGAACCTTCATTCACAGTAATTTTAGATGATAATATGGTAAGGCATGAAGAAACAGTTTCCCTATTAGTTGCTACAATACGTGAAGTTGATTGGGAAATCACAAAGGGTGTAACAAAGATTACTACAGGTGAAGAAACTACATTGGAAATCACAATTTCAAATATAGGAAATTCTGAAATTTCAGAGTCACTAAATGTAGATTCTTCTAGTAGTTTAGAAGTAGAAATAGATGGAGATAATCTAATTTCACTCCAAGCAGGAGAATCAAAAATAGTACGATTAAAATTAAAATCATCAAAATCTGGTGATTCAGACTTTGTTCTTAGTTTGTCACAATCCGACTCTATAATCGGTTCTGAACATATTGTAACACTCAATTCAAATGGCGGAGATATAGAAGAAGAGACTAGCGGTATTGGTGTTGTAACATATGGTGCAATAGCGTTAATTGTAATAATTTCAATGATTGGAATTTTGATAATCAGACGTAGAGGAATTTCTAATATTCCGCAAGAAGCTCCAGGGTCAAATTTCTTCAAAACACCGCCAAAAATAGATGAAACTCCATGCTGGCATTGCCGACAACCGATTTTATCCGACATGATTGCTTGTCCAAGTTGTGGTGCAAGGTATCATTCGGCTTGCAGTGTGCCGAAATGTAACAATTGCCAAGCCGATAAATCCACCTTTGTTAATGTAGAATGAGTTTACACAACAGCGGGCAGGCTTTTCATGGGATGACTGCGAGCGGGGTTCATGGAACCCCGTAGAGAACACCAAAAGCGTAACCAGCGCCGAGCCAGTATTTTGTTGGTATCTTTGCTGTTGTTTTCAATAGTTCCAGCATTTACTAGTCCAGTTCTAGCGGATGATTCTGGTAGGGATGCTAATATTATGGTAACAATTTCACCAACTGCTCAAACTGTAAATCCTGGCGAAACCGCTGAGTATACAATTAGAGTTAGAAACCTAGGGCAAAATCCAGTCTCAGTGCAAATTTCTTCAAACAATGATGCGCAAAATCAAGATTGTTCAGGATATGCTAATACTGAAGGAGAGATTCCTCAACCAATAGATGCAGGCTCATATGAGGAAACATTCCTCAATGTAACTTTGGCACAAAATGCAGAAGGGTCGTGTGATACAACAGTTACCGTGACTGCAAACGAACAGGTAACTCCTCCAGATCAACCCGGAGCTCCAGCTACAGAGACATCCACAGTACAAACTACTGCAGGAGATGGAGCAGGTTCAGCAGTTTTCGGCGTTGATTTAATAGTTGAATCACCGAATAAGCAATGGAATGGCGAATCAACAGTAGAGTGGGATGTTGAAGTTGAAAACACAGGGCGCGTACAAGAGACGGTGGATTTATCAGTTGATACAACCGGGGGTTCTGGATGTAAACAAGATGGTTCACTTTCAATCAGCGTGGACCCCTCTCAGGTTCAAATCGACAATGGTTCCTCTGAATGGGTAACTGTAACTTTACAAGTCCCTGAAGGGCAATCAAGCGACAAATTTTGTTGGGAGATTACAGGGGTAGTTACTAATGATCAGAACCCTAATGGTAGCGCTAGCGATACTGAAGAATTTAGTTTGAATGTACCTGAATTAAAAGAATGCTCTCTTGAACTTTCAAAAACTTCAATGAATATTATTCCTGGAGAAACAGGGACTTTGACAGCCACATTTTCGAATGAAGGAAATACAGATTGGAACATAAATGTCAATTTTGGCGGAAGCCACTCCTCTTGGGCAAGCGTCGATGGAGCATCTAGTGGTATGTTGCCATATAATGGAGGCAATGGTGAAAAAGAATTTACAATAAAAATCACTCCAGATGATTCAATAGAAGCAGGCTCACAGAAGACAATAAATGTCAATGGTAGAGATGGATCTGCTACAAAGTGTACTACTCCAGTTTCAGTAACAGTTGGTCAATCTTATGGCGCTTCGATGACTCTCGGCAATGCTGCATTATACAATATAGAACCAGGCACCAATGGTTCTACGACTTTGACGGTTACCAACCAGGGTAATGGTGCAGATACGTTTAGGATAACTTCATCTGCACCACCTAGCGGTTGGGCTGTTTCTCTAGAATCTTCCACAATTTCTACACAATCAAGACATTCTTCTTCAGGAAAGAGTGGAACAATTGAGATTCAAATTTCATTACCAGGAGACGCTCTTGCAACGGAAGAAGTAGAGATTACATTTTCAGTTCTCCCGAATGGAGGAGGAGCTGCTTATGCAACCCAAACATTGCGTGTGACAGTTCAATCCATTCATGCAATGAGTGGAGGTGCACCTTCTGATGATCAAACTGGACGCTCAGATACTACAGTCCAATTCCCTATGACTATCCAAAACGATGGAAATACGGCAGACAGATTTAGATTTTCAGTAATTTCTCAGACAGCTCAACCTGGCTGGGGTAAGCATTTTGAAACAGAAGATGGAACAGTGATTACTGAGTTGGATATCAATGCTAGAGACTCCAAAATTGTATACTTGGTAGTATCAATTGACGGTGAAGAGGAACTCGAATATTCCAGATTGACAGTTAGAGTTACAAATCTTGGAGATAACAATAATGGTGATGAAGACGATGATGGAGTTCCTGATAATCAATTAGAATTCATTTTCAGAGCCATTTTGTCAGATCGTGATTTTGCAATGGACGCAATGATAATGCATTCTCCAAGTGAGTTTTCACGAGATGCAGATTTGGTATTGCCTCCTGGGGGCGTTGCAACTTATATGATTAAAGTGATGAATACAGGAGATATGAGTGATGAAGCGATATTCGATTTCACTGGTCTTTCAGGAACTGCTACTAGATCATTGTACTTTCAAGGAATGCCAGTTGAAGGTCCAATTTCCATACCTAAAGGGTGGGGCGCATATAACACTACAACAGGCCAATTCTATTACGATGGAAATAATCCAATGATTGCAAACACAAATGATAGCATTTTTGAAAAGATGGTCGAAAAAGGCATACAAGATCAATACATTGGAATGCAATATTTTGGTTTAGTAACTTTAGAGATAGAAGTATCTAGTGGTGCTGAAAATGGCGACGGAGGTTTGTTAGAAATGGTAGTAACTTCTGTATCTAATGCTGCAAATAGAAGTGGTATGATTTCGATTTCACTTAGAGTCCAAACACTGGTGACTTTACAAATGGATTTAGATGGTAACTTTGAAAGAAATGTGACATTAGGGTCAATATTAGAATCAACAAGTCGTTTCAAAGTAGACATTACAAACACAGGTAATGTGGATACGGAAGTAATGGTTTTCTCTAGTGGTGGATTAAGAGGTTGGAATGTAATATTGACACATGGTTCGGCTGATTGTGACAATAATGGCGATCATTTGATTTGTAACATTGGAGAGGGTGAAACTATACAAATCACAGCCAAGGTTACTGCACCAGTAGGCAAAGCGGCTGAAGTTCCAGATACATTCGTATTTACCTTGTCAGTTGAGCCAACTGATATTGGATTAGTCGGACGAGAAAATCTAGAGCTAACTGTCAATGGAGCCCCTGAGCAATTTGGATTTAATTCACTGATGTCTCCTAATGTTCTCTTTGGAATGGCAGGAGTAATTCTCCTTGGAGTTTTATACCTAATGTTAAGACGTAAAACAGTATAATTTTACAATCGTATGACCCCGTAGGGGTCAATGTTTTGCTAAGGTCTAATTGAGTGTACTTGAGACAACGCTTATGGATGGACAACTAGTGGCCCAGTTTAGAGAGCCTCAAAACTCTCTGTGGTGGCACAATGTCGGTGACAGGTTCTTATCTTTCAATGGCACTACTTACTCTCATAGGTATTGGCGTTCCATTAGGCGCTTTTGTAACGCAATATTTCTTGATGCCTAAGGTCGATCCAAGCCGCCCCCATATGACAAAATCATACATTATGCCAGGGTATGAATCAGACCACAGCCTGTACCCAAGAAGACTCTCAACATATGAGTGTGGTTCAGAGCCAGTCGGCGAGGCTATGATACAATTTCACTTCCAATACTATTGGTATGCAATTATTTTCTTAGTTTTCGATGTTGCTTTCATGTTTATGGCGCTAGGTGGAATGTTAGCAATGGACGCTTCAGGGTCAAACCCCGAATTCTCTTCAATGAGTTCAGTCGAGGGAGAGTTGATGGTTTTACTTGTCTTTTTTGCAACTATGGTTATGGGCGTTTGGCATGTCTTTAGAAAAAGAGGCCGCATCTATATTTGAGGTGTTATGATGAGTGATACGACTGGTGAAAATTATACTGCATTCAATAGCCGCGCACTTGTAGAAGTAGTGGGCGATGTTACAGACGAAGCCCTCAAAGCAACTCGAATCAAACAATTGTTGGGAGTATTAGCAGGCCGCTTCTTCAATTGGGCAGGACGTAAATCATTGTTCACACTCCACCTCGGAATAAAGTGCTGTGCAATAGAGATGGCTGCATCAGCGACACCTCGTTTCGACGGAGATAGATTTGGCGTTTTGTTCAGATCCAGTCCCAGGCAGAGCGATGTATTGTTAGTAAACGGCCCTGTTTCAAAGAAATTCGCAGATCCAATCGTACGATTGTGGGAACAAATGCCGGAACCAAAGTATTGTATTGCAATGGGGGAATGTGCAATTTCCGGAGGACCGTATTACCAATCTTACAATATTTTGGAAGGAGTTGATACAGTTATTCCTGTCGACGTCTATATCCCAGGTTGCCCTCCTAGGCCAGAAGCATTAATCGATGGTTTCGGCAAACTACGTGAAAAAATAATTCGAATTGGAGGAGCTCCTTCCACAGGAAGAGAAGGTGATAAGCCAATTATCATAGGAGATGATTAGATGGGGATGTCACTATCCAAAGAACAAAATTCTAGCGCAGTAAGCGCGGTCGTAACATCTCTAAACGATCGTTTTGGCGATGCAGGAATAACTGCAGAATCAGTTGCCCATAATTCTGGGAAAAAATACGAATTCGTTAGAATTGTTTGTGTCCCAGAACATTGGACAGCAGTGGCAAAATGGTTGAAATTTGAGGCTGGTGTTAACCATTGTTCTATGGTTACAGGCACTCATTTCCCCGAAGGAACTCCAGAACGCGGTTGGGAAGTGGCAATTCATTTGCATAGATGGCCGATTGCCAATGTCAAAGCGCATACTATGACAGTACATGACGCCAAGAAATTGACTGGCGACAATATACCTTTAGAGGTCGAAGTATTCATACCAATTCCTTCAGGAGAATCACCTTCTGTCCCCTCAGTTCAGGATTTATGGGAAGGTGCTGATTGGAACGAAAAGGAGACTTGGGACTTAGTTGGTATTGATTTCGAAGGCCACGTGAATATGCACAGAGTGCTAAATCCTCACGATTCACCAGTTGGATTCCATCCTTTACAGAAGCAGCATAAAATTCGCTATCACGATTTCAATGAGATGTATGATGATCCGCAAGGGTTTGGTCGAAAACCGGTCGATGAGGGCCGTGTTAAGTGAGGAGATATTATGGCTGAAATGTGGATTACAATGGGGCCTCAACATCCGATGACTCATGGACTTTGGACATTAAGGGTGAAAGTAGATGGTGAAACAGTCACCGATACAGAAGCTGAATTAGGATATATACACAGAGGGGTGGAAAAGATATGCGAATCTAGAGATTTCACCCAAATAACACCTTATTGTGATAGACTATGCTATGTCAGTGCAATGACTTGGTCACATGCCTATATCATGGCCGCAGAGGATTTACTCGAAGCTGAAGTCCCAGAACGAGCAGAATATGTCCGATTAATGGCGGCTGAGTTACAGAGATTAGCAAGCCACTTGATGTGGCTAGGTGCTTTTGGCCCTGATATTGGAAACTTGACATTGATGACTTGGTGTTTAAGAGATAGAGAAATGTTCCTCGATTTGTTACAAGAACTAGGAGGTTCTCGAATGCATTACAATTACCAAAGGATTGGTGGCATTAAGCGCGACATTCCTATTGGTTGGTCAGATCGTTTGAAAGCTAAAGTAAAATTATTCGAGCATAGAATAAATGAATATGAAATGCTATTGGACGAATCGACAATCTGGCTCGTTAGATTACAAGGCGTAGGCTATGCAACGGCTGAAGATCAAA
>MDSZ01198739.1_pt1 | contig 10574 bp, 15 predicted proteins | sample 811201 | NCBI WGS metagenome assembly MDSZ01 (sample SAMN05326647, study PRJNA326480) | marine metagenome | isolation source: seawater | place: Indian Ocean: North | collected 2010
GGTTATTCGCGACCACAGTTTTTTTTTAGCGATAGTCCTGATTTATTAGGGTAAATTACTGCAATATGGCAACACAAAAAGATATAGCTGAACACCTTGATTTATCGGTAAAGCGTGTATCTGAATTAATAAGAGACGGAATATTGCCATCAAAAAAAGGTAGAAGTCCTTTAAATATAGATGTTTGCAGGTTTGCATACATTTCTTACTTGCGAAAACTTGGTCAATACAACAAAAAGAGTGGAACTGGCGATATTGCAGAAGCTAAAACAAGATTAACACAAGCACAAGCAGATAAAGCGGAGTTAGAAGTATCAGAATTAGAAGCAAAATTAATACCTGCTGAATTAGTGGCTGATACTTGGATAGATTACGTTGCAAATGCAAGGGCAAAGCTACTTGGATTGCCTTCAAGAATAGCACACCAAGTTATAACAGTTGATAAATATGCAGAAGCAGAAGAAATTATAAAAGAACAAGTGCATGAAGCACTGAATGAACTATCACAAAATGGAATACCTGAAAAATATACAAAGAGTAGTAAATCAGACCAATCAGACATGGACGCCACCGCCTAATCTTAAAATATCTGATTGGTCAGACACATATAGAAAACTTTCACCTGAAAGTTCTGCTGAAGCGGGACAATGGCGTACAGACAGATGCCCTTATCAGAAAGAAATTATGGATACTTTTAATAATCCTGATATAGAACGTATAGTGGTTATGACAAGTAGCCAAGTTGGTAAAACAGAAATATTACTTAACGCAATAGGATATTATATCGATCAAGACCCTTCCCCACTGCTGATTGTGCAACCAACTTTGCAGATGGGTCAGGCATTTTCAAAAGATAGATTGTCTGCAATGATACGAGATACAGAAAAATTACGTGGCTGCGTTAAAGATGCAAGAAGTAGAGATAGTGGCAACACAACTATGCACAAAAAATTTTCAGGTGGTCATTTATCAATAGTTGGTTCTAATTCTGCATCGGGACTTGCATCAAGACCAATAAGAATTTTGTTGATGGACGAAGTTGATAGATATGAGTTATCAGCAGGAAGTGAAGGTAGTCCTATTGCATTGGCTACAGCGAGAACTAAAACTTTTTGGAACAGAAAGATATTTATGTGTTCTACTCCAACGATAAAAGGTTTATCTGTAATAGAAGCTGCTTTTGAAGAAAGCGATCAAAGATATTATCATGTGCCATGTCCTGAATGCGGTACAAAACAGGTTTTAAAATGGAAGAATGTTGTTTGGGAAGAAGATAAACCTGAGACAGCAGCCTATGCTTGTGAAGAATGCGGTTCTGTTATTGAAGAACATAAAAAACAATATATGTTAAAGCATGGAGAGTGGATTGCATCTGCTGAAGCATCTAACACAGCAGGTTTTCATATATCTGAATTATATTCAGTTTGGTCAACTTGGGCTGATATGGCAAAAAACTTTTTAGAAGCTAAGAAAAATCCTGAAACATTAAAAACATTTATTAATACAGCGTTGGGAGAAAGTTGGGAAGAACAAGGTGAAACAGTTGAGTATGACACTTTATTACAAAGAAGATTAAATTATGATGCTACAACTGTTCCTGAAGATGTTTTAGTTATCACAGCAGGAATTGACTGTCAAAAAGACCGATTAGAATGTCAAATTGTTGGTTGGGGTAAAAACTATGAAGCGTGGGTTATAGAATATCGTATTTTTTGGGGTGACCCGAATGCAATTAATGTTTGGTCAGATTTAGATGCGTTTTTGAAAAAGAGATTTAAAACTGAAAGCGATAGAATGATACCTATTTCATGTGCAACAGTTGATAGTGGTGGACATCATACAAATATGTGTTATCAATTTACAAAACCACGACAAGCAAGAAGAATTTTTGCAATAAAAGGTTTATCAACAGCAGGAAAACCAATAGCTAATAAACCAACATACGTAGGTAAAAATAAAGCGGTACTTTATGGAGTTGGAACTGATAGTGCAAAAGAAGCTATATTTGCAAGACTAGCATCTGAACCTGAAGATACTACATTGCATTTTTGTAGTGACCTTGACGAAGAATATTTTAAACAATTAACCAGTGAAAAAAGAATAACAAAGTACGTTAGAGGTAGAAAAACGCTAGTTTGGAAACAAATTAGACCAAGAAACGAAGCATTAGATACATTAGTCTATAATTTTGCTGCTATTTACATCTTAAATCCTAATTTCGAAACTATAGAGTTAAAAATTCTAAATCAAGATCAAGGATCAAGAGAAAAACCACAAAAAAGACAAAAAAAGGGCATAAATAGGCAAAATTTTGCTACATCTTGGAAATAAATACAATTTTTCAACAAAATAGTTGTATATTTATATATATTTATATATAATATACTTATGTTAAACAAAAAAGGAGTAAATAACATGATAAATTCAAGACATATAACAAATAAAGAATGCGTAGAACCTAAAAACTTACCAAAAGGAAAATATCTATTAGGTTGGTCAAGATATAAAAAAGAAATCCAAATACCTTTGGAAGAAGATTTTTATATTGGTCAGGGTGCAACACTTAGCTGTATGCTTGGGCATTCACACCCATATACAGTTATAGAGATCAAGGGTAAGGTAGGTGAAAGAACTGTTAAACTTGTTGAATGTATAATAAATGAAGATGATACATATACAAATAAAAATTATGAGTATGAAAGAAATTGTATATATATAAAAGAAAATACATTAACAAAAAAATTTAATGGTCATAATTCTTATGGAAACCCAAAAATAAGAAACAAACATACAGGTAGGCTAATAACTCAAAAATGGTCTGTTTTACAAACAGGATATAGAAGGAGTTATAGTAATCCTGAAGTTTAGTTTTATTTTAAATTTATAAAAAAGGAGTAAATAACATAATGTCAAACTTAGAACAATTAAAACAAGAAAGAACTAAATATATCAAGGCATACAGAAATTGCAGACCTTTAACTGGTCAAACTATGCAAGAATTTGAAGTAATGCAAAAAGGCTTTGCTGCAAAGTACAAAGAACTTGATAAACAAATAAAAAAAATGCAAAGGTTACAAAAGGAGAGTGCATAATGGCAATTAAACTTAAAAGACTACATAACAAAAATGTTTATGTTGGTAGGCACTATAACAACTACAGACATGATTGCTCAAAATCATTATATGGCTACAAAAATTTTAGGATTAGGACAAATGATTATTATGGTGGTTGGTATGTAGAAGAAATTAGAGGTGGTATCAGAAATCAAATCTCTGATTACAGCTTATCGATGACTTTTAAAGAAGCTAAGAAGTGGTTAGAACAATATATCGAAAAATTAAATATAATAAATAAGGAGAGTACATAATGGCAAAAAAAGTAGAGTATGAATGGCATTTTTGTTATACAGACATAGATGATACAGATTGGGAATATTTAACAAAATCTGAATATGGTACAGCTAAACAAAATTTTGAACGCACAAAAGAAATATTTGAAGAAAACAAGCATGATAAATATTTCGAATTGGAAATATCAAAATGGATTTATGACAATCCTTGGGAACAACATAGAGAAGATTATTCAGTATATCCAAAAAGAGATACAGATGATTTACCAAAATGGGTAAATAAAATTATCGATAAACTTTTAAATAAGGAGAGTGCATAATGTGTAAGTTAAAAAAAGGTCAAGCAATTTATTACAAAGACTGGCAAAACAATGACAAATTGATACCCGCTAGAGTGGTTAGATGCAAAAAAGCATATTGTTATATAGATGTTCTTAAACCAAATTCAATGAATGATTGGGAAACATGGGAAGTAAATATAGAAGATTGCTTACCAACAGATCATTTTACTATAAGCAAATTTCATGAGTTTTTGGGTTATATGATTGATTGGAAAAATAAGGAGAGTGCATAATGGCAAATTTAGAATTAATATTTGACAAAATTAAAAATGACATCGACTTAGAATTTAGCGAATGGTTAGATATGCCTGATGTTAAAGAAGTAATGCACGAATATATTATTAAGGCGCTCAATCATTACGACATTGATAATGAAACCATGCTACAACTAGAAAGCAAATTAATAGAATTTTGTATTAAAATGCTACCCTAACAACCTAATATATATATTTTTTTACTAAAGGCTCTTGATTGAGCCTTTTTTATTTTTTGCATTTTAAATGTTGACATATTACTAATGCACCTTAACTTATAGTATAGATATATCTTTAACATTAATGAGGTTTTTGTTTGGCAAACAAATTTAATTCAGCAAATTATCCTTCACAAGTACCTACTGAATTGCAGTTGGGAGACTATTGGGCTTGGAAAAGAGAGGATTTATCAGACGATTATCCTGTATCAACTCATTCATTATCTTATGAATTTAACTTAGTTGATGGTTCAACAGCATCTAATTTTACATTAACAGCTACAGAAAGCGGTGATACTTATTTAATCGAAACTAGCAGTACAACATCATATACAGCAGGGAATTATAATTGGATTTCTTATATAACAAGGAGTTCTGACAGTGCTAGAATTAAATTAGAGGAAGGTTTTGTTGAAATACAGTTAAATTATGCAACAACAACTGCTTCTGTCAGAAGTCATGCAAAGATAGTTTTAGATGCGATTGAAGCTGTAATTGAAAATAGAGCCAATATCGATCAATCATCAATGTCTATAGCGGGTAGGTCTTTATCAAGAATGTCTATAGACGATTTACTTACTTTTAGAGATAGATATAAAGCTGAATATTTAAAAGAAGTCAAACAAGCAAGAATTAAAAACAAAAGAGGGTCAGGAAATACTATTAAAGTAAATTTTGGATAAATTATGGCGTGGTATAACAGATTATTAGGAATTACAGAACAACCTAAGAAAAAAAAGAAGAACTTTTTTAGAAGTTATTCAGGTGCTAATACAGGGAGATTATTTGCAGATTTTCTAACTTCATCATCAAGTGCCAATGCTGAGATCAAAGATAACATACGAATATTAAGAGATAGAGCAAGAGAATTAGCGAGAAACGATAGCTATATTGCAAGATACTTAAATCTGATGGTGTCTAATGTTATCGGTAAGCATGGCATAAGAGTTAGTGCCAAGTCTAGGAATGAAGATAATTCTTTAGATATTGGTGCTAACCTGCTCATTGAAAGAGCATGGCGTGAATGGGGTCAAGTTGGAAATTGTACGACTAATGGAAGATTATCTTTTTTAGATTGTCAAAAAATATTTATTGAAACCTTATGCCGAGATGGCGAGGTATTAATAAGAAAAATAAAAGCACCCGATAGTCCTTTTGGATTTCAATTACAGTTTTTAGAAGCTGACCATTTAGACGAAAACAAGAACGAATACATGATGAAAAATGGCAACAGTATTAAAATGGGTGTTGAGGTTGATAAATATGACAAACCTGTTGCTTATCATTTATTTAAAAAACACCCTTACGACAATTACTACCCAAAACCAACGCAAGAATATATTAGAGTACCTGCTGATGAAATAATTCATGCTTATTTACCGCAAAGAGCAGAACAAACAAGAGGGGTTTCTTTAGTTTCTACTGCTATGGCAAATGTAAAAATGTTAAATGGATATTTAGAAGCGGAAATTGTAGCAGCTAGAGTTGGTGCTTCTAAAATGGGGTTTTTTGTAAGTCCTGATGGAGATGGATACGTTGGTGATGGAGAAATGGAAGATCAATTTAATCCAACAATGAACGCACAAGCAGGTGTATTTGAACAATTACCTAGTGGTATGGATTTCAAAGCATTTGACCCTAGTCACCCAACATCTGCTTTTGATAGTTTTACAACTAGCGTATTAAGAAGTATCGCATCAGGTTTAAATATTTCATATCATTCGCTTTCTAATGACCTTACAAGTGTCAACTATAGTAGTATCAGGCAAGGTAGTTTGGAAGATAGAAGTATGTACCAAATTTACCAACAGTTTGTAATTGAACATTTTATTAATCCTGTTTTTCAGTCATGGTTAGAAATGGCAATATCAACTGGTTATATAAACTTACCAATTAATAAATTTGATAAGTTTGCTAAATCTATTTCATATATTCCAAGAAGTTTTGCTTGGATTGACCCTCTAAAAGAAATGCAAAGTAATGTAATAGGTTTGCAAAATGGAACTGTAACCTATGCAGATATTGCAGCAACTTATGGACGAGATGTTGAAGAATTATTTGAACAACATCAAAAAGAAGTAGAACTAGCCAAACAATATAATATTGAAATGGCATATCAACCATTTGGTGCTACTAAATTACCAGTAGAGCCAAATATTGAAGGTGGTGAAGAAGATGCCTAAGCCAACCGAAGGCATGAAAACCGAAGCACAAAAAGGTTTAGATTGGCGTGAAGAATTTGGACGTGGTGGCACTAGAATTGGTGCTGTTAGAGCAAGACAAATTGTTGCAGACGAAAATCTTTCAGATGAAACTGTTAAAAGAATGTATAGTTTTTTTAGCAGACATGAGGTTGACAAAGAAGCAGAAGGTTTTAATGTTGGCGAAGATGGTTACCCTTCTAATGGTAGAATTGCTTGGGCTTTATGGGGTGGCGATGCAGGTTATACTTGGTCAAAAAGATTAGTAGAACAAATGAAAAATGAAGAAGAAAGAGCAGTATCAGGTAAAGCACTTGCAATGATTGAAAACAAAGTAGAAGAACATAACGAAGAAGTTGGTAATGTTAAATCAAAAAGAACTAACATATCAACCTTATCAAAAGTTTACGAGAGAGGGATTGGTGCTTATAAAACTAATCCCGCTTCAGTAAGACCTAATGTTAGTAGTCCTGAACAATGGGCTGCGGCGAGAATTAACAGTTTTTTATATGCTTTAAGAAACGGAAGATTTAGAAGTGGCAAACATGATACAGACCTACTACCTGAAGGACACCCTTTATCAACAAAAAATAAAGAGGAGAAATCTATTATGCAAGATAAAGAAGATAGACATATCCTCAATGTAAATGAAACAGATGATAGTGTTATCATTGAGTTTTCAAAATATCATGAGGATAAAGAGAATGAAGAAGGTGAAGCAGTAGAAATGGAAACAGAAGGCTCAGAAAGACCTTATCACGATGATGACGAAGATAGAAAAGTGGTAGATATGCCAATGAAGTATAGAACCATAGATTTATCAAGGTCGGAATACATTGATGATGAAAATAGACGAGTTAGAGTTGGCGTTTCATCTGAAGAACCAGTAGAAAGAAGTTTTGGCATGGAAGTGTTAGGACATTCACCTGAAGATATAAACATGGAGTTTATTAATTCAGGACGCGCACCTTTATTGTTAGACCATGACATGGAAAAACAAATTGGTGTTATAGAAGAATTTAAACTTGACGAGACAGCTAAAAGGACAATAGCTGTAGTAAGATTTGGAAAATCTACTCTTGCACGTGAGGTTTATGAAGATGTCAAAGATGGTATTCGCATGAATATATCTGTTGGCTATCGAGTAGATAAACTAGAGCGTTACGAACAAGACGATAAGACTTATTACAAGGCATCATGGACACCGATGGAAGTTTCTTCTGTTAGTATCCCTGCCGATCAATCAAGACTTGTTGGAGTTGGACGTAGCAAACATAAACAAAACACACAAATACAAAAGGTGATAATAGTGGAAAACGAAAAACAAGAAATTAATCTTGATGAAGTTAGAACTCAAAGTGTTAATGAAGCTAAAAAAGAATTTCAAAAAAATTCAAAAGAAATTATTGATTTAGGTGTCAGACACAATAAAAGAGATTTAGCAAATCAAGCTATTTCTGAAGGCAAGTCTGTTGAAGAATTTAGAGGTCTTTTGTTAGAAAATATTTCTAACGATGTACCTTTAGAAACTCCAAAAGATATTGGTCTAACAGAAAAAGAAACAAAAAGATTTAGCATTCTTAGAGCAGTTAATGCTATGGCAAATCCTACTGATAGGAAAGCACAAGAAGCTGCTAAATTTGAAATGGAGTGTAGTGAAGCTGCACAAAGAGAATATGGTAAAACTGCACAAGGCGTGATGATACCTAACGACATTCTAAGAAGTTGGTCGCAAAGAGACTTAAATGCATCAGATGATGCAGGTCTAATTGGACAAGATTTTAGAGGTGGTTCTTTCATCGATGCTTTAAGAAATAATTCAGCAGTTATGCCAATGGCTACTGTATTGAATGGACTTCAAGGCGATGTAAAAATCCCTAAAAAATCAAGTGCTTCAACAGCAGCATTTATAAGTTCTGAAGGCGGCGCTGCGGGTGAAAGTGAAATGACTATCGGCTCAGTAACAATGTCTCCAAAAACTTTAGGTGCTTATACAGATGTCACTAGACAGCTTTTAATTCAATCTTCATTAGATGTTGAAAACTTAATTAGAGACGACTTAGCAAAATCTATAGCTATTGCGATTGATGATGGTGCTTTAGAAGGTTCAGGAAGTTCAGGTAATCCAACAGGTATTACTAACACTTCAGGAATTAATACAGTATCACTTTCAAGTGCTGCTGCTCCTACTTTTGCTGAAATGGTTTCTATGGAAACTGCTGTAAGAGTTGATAATGCGTTAATGGGCGATTTAGCTTATATCGTACACCCAACTAACTATGGCACATTAAAAACTACTGAAAAAGCTACAAATACCGCACAATTTGTTGCTGTTAATGACGAGATCAATGGTTACAAAACTGTTGTTTCTCCACAAATAACTGCTAACAATTACGTTTTTGGTAACTTTAGCGACTTGCTAGTTGGTTTCTTTGGTGGCGTTGACTTAGTTGTTGACCCATATAGTAACTCAACATCAGGAACAATTAGAGTAGTTGGCTTGGCTTCAGTTGATGTAAATGTACGTCATGCTGTAAGTTTCTGTCACGGCTCATAATTAGGTGGTTATGACTACAAGTAAACAGGCGGGGTTAATCCCCGCCACTTTAAATAAGAGGAATGGTATTATGAAATATTTAGTTTTAAGCGATACAGTTGCGGATAAAAAGAGAGTTGCAGCAGGTGATATTATTGAACTTGATGCAGACGAGGGAAGGATATTAGTTTCATACGGAAAAGTAGAAGAATATAAAGGTAAAGAAAAAAAAGAAACTAATAGAAGTGTAGGTTTAGAAAAATCTGAAAACAAACCTTTAAAAAAAAGAACTAAGAAGTAAATCATGGCATTAGAGAGTGCATTAGATTTCAGTTCTTATGTTGATACAACAACAGGACATGGAGTTACAGGCACTTTCTTTGAAGTGCAACAAACCCTATGGGATAGTTTAGGTTTGATTGATGATTTATTTGACATAGATAGTGGTGCTGCAACAAATATCAATTTAATCATAGATCAAGAATATTTTAATATTGAGGGTGGTACTGTTCCCGTAACAGGTTATCAACCAAGAGCAATAATAAAAGCATCAGATGCACCCTATATTTCACAAAATGACAAATTAAGAGTAGATGCTATAACAACCAATAATGGCAATGTTCTTGTCCCACAAACAACATTTTTAATTAGAACAGTAGAGCCTGATAATACAGGCTTTGTTTCTTTAGTTTTAGAGCAAGAATAATGAGCCAATTTATGTTAGAGACAGAAGAAGATATGTCAGCATATTTAGATATAAATTACGGGCATGGCGTATCTGCTGTTTATACTAATAGTAGTGGCACAGCATCTACAATAAACATTATTTTAAATAATGAATATGTAGAACAAGAAGAAGGCATTGGTGTAGAAGCATTAAAACCAATAGCCTATTGCAGAACAATAGATGTACCAAGTATTGCTTTTGGTAATACTTTAGCTGTTTCTGCGATCAAAGATACTAATGGTAATACCATAAAAGCAGCACAAAATTATACAGTTGTTAATATACAATCTGATAGAACGGGATTTAGTGCTTTAATGTTAGAGGAAGTTTAAATGGCAAATCATATCAGACAACAAATTAGAGAATATTTTGGTACTAATTTGAACAATTTAACAACAACAGGAACAAGAGTACATGAAACTAGGGTTTATCCTTTAGAGACTTTACCTGCTTTAGTTATTTATACTAAATCTGAAACTTCAGAACCATTGGTTATAGGTAGCGATAGACTTATGAGTAGGGAATTGTCTGTAGTGGTTGAAGGATATGCAAAAGCAACTAGCAATTTTGATGACACTATTGATACAATAAGCAAGGAAGTTGAAGAAGCTATTTCTGCTGACCCTACATTAGGCGGTTTAGCAAAAGATACTTATTTAGAAGCAACAGAAATAGAATTTAACGCAGAAGGTGAACAACCTTTAGGTTTTGTTTCTTTGACATTTTTAACTAATTACTATGTTCAGGAAACAAATCCTGATGTAGCAGTATAAAGAGGTATATAATTATGAAAATGATTAGTCCTAACGGAAAAGTTTCTATAGATGCTCACCCTTCAAAGGTTGAGAGTTTATTGAATATGGGTTGGAAAGAGGAAGCAGTCCATTCGCAAGATAAAGTTAAATCTTCTTCTAAGAAAAAGTCGAAAGACGAGGTAGAAAATGGCAA